>Ga0307430_1001756_pt1 | contig 15305 bp, 17 predicted proteins | sample SalMarWE160130MG_FD_202159 | JGI IMG/M metagenome (GOLD analysis project Ga0307430, IMG submission 202159) | Salt marsh sediment microbial communities from the Plum Island Ecosystem LTER, Massachusetts, United States - WE1603-130 | ecosystem: Environmental > Aquatic > Marine > Intertidal zone >... | reverse complement strand
AGTCTCATAGAGAGGGGGCTTGATATCATGGATTGGGGGATGCAAAACCGTTTGGCGAAATTAATTCAGGCGGATGGTCGCTGTTTATTCCTGCCCGTGGACCATGGTTATTTTCAAGGTCCTGTCAAAAAATTGGAGAACCCGAGTAAAACTCTCGAACCCCTTCTTCCTTACACCGACGCGATTTTTGTTACCAGGGGAGTTTTAAGGTCGTCGGTAGATCCTGACAAGGCGAAGCCAATTATACTTAGAGTATCTGGCGGCACCAGCGTAGTGGGAAAGGACCTGGCTCACGAGGGGATAACTACCTCTATGGAGGAAGCCATCCGGCTTAATGTGTGTGCCGTGGGCATCTCCATCTTCGTTGGGACTGATTACGAGCACGATTCCTTGTTAAATCTAGCCAGGCTTGTTGATGAAGGGGAAAGGTATGGCATTCCGGTAATGGCAGTTACGGCTGTGGGTCGAGAACTGAAGAAGCGTGACGCCCGCTATCTTGCTCTGTCCTGTCGTATTGCTGCAGAGATGGGCGCTCGAGTGGTAAAGACCTATTACTGTGAAAAATTCGAGAAGGTTACACAGGGCTGCCCCGTTCCAGTAGTCATTGCTGGTGGGCCCAAAGTAGATACAGAATATGAAGTGCTTCAATTTGTTTATGATGGCATCCGGAAAGGCGCCATAGGTGTAAATCTGGGGAGAAACATCTGGCAAAATGAGCACCCCGTGGCCATGATAAAAGCCATACGCGCCGTTATCCATGAGAACGCTACTCCTGAGCAGGCCCAGGAAGTATACGATAATGTGAAGAGCGGGAAGGAATAATGGTGATGCCTGTGCTAAACAAAAGCCAGCCTCTTCGCCTGCGGACGGCGGAGAGGCTGGTCTCATTTCAAGTGCCCGAAATCTGAGGAGGTGATTAAATTGAAAAAGTTGAATGTCGCCGCTGTCTTGATGTGCATCATTGGAGCGTTTGGTGTGTTTCAATTCATCTGGGGAATTGCGGCCACCGAAAGCTTCACTCAAATGTGGGCAGAAATGATGGGAACAACTGCCAGTGGGTCAACACTTCTGACGCTGGCGGTTAAGTTCTATGCCGTATATCACTTTATTGCGTTGGCATTGTTAGCCGTGGTTGCCGTGATTCCACTCAGGAGAGCAGAGAAGTGGGCGTGGTTCTCAATCCTGGTTTTCGGTGGAATTGGTCTGGGCTTCGGCCTTGCTCTCTGGGCTCCGTATTTCCCCTTCATGTATGTTCTCTTTGCGATGTGGATAGCGGCATTGGCGCTTTCCGCCAGGCCATGCCTTAAAAAGAAATAATGAATGCTGTGGAACGCTAAAAGAAAGGAGGAGAGTACAATGAAAGTATTAATGCGCACCACTGTAAAAGTCGTTCCTGGAAAGATGGCAGAGTATATGGAGGTTGACAAAAAGGGCGAAGCTATCGCAATTCGGGCAGGAGGGTCTCCCTGGAAGCGCTACGGCTGCCTTAGTGGCGACTCTGCGCACACCCTCGTTTATGACACCGAGTTTGATAGCCTGGCGGCAATGGAAGCCTTTTTGGAGAAGATGTTTGCAGATCCGGAGAGGCAACAGCTCATGGCGAAGTCAGACGCCTGTATCGTGAGTCACGATAACGAATTGTTAATGCCGATGCCATAGGAGCAGCTAAGGCAAGACAATCTTAATGCCCATTGGTCATCCCAGTAAAGCAGGGGTGAAATCTGCTGTCACTCCTTTGTGTCTTGGTGAGCCGAAATCAGTTAGCGAAACGGCGGCAAAAAAAAGGAGGTGAATAAATTATGGAAATCTTGAGATGGAAGACAAGAATTGCGGTGCTGTGGATTTTCATGGCGGTGGCTATGGCGGCTCATAGTATACTGTACTTTATGGAGCCAGGCGCCGTAGCAGAGGTAGAGGGGATGCAGTTGAGCGCAGGGATGCTTCTATTTATGGCTCTTTTCTGGTGGGTTCCATTGGTGATGGCTGTCCTGTCACTGACTTTGAAGGACTCGGCAAACCGCTGGGCAAACTTCGTTCTGGGCATAGTCTTTACAATTCTTAACATCGTTCATTTAACCGAGCATTTCGCGTCGCCGTCTGCTCACCAGATACTGATTATTGGTTCAACAGTTGTGGTTACAGGACTGATTGCCTGGTTCGCTTGGAAGTGGCCCAAACAGCAAACATGAGCCATTGACGAACGAAAAGCATAGAGGATAAGTGATTCGCAGGTTCGGTACATGCGGTGCCGCCGCATCGCCTGAAGGGCTTCGCACTCCGTAAAGCGTAGGCACGATGTAACAAATTTAAGAAAGGAAGGGCTCGCAATGACACCCCTTCTGTCTTTGCGAGGAGCCGAGATTCCTCGCTTACGCCTCGGAACAGGCTCCGCAATCTCGGTGGAGGGTGGGGGTGATATGTGCATAGATGTAGTGGCGGGGTTTATCCCCGCCTTATGGTCTGCGGAGAGGAAACTACCATGCGCGTAGCTATGTATTACAGCAACCAGGATGTGCGGCTGGAGGAGATGCCTGTGCCGCAGATTGGCCCCGGCGAGGTACTGATGCGGGTGGAGGCCAGCGGCATCTGCGGCACCGATTTGCTGGAATGGTATCGTCTGCACAAAGCGCCTTTAGTCCTGGGTCACGAAGTTGCCGGCGTGGTTGCTGCTGTCGGGGAGGGGGTTGAACATTATAAAGTGGGTGACCGAATCTGTGCCGCCCATCATGTTCCCTGTAACACGTGCCGTTATTGTCTCAGCGGGCACCATACCGTTTGCGATACCCTGCGCCGGACGAACTTCGACCCCGGCGGCTTTGCCGAATATCTGCGGCTGCCGCGCGTCAATGTCGACCAGGGCATATTTCCCTTACCTGACGAAGTATCTTTTGAGGAGGCGACCTTTGTTGAGCCGCTGGCTTGCGTCCTGCGCGGGCAAAGGTTAGCCCATCTACAGCCGGGGCAAAGTGTGCTCGTTGTCGGCAGCGGCGTTGCCGGGCTGCTCCATATACAACTGGCTCGGACTTCAGGTGCCGGTTACATTATGGCGACGGACATCGTTGATTATCGCTTAGAGGCAGCGCGAAAATTTGGAGCCGATGTTGCCATTCAGGCTGAGGAATATACTCCAGCCTATTTACGTCGGGCAGCCGATGGTCGTCTCGCTGACCTTGTCGTGATATGCAGCGGGGCGGCGTCAGCTATAGCTCAGGCGTTGCAGTCGGTTGAACGGGGAGGCACTGTTCTCTTCTTTGCCCCCACAGAGCCGGGCGTTAGCGTTCCGATATCGGTGAACGACCTGTTCTGGCGTAACGAGATAACACTCACCAGCTCCTATGGTGGCAGCCCCGGGGATTATGCCGCAGCACTGGAACTGATACAGGCTGGCAAGATACGTGTGCGGGAGATGATTACCCATCGGCTGGGGCTGGCAGAAACAGGCCTGGGATTCCAGCTTGTCGCCCGGGCTCAGGACTCCCTAAAAGTGATCATCGGGCCGCAGAAGTAGCCGCACATTCTCCCTCCCTTGGTGGGAGGGAGTTAGAGGGAGGGGGAATTCGTGAAGATTTCTTGCTGGATGCCAGCTCAGTCAAGAAGAATTCGCCATCTTGAGGTCACAAATTGTGACCTTAAAGAAAGGACGTGGCAATCTCGCAGTGAACAGGAGAACAATCCTATCTTTCCCTCTTAACATAAGAGGGGCTCGGTAGTTACAGTAAATCTTCCGTCGTAACCCCCTTTAATCCCCCCTTATCCTAAGGCGACTATCCCTTGACAACACGTAATATCTGTGCTACACTTAATAGTAGTAAGAAAGCGAGGGTAGAGACAATGAAAATGAAACGATACACAATTAAAGACTTTGAGAAACAATTTCCCGATGATGATGCTTGCCTTGAGTATCTCAAGAATACTCGCTGGCCAGATGGTATTTACTGCGAGAAGTGCCAGAGAGTTACCAAGCATCATCGTATCACCAATAGGAAGGTTTATTCCTGTGATTTCTGTGGAACTCACGTTTCCCCCACTGCTGGAACTATCTTTCATAAGTCCGCTACCTCGCTTCACCTTTGGTTCTATGCCATGTATCTTATGACTAGCACTCGCTGCGGTATCTCCGCTAAACAACTTGAACGGGAACTTGGCGTTACCTATAAGACCGCTTGGCGTGTGGCTAAGGAAATCCGCCAGACTCTTATGGCTCAGACCGATGAACCGCTTGGCAAAACTTCTGGCGTTGAACTGGATGAAACTTATATCGGTGGTAAGGGTAAGAATATGCATAAAGCCAAGCGGGAACGTCTTGGTGGACGTGGGACTGCTGGAAAGGTTGCTGTATGGGGAGCTGTGGAGCGGGAAGGTAGAGTTATAGCCGTAACAGTTCCTAACGTTGATGGAGTTACGCTTCTGCCTTACGTTAGAAAACACGTCATTCCCGCTACTACTGTTTACACCGATGAAATGGGAGCCTATAAATATCTCAGGGAAAACGGATACGACCATAAGAAAATCAACCACATGGAAAAGGTCTATGTGAGCGGGGATGTCCACACGAATACCATCGAGGGCTTTTGGTCTCTCGCCAAAAGAGGCATCGGTGGCGTATATCATGCTGTATCTGCTAAACATCTTCAGGGCTACCTAAATGAGTATTCTTGGCGTTATAATCACCGCGATGGTGGTCAGGTAATGTTTGAGGCGTTACTTCTTCGGGCTGTGAGGGTGTGATTTGTCGGGGTTTGTTGCCTTTTTTAGATTTTGCTCGAACTCTTCTTGTGTCGGTATAGGAATCTCGTGTCCCTTTGGTGTCTTTTGTTTCTTTTCCACTTTTTCCTCCACAATGGTAGTATAACATATGCACCCTTTGGATGGCGCTTATAAGCGGTTCGGTAGGGCAAATGACCACATCGTTGATTTGCATCGGCGAATTGGTATCCTTCTCAATCAGGATTTCAAGCGTGCTACCAAAGAGACACAGTTTATACGGCTTGAGAGGGGGGCTAGTCCTACTCCCTTTCTTGTTTTCCGATTCCCTCCAAAACTCCCCCCAGCTATATTTAGTGTCATCGTAGGCGAAATCATCTATAACCTTCGGGCTGCTCTCGATTATCTTGTTTATGAGTTGGCCTGCTTCGATTCCAAGCAAGAGGTAGAGGGAACGCAGTTTCCAATTGAGGACTCTGAAATAAAGTTTAACAAGCGAATCGGTAACGTCACAGCTAAGGGGAAGGGTGTGTATCTCAGAGGAGTAAGCCCTGAACACGTCGCAGCTATCAAGAGGTTGCAGCCTTTCAATAGATGTGAATGGACGAAAAGACTTAGGCTTATCTCCAACCCCGACAAACACAGGGAATTGACTTTCCTTGAGCACTCGATTAGTGTTGCAGTTCAAATAACGAGCACAGAAGCCTCTGCCATCGAACATCCCATGAACATGAATCATATTAAGGGTTTTGAGATAGTTTTCAGAGATGGAACGCCCGTTATAGAAACACTTGAGCAATTGATGCTCAAAGTGCGCCAGACTATTGATAGTTTCAAGTCTGAGTTCAAGCGGAGATAGATTGTTATTATTCATTTTTCCCCCTTATATGCTGTGATAGGAGAGTCGCTCATATGAATGACTGGTGGCTCAAGTTTCAACGGGCTGAGAAGCACATGGTAGATATCAACCAAGAGACCATGAGGTACGCAGAAAGCCATCCTTACAGTTTCGAGCGTATCAGGCTGCCTGATAGCAAGAATGCAATCAGGGGACGCTTCCATATCACTAAGCAACCTGACCCTGGGATTGCCGTCATGTTCGGTGATTTCATACATAACTTGCGAAGTGCACTTGATTATGTTGTTGTCGCCTGTGTCCCTAAACAACGCCGAAAACATGCGGGTTTTCCAATCCTGTTTGAAAACATCTTCGCCAAGGACGAAAATGGAGACTTCGTGGTCAAAGATACCTGTGTTCAGAAAAATTTCGAGACCGCCACCAAAGGATTGCATCCGAAGGCTAGGACATTCATCATAGATTCGCAACCTTATCAAAAAGGGGCTAATGCTTACCGCAACATCTTGGGAATCATCAACCGCCTCGAAAACGCTGATAAGCATCGTCAACTTATTACCATCGGTGGTGGCGGGCGGGAATTCATCATTTACCTCAGTGTGGATAGGCACATTGAATTCGGGTACGACGAGACCTTGGCTAAAGGGAAGGATTTTTTGAAGGATAACACAATAATTGGATATTCCTTCCCCCCTGATGGACTCTTTCGTCCCAACGGTTCGCCTATCAAACCATCCGAAATGGATATGCATCTCATTGGTACCGCTAAGGTATTGGTCAAGGTAAGTAGAGTCAGAGGTAATCAACCTGCCGATGTTTTCTTGATTGATAGTATTATGGATATGGCACTTTCCGACGTTAAACAAATCCTGAGCAGTTTGGAGTTTTTTGTTCGCACTGATTGACTTTTTATTCAATTATGTTTCCCCCTTTTTGACTTACGTGCTGTGATGGGAGAGTTACCTTATCCTAAGGGGGGACAGTTCAAAACAGCTTCTTCAAAAATTCCCCTCTTAAGGTAAGAGGGGTCAGGGGAGTTATGAAAGGAGCCCCGATGTATCAGGACTCCTAAGAATGACATTACTAAACGCTGTCGATGGGCTTGACAAATACCTGCCTGGGGTGTATCTTCAATGTAGATACTACGAATGGAGGCTTGATATGAGAACACGTGTCCAGAAATGGGGCAATAGCCTTGCCTTGCGCATCCCCAAAATTTTCGCTGCTGAAGTAGGGCTGCAGAAAGAAACATCTGTTGAGATATCGCTGGCGGATGGGAAACTCGTTATCAGACCCGTAACTGAACCGAAGCTGACCCTGAAACAACTTCTAGCAAGGGTGACAAAAGAAAACTTGCATCACGAGGTTGATACCGGTCCCGCCGTAGGGAAGGAAACATGGTAAATCCCCGCGCCTATATCCCTCGATGTGGGGATGTGGTGTGGATAACCCTGAATCCGCAAGCGGGCCACGAAGAAGCGGGACGTCGTCCTGCCGTAGTAATCTCACCGCAAAGCTATAACGGTAAGGTGGGGCTGGCTATCTTTTGTCCTATTACCAGTCAAATCAAGGGTTATCCATTCGAAGTTCTTATTCCGGCGGGGTTACCGGTAGCGGGGGCAATCCTATCTGATCAACTCAAGAGTTTAGATTGGCGCGCTCGAAATGCAGAATTGATATGCACCTTGCCCACCGAGACTATCTCAGAGGTGCTCCAGAAGCTGGTAACGTTGTTGTCACAATGAAAAAAGCTGCCCCCTCCTTCAATAGCACTGGAACTGATACAGGCTGGCAAGATATGTGTGCGGGAGATGATTACCCATCGGCTGGGGTTGGCGGAAACAGGCCACTTCTATTTGTCATTGCGAGGAGCCGTAGGCGACGTGGCAATCTCGGAGTGAACAGGAGAACAATCCTTTCTTCCCCCCTCTTAAGATAAGAGGGGCTAGGGGAGTTATGAAAGAAGCCCCGCTGAAATCGGACTGACGAAGCAATCCCATTGGCTAAATTTCAAATACCTAGATCCAAAGGACAAATCCTGAGACTACTGTCTACTGGTTTCCTAAAAGTGATTATCGAGCCACAGGGATAGACAGCGGCTTTTGTGGTTCGAGTTCCTTTTCTTAGTAGTCGCCCTCGAAAATCTGGGTTATGTATAAGTAGGTGAAGTCTCCCTCCTCTGAAAATGTAACTCCCACACCTGTCTCACTGTAACGAGGTTCTAGTATGTTTGCTCTGTGTCCAGGACTATCCATCCAGCCTGAGACTGCCCACTCACATACTTCTTGTACAGAAAGATAAGGACCTGGAATGTACTGTCTGGTTGGAATCTTTGCCAGATTCTCTCCTCGCATAGTCCCGGGAGACATGTTATAGCTAAGAGGCCTCTCCCCTGGATATCGTTCATGACCGAAGAAATTGTTCTCGACCATACTAATGCTATGCTCCCTGGCTAGACTGGTTAACAGAGCGTCTTCGCTGAGAGTAGATAGGTCAAACTGTTGTCTTTCGGCATTGACCAGTACAATGATTAGTTCCTCGACTTCTGCCTCGGTATAGTTTATCCCGAGAGGACCTGATGGATCCTCTAGAAAGTTAGCCCGTATCGAGTAGCTGTCGTTCGCAGTGATGGTGGTTAAGGCAAGGTTCGCATTAGCGATGGTGCCCGCATTGCCGGTCCAGTTGGCAAACTGGTAGCCCTCCTCAGGCTCGGCCAAAAGATTGACCACGTCACCTTCAGTATAAGTAAAAGTCCCCTCTCCAGGGGTGGTTACCGATCCTCCAGCGGTGCTGATGACAGTGAGAGTGTAAGATTCTCCATTACCGCCGCCGCCGCTAGGACTAATACCACTGCAGCCTGCCATCACTGCAATTAGCGCTGCCACAATCAAGAAACTGCTAATTCGTTTCATGTGTATCCCTTCGTAGTGTCATTGTATCAGTGCCGAAGGGAGTGTCAATGACCCTTTTGAGCTAGTACAGATACACTAGTAACACAGGAGTTATGATATGACGCTATAATGGCCGCACTATTAATGGCTATAGTGAGATTCCCCGCTTAAGCTCGGAACAGGCCATTTTTGTTTGTCATTGCGAGGTACGGTAGTGCCGAAGCAATCTGGGTTGGGCTGGCGGAAACAGGCCACTTTTGTTTGTCATTGCGAGGAGCCGCAGGCGACGTGGCAATCTCAGTGGCGCTGAATTCTGACTACTGACTACTGTCTCCTGACTACTGACTACTGACTCCTGTCTACTGTCTACTGGCTACTGATTATTGAATTCTGACTCCTGTCTCCTGACTCCTGACTACTGTCTACTGGTTTCCTAGAAGTGATTATCGAGCCGCAGAGATAGATAGCAGCTGCCTTCCAAGTAAGCGACAACATCAGGTAACAATATGACGAAATGCGCACTTTTTAGTCGCTTTTAGGCGCGAAGAGTCCTTTCCCTAGCCTTCCTAGTCACGGACAACAAAGTTAACAATACGATGGAATGTTCACCTATGCTATAAGACCCAGACTATCAAACCTAGGGCACCGTTATCATCTACAAGTTGACGGCTTCTGCAACAGTGAGATAACATATATTGAAACATACCACCCTCATAATTTTACCGCTTTAAGAATAACTTCTAAGCAAACAATTAAAGTCACTTCATTAAGGAGCTTCATAATATGATAGAAGTGTTTAATCCTAAGTATAAGGATATCGTTTCAATCGCAGACCACTTAGCTCGTTGGGAAAGAATAAATAAACTTGAAAATGAAGATCATGCTAGTTTTAGAGTATTATTCACCGTTGAAACATTTGCTACACTTGAATGGAGGGAACCAACACCTAAAAGACTAAATGAATTATTAGACTTCAACCTAAAAAACGGACGGCTAGCTGTTAAATGGGGCGACATGATTGATTTAATCCAAGCTATTTGGCCCCTACAATTAGCTAAGCGAGAGGTTCAAAAGATGTGTTTAATTTGGGAATCTGGTGACTGGAAAAAATACCCCTTTGGAACTATTGCCTTGCCCATTATTGGGTGTATAACAACATGGTGGGCTTTAGAAACACTTATTAATGATATCTCTGGCATATTGCTTACACAACGAAGAGACACTGTGACAGAAAGAGAACGTTTATTGATAGAGGAAAAGAACCCAGAAATAAGAAAGAATGGTCAAATTTTCGAAAAAACTGTCTTTCAACCTATTGAGAACAGGATAGGTTTTATATTTAGGTGGGCCACCGGGAACACGCTAGATAAATCTGGTGATCTATGGAAAAAAATCATTGACTTGAAAAAAGCTCGTAATATTACAATCCATGGAATCGGTAAATCAGAGCCCGAGGAAGTAAGTCTTACCGAGCTTCACAAAACAGTTAAAGAAGGCCTTGTTGGTGTAAGTCAACTTCTAGAGAGGATTTTCATTGAAACCCCAGAGTTTGGTCAACGTCACTCCTATCACTATCTTGCTTTCTGGGGTTGTAAAGTACAAGATCCAATTATTTGGGATGGGCAGGAAGGTAATATATATTTTGGTCTTACTCATCCCCAAAGATCTTGTATATTAAATGTTCTTGCTCCTGAACCTGCTACCGTTGTCGAACCGGAGTGAGTATTAGTTATCTGACTATGATGCTAAGACTAATAGAATTCATTTAATAAACCACTAGCTTTCGAATATACTTTATACGATACAATATAAGCTCTAAAAACATATTCTATATATTTAATTAATCCCGGACACATAAATCTATTCATACAGTAAACAAATTAACTTGTTTATTCTTTATGCTAGTCCTGCACATTTAGATATGCTATCTGATCCACTCTTGTAATAAGTTAATGAATTGATGCATAATGACCTGGAGATGATAGTATTTGGTGTGCTAATACAATAGGATAATATGTTGATGAATGATCTTGATATTCGAAAGGTATTAAAGAGTGAACTGCTAGATAAGCATGGGAATGATTCGGAAACAATGATATTAGAGGAGTTGGGCCTCAAACATGGTAGAACCAGGATTGATTTGGTCGTTATTAACGACCGACTGCATGGATATGAAATCAAGAGCGATCGGGATAGTCTCAAGCGCCTAACAGAGCAAATAAACATATACAGTAGTATCATGGATCGTGTTACGTTGGTTGTGGGATATCGACATGCTTATAATGCTTTAAAAATGGTGCCTGAATGGTGGGGAGTAAGATTAGCCGAAAAAGATGAAGAAAGTGGGGCTGTGTTTCTTTCAGATGCTAGGCTACCTACTGATAATCCTAGAGTGGACATTAATGCTATTGCGTCTTTGTTATGGCGAGATGAAGCGCTTGATATACTGGAAGAAATTGGGGAGTCAAAGGGAGTACGTTCAAAGACTAGAACCGATATTTATAGTCGCCTAGTTCAAGTGATCGAACCAAGGCATCTTTGCGCTATGGTGAGGCGCCAATTGAAATTCCGGAAAGATTGGCGATCTGGCGCACAGCGAAGGTCATATGGTGGTTAATCCCAGCTCTTAACCATGTTGTTGTATTTCCTGTTTCTTTACGCTGCAAGCTTATTCCTTTGATATACTTGTCACCCTCACTGAAAGTATGATTGCAATATTCAGGCATGTCACACAGTAACATCGCATTTGCCTGCCATTGAGCGGAACCAGGACCATCCCTTTTAATGGCTTCTCCACGCATAATTAACCAATAATCGTCTGAAGTATACCGTATACTTGCACTGGGGTAGGCTTGACCTTCACGCCTAATATACCTAGCATGCTGGATTGTATAATCGCTGTATATAGGTATACGCGGGAGAGATTTAGTTGTAACTTGGTCTTTCCAAGATGTCCAGTCGGATCGTTCTAGTTTATGCACATCATTTTTGTGTAATTTACTTAGATCTTCTGGGAAAGCGCCACTTGCTATGATAAGATTACGCCATTTTTCTAAATATGGAATTTTGCTGCATATAGCATCAAATTTGGGGGTATTTTGGTCAGTAATTCGAAAATCGACGATTATGTCTAGCGATTCTGGCGGTAGATTTAAAAGCGCTACAAGCTTATCGATATCCCTCTTGAGGGTAGGGCTTTTAAAATCATCAATGAATAGGCGCAGACACGCGCCTTGATGATGCACACCGAGTACTTTTTTCACTGATTCCTGGTGTAGAACATCCCTTGATAATCCAGTGACAGGAATTAAAGACAGGTTGTGAATACTAGCGCATTCTCCTAGCATTTCAAGGACGTAACTTGTATCTTGTTTGATAATGGTTGGAGTTAGCAGCCATTGATCAATAAAAAATGGACGTTCGCCCCAACTTTGATATAACTGCCCTACGACTTTATTGATCACCCCAGCAGTATTCAAAATGATTATCTTTCCTTTTCTATCTTTTCTGATAAAGTTCTCAGGTACAAGTTCAATTAGAGGCGTAATAAAAATCGAATCAGACTCATGTAATTGTGACAATGCAGTGCGTTCAGCCTCCTTCCAGCGTAATATTGGCACGTAGTGCCTTGAGCTAAATTGTTTCATTACTATCCTCACCTCCACTTCACTTCTGGGAAAAGCCTCCTGATCTGATTACGACCTACAAGATTGGTTAATAATTGGTATGCTTTAAATTCGTGCTGCATACGACCGGCGACTATCGCAGGATGTATATTAAGCTGCTTTGCTAAATGTTCTGCCGCCTGCGGGGAGCGCAAACTACTTGCGGGGCTATTCTCCCATGCATCATGTGGGATAAGTGCTTCCCCTGCGAATTCGTTAGCCTCACGCTCTTGGGGGTCTTCTTCTGCCTCAATATCAAGATCATCATAGAACATATCGCTTTCCGTATCGAAATGTAATGAGATATGAGCTAATTCATGCATTAGAGTAAACCAGAAGTTATCAATACGATCATATCTTATTGTAAGACCAATTACAGGATGTGATTTCACTGGCATGATTGCTGCACCATCGAGATATATTCGCGGGAGATGTCTCTCCACGACAACTTTGATACCATATTGATTTAGATGCTCAATTGCAAGTAATGGCCCTTCCTCCAATACACTAAAATGAGAAAGCTCGTGTAGGAAATCAACATTTAGTATCCCAGGTGAATATTGGGTACTTGTTGCAACTGACATTGCCTTTTCCAATATACGAGCAGACCAAGCTGCAAATCCATAGTCATCCATCTTACGGACAGATCTTACGTGAGTAGAAGAACGACAAAGAACGGATTGAAGATTAATTGATCCTACTTTCTCGAAATATGGAAGTAGAATGTCTTTTGCATTATACGATTTTGGTTGATCTGGAGCATTTATCCAGCCCCAAGAAATCATTTGTTTAATTGGGAATCGATTCCAGTCTATTTCCATTAATTCACTAGGATCCTGTTCTTGAAGTAATACATTTGCTGGAATACCTAGGCCAGAATGAAGCGCTCGCATCATCGAAACAGTCAAGGGTCGTTTTCCGGCGAGCACTTCGGACACTTTACTCCGACTACCAATGTATGGTATCAAATCTCGTGGAGTAAGATTCTGCTGCTCCATTCTAAACTTGATTGCTTCTATAGGTGTCGGAGGAACTAGCTGAAAATTTCGCATTTCATAATCTTGAATTAACACGGTTAGGAGTTCTAGTTTTTCATTTTCAGGTGTTCCAGGAGAAGGATCAAGATCTAATAATGTCTCGACCACAGAGAGAACCTCGTCATAATCAGTTCTATTTTTTATGATCTTATTCATGAACTCGCCCTCCATTAAAATTTCCACTTGTTGTAATCGACATGTGTCCCCAATCTTTTAATAACAATAGTCTTACGTTGATAATACACCTTAGTGTCCAACCTAAATCTATTCCCTTTAATGTTAAAAACAACATGATTGTTAGGTAAAAAACTGACGCTTCCATATCTTTCTTTAATATCATTAGGTACAGACCAATTTGCCGCTTTCGCTTCTGCAAGCCATGCAGATATTTGCGAAGTAATTCCCCTATGATTTCTGCAGTAATCATCGAGTATCCCCTGACCTATTACTTCCATGATCAGCTCACATTTGTCATTAACCTTATCTTATACACCAATACACCAATTAGGGAACATTGTTCCCTAATTGGGAACATTATACATTAGGTAATTAGACATGTCAAGTGGTTTACAAATAATTACAAAGTAAGATATCAAGAGGATTTTTAAGTGTAGTATGTTTACTTTGAAACTATATGCCCTAAATCGAGTGCCCCAAGTATTATATATACTATGAATTCCAGGGACACCATACCAATCAGGCCTACTACAAATCAGGTATCACATCCTAAAAATACCACCGTATTTTGGTCTATCACAAAGTAGCGTATTGTTTGGCTTTGGTAAAGAGCGTCCGTCTTGTTGTCTTTGAGGAAGTGTATACAGAGTCCGTCCCTATATCATCACAGCTATGGGAACGGGGCAGAGGGCAATAAGGGCGTCAGACAAGTCTACTCCAACACTTTCTTCATTTCCTCGAATTGTTCCTTAGTAATCTCTCCCCTGGCAAAGCGAAGCTTCAGGACTTGAAGAGGGTCCTCCGAGGAAGTTAGAGGAGTCTGCTGGTCTTGTGTAACCGGGGATGTGGTGGCGTTACCCATTCGCCTGAGATTTTCCTGAATGAGCCTAAAAACGTAATCCACTTGACCTTCCGGGAGGTTGTCTAAGATTAGGTCCTCGCTCATGAATCGCCGCTTTACAGTGATGGTAGCAAACAAAATTCCTTTATCGATTTTTAGATTGGCCATGTCTTCATATCTGTAATCTTCAATCTCCTTGTGTAATCCGAGGCTTGACGGAGAGTACCTGATTATCCTCTGGCTAGTAATTATTATGGAGTCGGGTGTGATGGCTGCCTTCAACCTCGATTGCTTTATGATTGCCATAACTTGTTCATCCGCTAGCAACATCTTTTTGATGGCCTTTGGAATTTTGAGTGTCTTGCCTTCTTCGTTCATCGGCCGCTCCTAATGGTCGCCATAATGAATGACGAACTAGTCAAAGGGCAACTTTTTGCCCTGAGGTCGTTTCACGTCTTTCGTCTTCATCTTTACATTAACGATAAACTAACTACTCATACGATGTCAACAGTCGCAGATACGGATTGACTGGTGGATAACACTAACTTTTTTGTTACCTATGAAGTAGCAAAATAGTGTTTTGTGACTCCTTTATTCCAGGGACACCATACCAATCAAGCCTGCTACAAATCAGGTATTATTTCCCCAGAATACCAAGTGTGAAAAAGGACCACCACTAGTGACATTTTTTCAAGATTCAGGATGACAACAGTACAGGGAAAAACACCTGCCAAGCTAGCAACGCCTTAGCCGTGAGACTGAGAATAATATACACCTTCTCGCCATACAGGTAATCCCGCCAGGGACCGACTTTCTTGTACTGCAACACCATATTGATAGCAAAACAGTTAAAGAAAACGAAGAGTGATATAACGATACCATATACAAATCCAGGAGGCGATGTATTCAGCCCTGGTGCCCAGACGTATATGGCGATTGCGATCCACGGAATGATGCCTGCAAAGCTGCCGAACCAGAATGGTAGCCAGCTTGGTTTGCCCGGTTCTTCATACTTTTCCTGCAAAGCACCGAAAAGTATCATACAGGCGTTTATGCCGAAGATGGCCAATAAGGCAGCGATGTCGCTGATCCCGGTTATCTGAGAAATTAACACGATCATAATTGAAGAGCTGA
>Ga0307430_1001753_pt1 | contig 15328 bp, 12 predicted proteins | sample SalMarWE160130MG_FD_202159 | JGI IMG/M metagenome (GOLD analysis project Ga0307430, IMG submission 202159) | Salt marsh sediment microbial communities from the Plum Island Ecosystem LTER, Massachusetts, United States - WE1603-130 | ecosystem: Environmental > Aquatic > Marine > Intertidal zone >... | reverse complement strand
GTGCAGGCAAGGACAGCGGTTGATCCGCGCAGCAAAGACAGCATCCCCCTGCGTGCCACCGGATGACTGCCCTCTCTGCGTCTCTGCGAGATACCTCTTTCCTCACGAGCGGCCTCGCGTGGTATCGTCGACGCGTACAGGCCCGAAGCAGCGCAATGGCCGACGGAGGCGAACCGGATGAAGATCGGGGTGATGAGCGACTCGCACGGCGAGCTCGACAACGTGCGCGAGGCGGGGCGGTTCCTGACCGAGGAGCTCGGGGTGGACCTGATCGTCCACCTCGGCGACGACATCGAGGACGCCGAGGCGCTGCGCGATCTCGGCCCCGAGGTGATCGCCATCCCCGGCGTCTTCAGCGAGCTCTACAAGGACCCGGCGGTGACAAACCGGGTCCGGACCGACTGGGGCGCCTGGCGCGTCCTGCTGAGCCACACGCCGGACGCCCACAAGTACGATCTTCCGGAAGATCCTGACCCACAGGCACTTGTGAGGGCAGGCGAGGTCGACCTGCTGCTCCACGGCCACACGCACACGCCGTTCGTGAGCGAGAAGGCGGGCGCCGTCATCGTCAACCCCGGCCACCTCAAGTCGAGCGACAAGAAGGGCCACGGCGCCTCGTTCGCCTGCCTCGAGGTGCGCGGCCGCGAGCTCGAGGTGACCGTTTACTCGCTGGCGAGCAAGAGCGTGCTCCACAGCGAGGTGTTCACCAGGAGCTGAAAGGCTTGGCCTTGGCCCCGGCCCCGTGGTATAGGATGCCTTTCTCTACGGCATAGGGGAGAACGAGCGCCATCGGCGCGCTGTCCATGGTTGCACGTTTGCACATCGGCAACCGTCCACAACGAACCCGTCCTTGCGCCGCGCCCACGAACGGCCTGTGTCTTTCTCCGCGCATCGCCCGCTTTCGAAAGCCCGGCTCAACCGCCATGCCACGCACCATTCTATCCAGGGAGAACAGCAGATGATCCGCAAGGAAGACGCACTCGACTACCACAGCCGCGATCGCCGAGGGAAACTGGAGGTCATTGCCTCCAAACCGTGCCTGACGCAGCGCGACCTGTCGCTCGCCTACACGCCCGGCGTGGCCGAGCCGTGCCGCGTCATCGAGAAGAACCCCGACGAGGTCTACACCTACACGGCGAAGGCGAACCTGGTGGCCGTCGTCTCGAACGGCACGGCCGTGCTCGGGCTCGGCGACATCGGCCCGCTCGCCGCCAAGCCGGTGATGGAAGGCAAGGCCGTGCTGTTCAAGCGGTTCGCCGATATCGACGTGTTCGACATCGAGCTCGACACGCACGATCCCGAGGAAGTGATCCGCGCCTGCGAGCTGCTCGAGCCGACGTTCGGCGGCATCAACCTCGAGGACATCAAGGCGCCCGAGTGCTTCCACATCGAAGAGACGCTCGTCGAGCGGCTCAACATCCCCGTCTTCCACGACGATCAGCACGGCACGGCCATCATCAGTGGCGCCGCGGTGCTCAACGCGCTCGAGCTCGTCGGCAAGAAGGTCGGCGAGACGAAGGTCGTCTTCAACGGCGCGGGCGCCGCCGGGATCGCCTGCGCCACGCTCTATGAGACCCTCGGCGTCAAGCGCGAGAACATGATCCTGTGCGACAGCAAGGGCGTCATCTACGCCGGGCGCGCTGAGCGGATGAACAAGTACAAGGAATACTTCGCCTCCGACACGAAGGCGCGCACGCTGGCCGAGGCGATGGTGGGCGCCGACGTGTTCGTGGGCGTGTCGGTCGCCGACTGCGTCTCGCAAGACATGGTGCGCTCAATGGCCGACAACCCGGTCGTGTTCGCGATGGCAAACCCGGACCCGGAGATCACCTACACCGACGCGAAGGCCGCGCGTGATGACATCATCATCGCCACCGGCCGCTCCGACTACCCAAACCAAGTCAACAACGTGCTCGGCTTCCCGTTCATCTTCCGCGGCGCGCTCGACGTGCGCGCCACCGCGATTAACCAGGAAATGAAGATCGCGGCCTCGCACGCGCTCGCCAACCTGGCCAAGGAGAACGTCTCGGACTGGCTCGGCGCCGCCTACGGCGGCCAGCAGTTCGAGTTCGGCCGCGACTACATTATCCCCAAGCCGTTCGACCCGCGCGTACTGCTCTGGGTGGCGCCCGCGGTCGCCAAGGCGGCGATGGACACCGGCGTGGCCCGCCTCACAGTTGACCTCGACGAGTACAGCGACCAGCTCGAGGCGCGGCTCGGGCGCGCGCGCCAGATCATGAGGCCGATCGCGCGCCGGGCCAAGCAGCACCTCAAACGCATCGTCTACCCGGAGGGCGAGTGCGACAAGGTGCTCTACGCGGCCGAGAACGTGATCGACGAAGGGATCGCCCGGCCCGTGCTGCTCGGCAACCAGGCGCGGATCGAGCAGCGGATGCGTGAGCTGCGCGTGAGCCTGCCCGGCGTCGAGATCGTCGACATCGACACCTCGCCGGAACGCGCGCGCTACGCCGACGAGCTCTACAAGCTCCGCTATCGGCGCGGCGTCAACAAAGCCGACGCCGACACGCTGCTCCAGAACTCCGACTACTACGCGGCCATGATGCTGCACCTGGGCGACGTCGACGGCGTGATCTCGGGGCTGACCAAGCACTACCCGACCACCATTCGCCCCTACCTCGAGATCGTCAAAACCGCGCCCGGCATCAAGACGCCGGCCGGCATGTACATCGTGATCTCGCGCGGGCGCGTGACGTTCTTCGCCGACACGACGGTCAACATCGACCCGACGGCCGAGGACCTGGCGCACATCGCCATCGCGTGCGCCGACAGGGTGAAGCAGTTCTTCAATATCGAGCCGCGCATCGCCATGCTCAGCTTCAGCAACTTCGGCTCGGTCCGGCACCCGCTCACCGATAAGATGCGGCGCGCGGCCGAGCTCGTCCAGGAGCTCCGGCCCGACCTCGTGGTCGACGGCGAGATGCAGGCCGACACGGCGGTCGATCCGGCGATCGTCGCCTCGACCTACCCATTCTCGAGAGTCAAGGGCGACGCGAACCTGCTGATCTTCCCCGGCCTGTCGAGCGGCAACATCGCCTTCAAGCTGATGCAGCGGCTCGGCGGCGCCTCGACGATTGGGCCGATCCTGACCGGCATGCGCCGGCCCGTGCACCTGCTCATGATCGGCGCCTACGAGGTGCGCGACATCGTCCACATGACCGCCGTGGCCGCCGTGGCGGCCGAGTACAGCGCCGGCCTTGCCGCATCCGAAACGAAGTAGGGAGCCCACACATGAACGAACGAAACCCAATCACCGAGTACGCGCCGGTCCAGAAGGGCAAGCTCGACCCGGGCGCGGTGGCCACTGCGTTCGAGTCGGCCAACTACTACTTCGACGTGGCCGCCCAGCGGCTCGAGCTGCCCGACGATATGCAGACCCTGCTCAAGACGCCGTTCCGTGAGGTGCGCGTCGAGGTGCCGGTGCGCATGGATGACGGAACGATCGAGACATTCCTCGGCTGGCGCATCCAGCACAACCGGGCGCGCGGCCCCATGAAGGGCGGCCTGCGCTACCACCCTGATGTGGATGTCGAGGTAATTCGTGCCCTTGCAGCATTGATGACGTGGAAGACGGCGCTGATCGACGCGCCGTTCGGCGGGGCCAAGGGCGGGATTGCGTGTAACCCCAAGCTCATGTCGTCCGGCGAGATTGAGCGGATGACGCGCGTCTTCATCGAGCAGATCGACTGCGTCATCGGCCCGTACGAGGACATCCCCGCGCCCGACGTGAACACGAACCCGCAGATCATGGCGTGGATCATGGACGCCTACAGCCGCAAGCACGGCCATACGCCCGGCGTGGTGACCGGTAAGCCCCTCGAGGTCGGTGGTATCCTGGGTCGCGAGTTCGCCACCGGCCGCGGCGTCGGTTTCGCGATTCTCGAGGCGACCAAAGGACTCGGCCTCGAACTTCACAAGTGCTCAGTTGTTCTCCAGGGCTTCGGCAACGTCGGCTCATCGACGGCGCGTTTTCTGAGCGATCACGGCTGTAGGATCATCGCCCTGAGCGACCTGAGCGGCGGCGTCTACAACCCGAAGGGGCTCGACATCGAAGAGGCCTTCAAATACAGCCGAGACCATCACCGGCTGAGAGGGTGGCCCGAGGCTGAGCAAATCACCAATGAGGAGCTGTTCGAAATCGAGTGCGATATCCTTGTCCCCGCGGCACTTGAAAGCGTGATCAACCGCCACAACTGCGGCAAGATCAAGACGAAGATCATCGCCGAAGCCGCCAACAACCCGACGACGCCCGAGGCGGACCGCTGTCTGCACGAGAACGGCGTGGCCATCATTCCCGACATCCTGGCCAACAGCGGCGGTGTCTGTGTCAGCTACTTCGAGTGGGTCCACAACATCCAGCGCTTCGCCTGGACCGAGACGCAGGCCCTCCAGGAACTGCAGAAGCGGATGAAGGAGGCCTACCACGCGACCTCCCAGCGCTCTCAACGCGAAGGCGTGAGCCAGCGAGAGGCCGCGTTCATGATCGCTATCGAACGCGTCGCGGCGGCAACCAACCTACGCGGCGTTGGCGACCCGTGAAATCGCAGAAGACCAAAATCGTCTGCACGATCGGGCCCGCGACGCGCTCGGCCGCGACGATCCGCGCGCTCGTGCGCGCCGGCATGGACGTGGCCCGCCTCAACTTCAGCCACGGCACGCCCGACGAGCACGCCGAGGTGCTCGACCGTGTCCGGGCCGCCTCGAAGCGGCTCGGCGTTCCCGTCGCCGTGCTCCAGGACCTCTCGGGCCCGAAGGTCCGGCTCGGCGAGGTGCGCGACGGCGCGTGCGTGCTCAAGCCGCGGCGCACGGTCGTGCTCACCACCGAGAACGTCGTCGGCGACGAGCAGTGCCTCAGCGTCTCGTACAAACGGCTCGCCGCCGAGGTGCGCCCGCGCCAGCCGATCCTGATCAACGACGGCGCCGTGCGCCTGAGCGTCGTCGAGACCGATGGCACGCGAGTGACCTGCCGCGTCGTTGCCGGCGGCACCGTCTCGTCACGCAAAGGCGTCAACCTGCCGCGCACGACCCTCAGCGTCGGCTCGCTCACGACGAAGGATCGCGGCGACGCCGCGTGGGGCCTCGAGCACGACGTTGACTTCTTCGCGCTCTCGTTCGTCCGGACCGCCGACGACGTCAAGGCGCTGCGCTCGATCATCACCAAGGCGGACAAGGCGACGCCCATCATCGCCAAGATCGAGAAGCGCGAGGCGCTCCGCAATCTCGACGAGATCCTGGAGGCGGCCGACGGCCTCATGGTCGCACGCGGCGACCTCGGCGTCGAGATCAACCTGGCCGACGTGCCCGCGGCACAACAACGCATCATCGCCGCGTGCAACCGCCGGGGCAAACCGGTGATCACGGCGACGCAGATGCTCGAGTCGATGGTCACCAACGCGCGCCCGACGCGGGCCGAGGTGACCGACGTGTCGCACGCCATTCTCGAAGGGACCGACGCCGTGATGTTGAGCCAGGAGACGGCGGTCGGCGAGCACCCGAAGGCGGCCGTGCAGATGATGGCCGCGATCGCCGACCGGACCGAACGGCGCTTCGCGCCCCTCGTCGATGAGCCGATCCGCACCGGCTCGGACAAGGACGCAGTGGCCGATGGCCTGTGCCACGCCGTCGCCATGATCGCCCACACGACGCGGCTCGACGCGATCGTCGCCTGCACCACATCCGGCGCCACGGCGCGTTTCATCGCCCGATACCGGCCGCGCATCCCGGTCTACGCAGTGAGCCCGGACCCGACCACCGTGCGCGAGCTCTGCCTGGCCTGGGGCGTCCAGCCCATCGAGACGGTCCGCTACAAGACGGTCGAAACGATGGTCGCGAAGACCATCGACCTGCTGCGCGCCCGGCGATGCCTCAAGGCGGGCGACCGCGTCGCGCTGCTGGCCGGTCTGCCGATCGCCGAGGCGGGCGTGACGAACCTGCTGCGCATCATCGACGTGTAGTGCCCTGCGGATGACTCGTGGAGAGACGATGCGAACACGGACTCCGAGCCCGCGCAGCGGGCGGCATTCTGTAGCCTCGCGCGTGAGCCCGTGGGGAGTGGGGCCGCGCAAGAACAAGCCCCCGCAGGGGGCGACATATGAATCGCAACGCGCATCCCACAACACGGGAAGAGCACATGCCGCCCCCTGCGGGGGCTTCATTCTCGTTCGCCTCGTATTCCACAGGCTTACGCCTGTGGCTACATCATCGGACTCTTGTCCGCGTCGTCCCCTGCGGGGACTTCGCTGGTGCGCTTTCGGCGCTTTGCCAACGGATGCCGGGGTACCATGACCAATGGCGGCGCTCAGGGCGATCGGCAACTACCTTGGCCTGGTCCGATTCTCGCACACGCTGTTCGCGCTGCCGTTTGCGCTCGCCGCCATGCTCATCGCCGCGAAGGGGCTGCCGCGCTGGGAGACGATCCTGCTGATCCTGGCCGCGATGGTCGCGGCCCGCAGTTGCGCGATGGCCGTCAACCGCCTCGCCGATGCCGAGATCGACGCGCGCAACCCGCGCACCGCGCTGCGCCACATCCCCGCCGGCGCGCTGAGCCGCCACAGCGTCATCGTCTTCGCGGTTGGCTGCGGCCTCGTCTTCGTCGGTATCACGTTTCTCATCAATCCCCTCGCGTTCGCCCTGTCGCCCGTCGTGATCGCCGTGATCGTCTTCTATCCGTTCACGAAACGCTTCACCAGCCTGACACACGGCGTGCTCGGGCTCGCGCTCGGCCTGGCGCCCGTCGGCGCGTGGATTGCGGTCACCGGCGCGTTCGCGCTCACGCCGATCGTGCTCGGCGCGGCCGTGCTGCTCTGGGTGGCCGGGTTCGACGTGATCTATGCCACGCTCGACGAGGCGTTCGACCGCGAAGCCGGGCTCCACTCCCTCGTCGTCAGCCTCGGCCGGCGCAGAAGCCTCGTCGTCGCCCGGTTGCTCCACGCGGCGACGTTTGTGCTCCTCGTGCTCTTCGGGCTCATCGAGCCGTCGCTACGCCGCTTCTACTACGCCGGCCTCGTCCTGATCGCCGGGCTACTCGTCTACGAGCACATGATCATCCGGCGTTATCCCGACGATCCCCGGCGGATCAACCTCGCGTTCTTCCACGCCAACGCCGTCGTCAGCGTCGTCGTGCTCGTCGTCGCCGCCTTCGACGTCTTCCTCGCCTGAGCTCCAACGCTTGAGCGCCGCCGCGCCCGCGTGCTATACAGGCACACGCAACCGGGGGGATGCACGAACCGGAGGCCGCGCCTCGCCCGATGAGACTCTGCGCGCTCATTCCCGCGTACAACGAAACGGACAACATCGCCCGCGTCGTGCGCGGCTGTGCCGCCCACGTCGACGAGGTGCTCGTCATCGACGACGGCTCCGACGATGAGACTGCCGGGGTCGCCGAGGCCGCCGGCGCGACGGTCATCGTCCACAAGCGCAACGCGGGCAAAGGGGCGGCGATCCGCACGGGCTTTGGCTACGTGCGCGGCCACGAGTTCGACGCCATCGTCCTGCTCGACGGCGACGGCCAACACGACTGGAACGAGATCCCCCGGTTCGTCGAGGCGAGCGAACGCACCGGCGCGCCCGTCGTGCTTGGCGACCGGATGCGCGAGGCCGGCGAGATGCCGGCACACCGACGCTGGACGAACCGGACCACGTCGCGCATCATCAGCCGGCTCGCGCGCCAGCGGATCCCCGACAGCCAGTGCGGTTTCCGCCTGCTGCGCACCGAGGTGCTCGCCGACCTCGACCTGAAAACCGCCAACTACGAGACCGAGAGCGAGATGCTGCTGCAGGCCGCCGCCGCCGGCCACCGGATCGAGAGCATCCCGGTCAAGACGATCTACAACGCCGCGCCGAGCCGCATTCATCCCGTGCGCGATACCTGGCGATTCCTGAAGCTTGCTGTGCGAGCCCTCGCCCGGCAAGGCATCGTCCGGCGAAAACGGAAGCGAAGACGATGATCTTCCACCGCCGCAACCCGAGCGGCTCCTTCGAGGAGCAGCGCCGCGACATGGTTGAGCTGCAACTACGCCGCGGCGGCATCCGCGACGCGCGCGTTCTTGCAGCGATGGGCACGGTCCCGCGCGAGGTGTTCGTGCCCGAGCATGAGCAGTCGAACGCCTATGCCGACGGCGCGCTCCCGATCGAGCACGGCCAGAGCATTTCGCAGCCATACATGGTGGCGCTTATGACCGAAGCGCTCGAGCTCGAGGGGCCCGAGCGCGTCCTTGAGATCGGGACCGGTACGGGCTACCAGGCCGTCGTGCTCGCCGTCCTCTGCGCGCAGGTCTGGTCAATCGAGCGGATCGCCGAGCTCGCCGACGATGCCCGCCAACGGCTCGCCGACTTCGGCGTCGAGAATGTCGAGATCGCCGTCGGCGACGGCACACTCGGCTGGCCCGAGCACGCGCCGTACGACGCCATCATCGTCACGGCCGGCGCGCCGCGCCCACCGGCGCCGCTGCTCGAGCAACTGGCCGACGGCGGCCGGCTTGTCATCCCCGTCGGCGACCGCCATACGCAGATGCTTGAAGTGCACACGCGGCAAGGCGAGAGCCACCGGACGCGCAACGTGTGCGCCTGCAAGTTCGTCCCCCTCGTCGGCGCGCACGGCTGGGCCGAGCGCTGACGGCTGGGTGGGAGCACGTTCAAGAACATGGGGACGGCTTTTCAAGCCGCGCAGCGCCACGCAAATGAGCCGCGCAGCGGCGATTGGGAGTAGCCACGGGCGCAAGCCCGTGGGCGCCGGGCTCCCGACGAGAACAGAGCCCCTTCAGGGGCGACTGAGAGGCCGACGTGCTCGATTGAATCGCCCCTGAAGGGGCTCTGTTTTTCTTGGGGCCTCTTCGCCCACGGGCTTGCGCCCGTGGCTACTCTCACACGCCCCTGGCGGGGCTTCAACCGTCGGCGGAAGCAGCTTACGCGTCGGCTCGATCTGCACCCGCCGATCCGGGCCCGAGCGAAGTGCTTGATCGCCCCGCGCCGGCCCCTATAATGCACGCCACGTTCCAGTTGGAGCAAAGAGTCGACACAAGCACGGGGGCGCTGGGCCGACGCGCATGCTGTTGAAGACCATCCTCATCCTGATCGGCGTTACGTTCGTGCCCGCGCTCGAGCTGCGCGCCAGCATTCCGCTCGGCATCTTCGCCTACAGGGATTCGCTGCACTGGACCGCCACGGTCGCCATCTGCGTCGCGGCCAACATCGCGCTCGCGTTCGTCTTCTACTGGCTGCTCGACACGGTCATCAAGTGGCTGCGGCATCGGTGGGCGTGGTTCCAGCGCATCTACGAGCGCGTCGTGGCGCGCGCCCAGCGCAAGATCCACAAGAGCGTCGAGCGCTACGGCGAGTGGGGCGTCGCCGTCTTCATCGGCATCCCGCTGCCCGGCACGGGCGTCATCACCGGCGCGATCGCCAGCTACGCGCTCGGCCTCGACCGCAGGAAGTACTACATCGCCAGCATCCTCGGCGTGGCGATCGCGGCCACCGCCGTCACCCTCGTCTGCCTCCTCGGCAGGCACGCGGCTCCGTGGCTGCTCAGGCTGTTCATCAAGGAGGTCTAGCCGGCCCGCTCTAGAAGATGCTGCGAAGCATCAGGAGCAGGCCGAGGATCGCGAGCGGGATGCCCAACGGCAGGCCGACGCCGGTGAAACACAGGACGAGGCCGACGGTCATGAGGGCCAACCCGATCACGGCCCCCACCACCCGGCCCGTCAGCTTGAGCAGAGCGGCCAGCAACCTCCACGGCGCCACAAGAGGCCACAGTAGCGGAGAGACTCGCCTCGGCTGTCCATTTCGCACAGCGTTCTCCTTTCAGCACCAGCGACCGGGCGCGATTGTCACCTCGTTCCGTCGCCACGTCAAGATGCCGCGGCGCGTCCAGGTGGCATGGGCATCCTGCCCATGATTCACGGGCGGGACGCCCGTGCCACGTGGCCCGGGACGAGGGCGTTGACGGATCGCGGGGACGGTGGTAGGGTGCGCGCCACCTGACAGCCCGGGGAGCAGGCATTCATGACAACCGTTCGCGTTGAGCTGGCCGAGCGCAGCTACGACATCGTGATCGCCCCAGGCGCACGCGCCCGGGTGGGCGAGCTCTGCAGAGAACTCGGCCTCGGGTCGCGCTGCCTGGTGGTGACGGACACGACGGTCGGGCCGCTTTACGCCCGGGCCGTCATCGAGGGCCTTCAGGCGGCCGGCTTCACGGCCGAGCGGGTCGAGCTCGAGCCCGGCGAGCAGACCAAGAGCCTTGAGACCGCCGGCCGGCTCTACGACGAGATGCTCGCAAGAAACCTCGACCGCAAGTCGTTCGTCGTCGCGCTCGGCGGCGGCGTGGTCGGCGACGTGGCCGGCTACGCAGCGGCTACCTACATGCGCGGCATCCCATACGTGCAGGTGCCGACGACGGTCGTGGCGCAGGTCGATTCGAGCATCGGCGGCAAGACGGGCGTCAACCTGCCGCAGGGCAAGAACCTGGTCGGGGCGTTCCACCAGCCGCGCCTGGTCGTCATTGACCCCGAGATGCTCTACACGCTCGAGGAACGCGACCTGCGCGCCGGCTTCGCCGAGATGGTCAAGCACGGCGTCATCCGCCACGCGGTCCATTTCGCCTGGCTCGAGATACACGTGGCTGCCTTCATGGGGCTCGATCTAGCCGCGCTCGAGCACGGGATCGCCGAGTCGTGCCGGATCAAGGCAGCCGTCGTCGCGGCCGATGAGCGCGAGGCCGGGCTCCGGGCGATCCTCAACTTCGGCCACACGGTCGGGCACGCGCTCGAAGCGCTTACCGCCTACGACGCGTTCCGCCACGGCGAGGCGATCGCCATCGGCATGGCGTGCGCGGCGGCGCTGTCAATCGCCGTGAACGACGCGCCCGCCGACGACGCACGGCGCCTCATCGCCCTGCTCGAACGGGCCGGCCTGCCAACTGCGTTCAGCGGGATCGAGACCGCTGCCATCCTCGAACAGATCCAGCGCGACAAGAAGGTCGAGGAGCAGCGCCGGCGCATGGTGCTCGTGGACCACCTCGGCAAGGTGTCGATCGTGCCGGACGTCGATCCGGACGCGCTCGCCGCCGCGATCGAGTCGCGCCGCGCCGACAGATCAGGCCAGGGGGCCGGCCAGTGACGCCGCTCGAGAGCCTTATCATATTGAACGCGCTCCCGAACGTCGGCTCGGTCAAGATCCGCCTGCTGATCGAGCGGTTCGGCTCGGCCGACGCGGCCCTCAGCGCTTCGGAGGCGGCCCTGGGCCGCGTGCCGGGCATCGGCGAGCAGATCGCGCGCGACATCGCCCACTGGCGTGAGCACCTGGCCGATCCGGCCAAGGAGCTCGAGGCCGTCGCCGCGGCCCGCCTGCAGCTCGTCTCGTATTACGACCACGCCTACCCCGCAAACCTCAAGCAGATCTACGACCCGCCGATGCTGCTCTACGTGAAGGGCACGCTCGAAGAACGCGACAAGCACGCGATCGCCATCGTCGGCTCGCGCCGCGCGACCAACTACGGGCGGACCACCGCGTCGCGCCTCGCGCGCGATCTCGCCGCAAACGGGTTCACGGTCGTCAGCGGCCTGGCGCTGGGCATTGACACGGCCGCGCACCTCGGCGCGCTCGACGGCGGCGGCCGGACGATCGGCGTGCTTGGCAGCGGATTTGCTAGCTTTTACCCGCCCGAGAACCGGGAGCTGGCCGAGCAGGTCGCCGAGTCCGGCGCCGTTGTAAGCGAGTTCTATATGGAATGCCGTCCAACGAAGACGAACTTCCCCATCCGCAACAGGGTCATCAGCGGCCTGACGCTCGGCACGGTCGTTGCCGAAGCGCCCGCGAACAGCGGCGCGATCATTACCGCCATGCACGCGCTCAACCAGAACCGCCAGGTGTTCGCCGTGCCGGGACGTGTCGATGCGCCGACGTTCAAGGGGAATCATCGACTCATCAAAGAGGGCGCTAAGCTCGTTGAGAGTACCGAGGATGTGCTCTCCGAATTCGACTACCTGTTTCCTCAAGGTGAGCCGCGCGCGACGAAGGCGCAGCCTTCGTCCAACGCCGCCGCCGGCCCGCGACCGCGCCTGGAAGGGCACGAGACCACCGTCTACGACGCGCTGGGGCGCGAAGAGCAACACATCGAGCAGATCGTGCAGGACTGCGGCTTGCCGCCCGGCGAAGTCTCGGTCGCACTTCTATCGTTGGAGATGAAGCACTTAGTCAAGCAACTGCCGGGCAAGTACTACGTGAGGCTCGGCGCGTAATGGAACACGCGCCGCGCACGCGCCGTTAGAAGCGAGCGGAAGGAACGCAGCCGGCTGTTGCCTAGCAGCAGCTAAGGCGACGCTTCAGCGTCGCCCGGAGGGCATGGATGGGCACATCGTTGGTGGTCGTTGAGTCGCCGGCCAAGGCGCGCACGATCAACAAGTTCCTCGGCACCAAGTTCGAGGTCGTCTCGAGCGTCGGGCACGTCAAGGATCTGCCCAAGAAAGGGCTCGGCGTCGAGGTCGACAACGGCTTCGAGCCGACCTACGTCGTCATCGAGGGCAAGGAGGAGTTCCTCAAGTCGCTCAAGTCGAAGGCGCGGAAGGCCGACGCCGTCTACCTCGCGCCCGACCCCGACCGCGAAGGCGAGGCGATCGCCTGGCACATCGCCGAGGAGGTCAAGGGCAAGACGCCCGTCCGGCGCGTCACGTTCAACGAGATCACCAAGGGGGCCGTCCGCGCCGCGTTCGAGCATCCGCGCGACATCAACCTCAACCTGGTCAACGCGCAGCAGACGCGCCGCATCCTCGACCGCCTTGTCGGCTACCAGATCAGCCCGCTGCTGTGGAAAGCCGTCAAGGGCGGCCTGAGCGCCGGGCGCGTCCAGTCGGTGACGCTGCGGCTGATCTGCGAGCGCGAGCGCGCGATCGAGGCGTTCAAGCGCGAGGAGTACTGGTCGGTCACCGCGCACCTGCGCGGCAAGAAGCCGCCGGCGTTCGAGGCCGTGCTGCGCAAGCTCGATGGCAAAGAGGCGAAGCTCTCGAAGGAGCCCGAAGCGGCCAAGGTCGTCGCGGAGCTCAAGGGCGAGAAGTTCACCGTCTCGAAGGTCGAGAAAAAGGAGAAGGTGCGGCGCCCGGTCCCGCCGTTTATCACAAGCACGCTCCAGCAGGAAGCGTTCCGCCACCTGCACTTCAGCACGAAGAGAACCATGGTGCTCGCCCAGCAGCTCTACGAGGGCGTCGCCCTCGGCGAGATGGGGCACATCGGCCTCATCACGTACATGCGCACCGACTCGACGCGCGTCGCCGCCGAGGCGATCCGGGCGGTCCGCACGCTCATCCCCGCCGAGTATGGGCCCGAGTACCTGCCCGACAACCCGAACGTCTACACCTCGCGCAAGGGCGCCCAGGAAGCGCACGAAGCGATCCGCCCGACGATGCTCGAGCTGAGCCCGGCGAAAGCCGAGGCCTACCTCAACAAGGACCAGCTCAAGCTCTACACCTTGATCTGGCGCCGCTTCGTCGCGAGCCAGATGAAGCCCGGCGTGTTCGACACGACAACGCTCGACATCACGGCCGGCCGCGCCGAGTTCCGCGCGACCGGGTCGGTCATGAAGTTCGCCGGGTGGCTGCGCGCCTACATCGAGCTTTCCGACGAGGAGCTCGAAACGAAGACGGCCGCCAAGCTCGAGAAGGGGCCGCAGGACGTGCTGCTCCCGCTGCTCACGGAGGGCGAACGGCTTCGCCTGCTCACGCTCGATCCCGAGCAGCATTTCACGAAGCCGCCGGCACGCTACACCGAGGCGACGCTCGTGCGCGAGCTCGAGCGCCTCGGCATCGGCCGCCCGAGCACGTACGCGGCGATCATGAGCAAGATCGAATCGCGCACCTACACGCGGCGCGAGACGCGCCACTTCGTGCCGACCGAGCTCGGGTTCGTCGTCACCGACATGCTCGTCGAGAGTTTCCCCGAGATCCTCAACGTCTCGTTCACGGCCGAGATGGAGGACCGGCTCGACAGAATCGAGGAGGGCGAGGCCGACTGGGTCCAGACCCTCAAGGAGTTCTATGGGCCGTTCGCCGCGGCGCTCAAGCAGGCGCCGAAGAAGATGCAGATGAAGGTCGACGAGAAGTGCCCCGCGTGCGGCGCGCCGATGATCAAGCGCTTCGGCCGCCGCGGGTTTTTCCTCGCGTGCTCGAACTACCCGAAGTGCAAGGAAACCAAGAGCCTCAATGACGACGAGGAGGAGCGCAAGCCGCCGGAAGAGACGAACATCATGTGCGACAAGTGCGGCAGCCCGATGGTCGTGCGCCACGGCCGCTACGGCGAGTTCCTCGCCTGCTCGGCCTACCCGAAGTGCCGCAACGTCAAGTCGTTCACCCGACAGCCCGACGGCACGGTCGCCGTCGTCAAGGAGACCGAAACGGACGAGACGTGCGAGAAGTGCGGCAAGCCGCTCACGATCAAGGTCGGCCGTTACGGCCGCTTCCTCGCCTGCACCGGCTACCCGAAATGCCGGTTCACCAAACCGATCGCCACCGACGTGAGCTGCCCGCGCGAGGGCTGCGACGGCAAGCTCGTGCCACGACGCGGCAAGCGGAACTCGTTCTACGGCTGCTCGAACTACCCCGAATGCGACTTCACCACCACCAACCTCGACACCCTCGAGACGCCGGAAACGACCGAGGCGGCGCCGAAACACAAGGCCAAGCCGTCAACAACGACCAAGACGGCCAAAGCCGCCAAGTCGAAGAAAGCCGCCAAGAAGAGCTCGCGGCCCAACGAGTCGAAAGAATAGCGCCCGGCTGCACGATTTCCCGCACACTCCCTCAGAGCCCTGAAGCCCGAGGCAAAAGCGCCTGTTCGAGAAACCCCTTATTCCTGTGCCCCGCAGGGGCGCAGGATGAGTAGCTCCGGGTGAAACCCGGAGAACGGGAAGACATCCGGCAACACCAGGACTCTGAAGGGGTCCAACAACAGCCAACCTGTCCGGCCCCTTCAGGGCCGGTGATTAGAATGGCTCGACCTGCTTCCGTCGGTTTCACCCACGGCTATTCACGTTGCGCCCCTTCGGGGCAAACCTGGGGAACCCGTTGCGCAAGTCCCCTCTGTCCCTGCGCGGAACCGCGAAGCGGCGATGGAGCCTAGCAGGCTGCTGAAAAACCCTGCCGGTGCCGGAGAATCTCCATCTGTTGCGGAATGCTTCTGTCGCCCCTCCGGGGCTCAAGGGTCTCTTTTCTCGTCGAGAACCTGGGGCTTACCCACCTTCGCCAAGGCTTCGGCGGGCAGGCGCCCCGGGCTAGGCTCTACCGGGCCTCCGGGCCTTGACCTGCACAAGTCGGGTCAAACGCCTTTT
>Ga0307430_1001752_pt1 | contig 15332 bp, 12 predicted proteins | sample SalMarWE160130MG_FD_202159 | JGI IMG/M metagenome (GOLD analysis project Ga0307430, IMG submission 202159) | Salt marsh sediment microbial communities from the Plum Island Ecosystem LTER, Massachusetts, United States - WE1603-130 | ecosystem: Environmental > Aquatic > Marine > Intertidal zone >... | reverse complement strand
CATAGCCAAGGTTTTTGAAGGCATCGATCAACTCAGGATGCAAGTCACTGCCATGCTTTACTTCATAAAAGATAATTGGAGAGCCGTTTGCAATAATCTTTTCTGCACCAGCGAGTGCTTTTAGTTCATGGCCTTCAACATCCATCTTGATTATATCGACACTTTCAATGCCATGCTCGGCGGCAATATCATCAACGGTAACCAAAGGTACTTTCTCGCCCTGAGTTTCGTTGTTGTCGGAAAGCTTGAAGTTTTCAGAAGAGCCGCCATGAGACAAAAAAGCAGTACCGGGCTTGTCGCTTATGGCAGTATGAATAGCTGTCATGTTGGGAAATTGCGAAGCAGACCTGTTAAGCAATTCGAAAGTCTGCAGCGCAGGTTCGACAGCAATTACCTTACCATTGGTTCTTGCGGCGGCACTGATGGAATATGGACCGACATTGGCACCGAGGTCAAAAACGGTATCATCAGGACGAATAATTGAGCGGAAAAGATTCAGATCGCTTTTTTCGAACCAGTCGCCCTGTTCCAAAAGCACATAAGTAGTGATATTCCTTAAATCAGGATAAAGATGAATTCTCGCCAAATCGTACGGCAGTGATAATTCTTTAAGCTCGCCTTTGGCAAGGGCAAGGACAGCTTTGGAGCGTTCGTTATTCAGTTCGCTATCCGTGACTTCGAGAAGTTTAATGCAATTATCCTGTATTTTTTCATTTTTTAATCTCGCCTGAAGAGCTATGAGCAGGCCGACCCTGAGATCAATATCAGGATTTGAGGGACTTATTTCCTGGGCCTTGGAATAAATCAGGCAGTAATTATCATACGAGAAATAACTGCTGAATGACATAATTTCCATACAAAAATTAAAAATAAGTGATTGCAAACCGTCAGCATTGTATCTTTCGAGTAATTGCTTCGGAGGTTTTTCTCCATTATTATCCGAAGACAATTCGTCGAAGGCCTCCTTGGCATATTTTAAAGCTTTAACGCGTTTGCCGGCCTGGTAAAATTTGTCGGCGGAGATGATATTGTCAATGATAGTACGGTCTGCATACCGTCGAGGTTTATAATCAGTATCCTGCCGGGATTTGATTTGCTTTATTTCAATTCCTTTTGAACGGCAGTAATCGTGCCACATTTGGCGATAAGCATTTTCAATGTCATTGGTAATAAGCTCGTAACTGCATAGAGGGCTTGCCGCAAGCTTTTTACGCATGGTTTTGCGGATTTGTGCAAGCGATTCAGGCTTGGCAGCAAGCGCAACGGCTTTTTTGTAATATCCCTCTGGAGATTGAGCAGCGAAAAACTGCATGTCAAGACGGCTTAAGATATCAAGGCCGACTCGCGAGGAATGGCGGGAACCAACAAGGGTTATAACCGGTACGCCCATTAAAAGTGCCTGACAGGTGGTTGTCGTGCCGTTGTAGGGATATGTGTCAAGAGCGATATCGACATTGTTGTAAAGTTCGAGGTGTTGTACGTTCGTTAACCATCCGGAAATTACTAACCGCTCTTTAGGATTTTCAAGACCGTGCTCTGAGAACAGATTGTAGTAATATTCTCGAACCTCTGAATCTTTGCCTTCATTAAACTTCAATAACAATCTTGAATTAGGCACCGCCTTGAGAATGTCAACCCAGATTTGTATTATAGCAGGACTCAGCTTGGTAATATTGTTAAAACAGCCAAACGTAATATAGTCACTATGTCGTGACATCGGCAAACCCTTGACTGTCAGCTGCAGCTCACCGGGATTGTAGCAGAGAAAGCCGTTTGGCAGAAAGACAAGTTTTTCAGTGTAATATTGCTGCTGGTCAGGAGTATCAACGACAGCATCGGTGAGTCTGTAATCAACCTGTGTCATACCTGTAGTATTTGGATAGCCAAGATAAGTAGCCTGAATTGGTGCGGGCTTATAAACAAGAACGTGAAGCCTGTTTCTACCGGTATGACCGGCCAAATCGACAAGTATATCTATCGAATCAGCCCTGATAAGCTCGGCAGCCTCCTCATCGCCAACTCCCTTTATGTCCCGATAAAAATCAAATTTGTCAATAAGCCTTTCTGTAGTTTGGTCAGGCTTTTCGATATTACCGTAACCGTAAATTTCAAATTTATTTCTGTCATGCCCGTCCAGGAGAGACTCAAAATAAAAGGTTACAGAATGATTTCTGAAGTCAGGTGAGATGTAGCCTATACGCAGTTTTCTGTGCGGGTCAAGGGAATTATCGTGATTAGTGAAAGCAAGGTTTGTGGGGGCCTGGATTTGAGCCCATTTTTTTGATTCTTCAAAAATCTCAGATGCTTTGGCATCCGGCAGATAATTAAAGTCCAATAGAAGGTTCGAATAAGCCTCTTTGTATTGAGGGTTTATAGTTAGCGCTTTTCTTAATAAATCCATAGATTCTTCAAGTCGTCCAATCTTCATAATAGCACCGGCAAGACAGTTCAATGTCTCTGTATTGTCCGGCTCTAATTGGTTGGCTTTGCACAAATGATCAACGGCCTGTGTGCATCTGCCGCATTTAGCACACAGCATACCCGCTTTACGGTAGAGTGCGGAAAGCTCTTTGACCTTAGATGTATCTGGTATATTAAGTATGTCAGTGTAATACTGCGCAGCTCTTTCAATCTGGTCTGTCCTGTCAAGCAGCGTAGCAACTGTATACAGGACAAAAACCTTAGTTCTTGGCTCATTAATAGTTGCCAGTTTTTTTTGAATTTCCTCTTCACTAAGTAGTTTTTGAGCTTGAGCAATATATTCACAACCTATAAGGAACTGAATCTTATTAAGCCAGTCCGGCATACTCGGTTTCCATTCGGAGTAGCTGGGAAAATCAGTTTGCTCAGACTTTTTTACTGAAGGATTAGGCTTTGTGCTTCTTCGGGATTTAATTTTTTTCTTCTTTTTAGCCATTACTGTCAAAATAGTTAGTATCCGTTGCACCAAGCCGTTAAAAAAGGCAGCAATACTTGTGCCAAATGCCTGGAATATGCAGTTTTTGATTGATAATACGGTTTTACGCCTTACTAACACGGTGGAAGTATCAGGATTTTATACGGCTTGACTGTTTTTCGTCAGGTAATTGCTTTCCATCCCTTGTTTAGCTCTTCTAACAGCTTGATTACTTCTTCGATTTTTTGAGTGTCTTGTTTTGTATTGGCTTCTGTAAGGTGTCGGCCCATGAACAGGTATAAATTGCGAAGATTTGTCGCTACTTCGCCGCCGGCTTCCATATCCAGAACGGCATTCAATTCAAAGAGTATATCCAGCGCCTTGCTTATGTATTTGCCCTTTTCTTCGGCGCTGCCTGCTTCGATTTCCTTGATTGCCTGTTTTAAGAATTTGATGGCACCCTCATAGAGCATAACGACGAGTTTGCCTTTGCTTTGTGTGGTAACTGAGGTTTCCTGATATGTTTCGATGCCCTTCATAATATTACTCCGTTAATATGTTCTTGATGTCATTGCGAGCGCAGCGAAGCAATCTCGAACGTTCGGAATTAAACTTATTAGCGTTTAGCGTACAGCGTTTAGCGTAAAGTTTTCTTTTCCTATCCGTTGTACGCTATCCGCTATAATTTAACTTATGGGGAGACGGCTGTTACCAGCCGTCTCCCCGAGGAGTCGTTCAATAGTTCTTGGTTGCTTATCTTATCTAAGCAGTGTAAGAGCCATCTGAGGCATTGCGTTGGCCTGAGCTAACATAGCGACACCGGCCTGTGACAGCACCTGGTTTCTGGTCATCACTGCCATTTCGGTGGCCACATCGACATCCGAAACTCGCGATTCTGCAGCCAACAGGTTCTCAGTCTGAACATCCAGAACCGAAAGCGTGCTCTCCAGACGGTTCATCTTGTAGCCGAAAGCCGCACGTGCTTCGACTTTGGTGTTGATGGCAGTGGTAACCGTAGCTAATGCAGTAATCGCAGCCGCTTCGGTCAGGATGTTCAGACCCGCGCCCGCGCCGCCGGCGCTATCAGTGACCCAGGAACCATCAGTCAACTGTTTCTCGAACAGATCGTCATCCAACAGGCTCGCGCTATCTGTCGTATCAACGCCGAATATACCTGCCACACCACCACAAGTAGCTGCGGTCCCAACTGTAATAGTAACGCTATCTGCCGTAGTACTTCTTGCTGAGATTCGTAGCTTAAATGTACCCTCCGTGTCGGTCTCTACAAGTTCCGCAGCCTGATAAGCGAGCAGATTGCCGTTGGCATCGTACATTATATCCGGGTTCAGGGATGCTAAGTTGATGGCATCTACTACCTCCTGGATGGTATATTGGCCATCTGTGGATCCGCTGCTTGCCCAGATAGGGTCGATTACTTCCTCACCAGCAAATGTTATCTCAATGTCGAAGGAACCGCTAGTACTGACATCTAAAGCTGTTGACGTCAAAGCATAACCGTCATGATCGGTATCGATTGCCCATTCGCCGTTACCGGTCTCAATACTAAGACCTGCTTGAGTCATATCGACCTTGTCAATATCAATCGTACTGGCAGTACCGACGTGAATCTTGACCTCACCGGTGCTGGTGTTGAGCATCGTTATGCCGTTAAAGTCAGTTGCTCCGGCAATACGCTCGATTTCGGCGGCCATTTCTGCAAACTCAGAGTTCATAATCTCCCGCTGGGCGGAAGAGTATGACCCTGTTGCAGCCTGCTCGGCCAGCTCTTTCATACGAATGAGGTTCTCATCGACGACAGCCAAAGCACCTTCCATCGTCTGCAGCATACTAATGCCGTCCAGGGCATTACGTGAACCCTGCTGCAGTACAGCGACCTCTCCCCGAATTAACTCTCGAACAGCAAGGCCGGCTGCATCGTCCTTCGCGCTGTTGATGCGCAGGCCTGATGCGAGCCTTTCGACTGACTGGGCCAGAGCATCATAGGCGGTACCCAAGTGACGCGCAGCATTTGCTGCCATAAGATTGTTCTTAATTGCTAACATAATCTTGACTCCTTAAAAAAAATACCAAACAAAATTTTTTTGGCCCTATCAAAAGCCCCCGAAATACTAATTTTATACGTGCAACAAGCACGCTGGAAATACTTGCTTCCAATGGCCTTTATCGACCCAAAAAGAAGAGACTTGAGGAATTTTTTGGATGCAAATAGCTGCAAAATCGTTGGACCGGTAATCCGGATGGAATCGGGATTGATATCGCAGAGGAGTTGATAAAAACAGCAAAAAAATCGTAAAAATTATATGAGGTTATCGGACAATTCAGACGGGAATTTGCGAGTTGATGCTCTGCTTCATTCGCCAGAGGCTTCAGGATTTATCTATGCTAACATATTTATGCCATCACTAATGAGCGTCTCCTGTAATTCGGAAATGTTCTCGTAGCTATTATTGTTTATTAACCATTCGTTAATCCCGTTAGTATCAGGATTATTTACCCCCAAATGTGAGTTTGTTGAGTCATGTTGTTGGGTCCAGCCGTTTTGCGGAGATTGGTCTTTAAGGGCCTCTTGTTTCGGCTGTTCCTCCTCGGAGAGCACCACTTCAAGCCGCCTTATCTGAATGCCTGATTCCTTAAGGTTTTGGATTATCTGCGGTAGTGCCTGCTGTATCTCTATTCTGGTTTGTGTCTTGCTAACTTCCAATAGGCCTATTATTTGGTCGTCCTGCTCCTGGAATTTTATGAAAACCTTCCCCAGTTCCGGTGGATTGAGGCGAACTGTAATCTGCTGGTTCTGTCCTTCTTGGGATAAAGGTTTGTGAATAGATTCAAGAATCTGTTTGCCAATATCTGCATGAGTCTCGCTGGGCGAAGTTTGTCCCGCTGGATTGTAGCTCTTTGCGCCCTCTGCAGAGTTGGTGGATTGCTCTGTAACGGGAGTTTGTGGGTTGTTGTGAGAGAGTATTTGTTCGAGGTCTGAATTAGAGCTATTGTTAGAGTTCGAGCTGTTGCGATTTTTTGTTTGGCCGCTGGATACCTGAACGTCTGTTACATTCAACTCTTGTATAGTAGCATTATCTGAGAGTTTATTCCCTGCACGTGGGGACTCTTTGCCGTTGCTACCTGATGATTCTGAGAGTATTTCGTGGGCGGCTGCTTTAGTATCAGATGGTTTATTGGCGACCGGTGTAGATTTTTCCGGAGCAATCTCGACAGGCTGAGACTGGGGCTCGGTGAATTTGGTCTTAACCGGTGGAAAGTTGGAATTCAACGCCGGCGTTTTTTCATTGCCGGGGATTGCTGACCTATCTGTCGTAGCCGCTTCTTCGTTGGTAGTAGTTGTCTTGCTGTCGTTATCAACAAGAGTTTCAGGCGTCAATTTTTTACCGTCCCCGCCAGCCACAAGCGGGGGTGTTTTGTTACCATTGACAACAGACGAAGTGTCCGCCATAGCTGTTTTTTCGTCGGCAGCGGTTCTTGTGCTGTCGGCATTAACAAGGGCATCGGGAATCAGCTCTTTGGCGTTTTCCCCATTGGTTGGAGCTTTTGTGGGTACGACAGTACTATTTGAAATTGGTATCTTATCAGTATTTTTGCCCCCGCCAGCCACAAGTGAGGGCTGTGTATCGGCAGTAGGTGTACCCTCTGATGTGTTAGATAAAACGGTTTGGAGTTCAGGTTGCCCCTTGGATGTCTCCGGCAGAACGTTTTTGAGTCCAAGCTGACCCTTGTCAGTGGTTACGAGCAGTTTGATTTCGGCTGATTTGGCTGCTTGCCCGGTAACAGGAGGGGATTTCTCAGCTTTCAGATTGGCTATCAATTGGGCAAGTTGGCGCCCGGTTTTCGGCTCCATTTTTGTGGCGGCCTCTTTGACGAGCACCCCAGGTGTAATTGGGGCTTCTGGAGCCGAAATGGATTGGGCAGGATTCGCCTTGGAAGGTATCGCAGAAGCCGGGTCTTGTTTTTCTGATTTCGTTCTATCCTGTGCTTTCTGGGTCGTTTTACTCATTACTGTTTCGCGAAGCGTATGGCGAAAATCTTGCGTAGGCTTGTTTACAGGCTCATTTCGGGTGATAAAAGGCGTATTATCGGTCGTTGTTTGTTCAAGAGTGTTAGGAGGCGGTGGAGTGTCATCTGCGGACGGGGAAAACCGCGTGGCATTTGTGAATGTATTAGGTTTGGGTGCAGGAGGGGCCGCGACGGCTGGTCCCGCAAACAACATATTATCGATTGTCAACAAGTTCGTATTCATACACTCTAACCCATAAAGCCAACATAATAATAGCAACTATTGTGCCAGTATTTGTGAAGCGACTCCTGCTAAATGATAACACTTTGCTGATACTGAACTTATGAATACTAAAAGGATGGCGATTGTTCGATAATGCCTTGCTGTTAGCGGTATTCATGGAGAAATATTCTGGTTTAGGAAAGAATTTCCGATTTGGTTGAAGGGTTCGTTAAAGGACCTTGCCGGAAGTATGGGCATGTAAAAAAAGAACGCCATTGTATAAAATCCTGACATCACTGCTGCCGCCCAAATAAGCGATTATTTGGGCTTAGGGCGGTTTTTCACACAGCATAAGGGTTAATATGCTGAAAATGACCGGCTTTAAGCGTTTGGCACGATTCTTGCTTATATTTCTTTAGAGACAAGGTTTGTGCAGGGATCCCGCTTTGCGGGAATCCATAGATATTGGGAAACTTCAGATGTCTAAGACAAATAGCATAATGGCTCTCATTGAGGCCGGTATAAGAGCCGAAGGCCTTCGCCAGAAAGCGATCGCCAATAATGTTGCCAATCTTGAAACTCCGGGATACCGCAGGATTGATGTCAAGTTTGAAGAGTTACTTGCCAAGTCCCTGGATTCATCCGGGTCAGTTGACCTTAGTGAGCTTGAGCCGCAGATTTATCGGCCCAAACAGACACCGGTAAAGTCAAACGGCAACGATGTTAGTTTGGAAAACGAAGTGGGTGCAATGATTAAAAATAGTCTTCGCTACCAGACATATATTCGGCTGCTCAACAAGAGGTACAGACAGATTGAATTGGCAATGAACGTAGGCGCAAGGTAGTAATCCATGTGGTTAATTGGTGACTAGTGAGTGGTGAGTAGTGAGTATTCAGCTCATCAATTAACCAATTAACTAATTAACTAATTAACCAGATGAGGGACAGAGCAAATGAAAGTTGACAATCTCTTCGGCCCTATAGATATAGCAATTTCGGGTTTGCGAGCACAGGGCAAACAGATGGAAGTGATTTCGTCGAATGTTGCCAATGCCCGCACAACCGATGCCGGCAAGGGTGAGCCTTATCGCAGACTCGAAGCGATGTTCAAATCAGAGGGCGAATTGGGCGGTGTTGAGCTGGACGAAATACTTCCGGATATGGGTGATTTTCTTAGGGTTTACGACCCCGGCAGCCCTCGGGCGGATGAGGATGGATACGTTGCTATGCCCAACATAAGTTTGCCGGCTGAGATGATAAATCTGAATATTGCAACGCGGGTATATCAAGCCAACGTAGCGGTTTTGAAGCGTTACCAGCGAATGGTGGAAAGCACGCTCGAATTACTTCGATAAGTTAGGGAATAGGCTATGGTTAATTTGAATGCAAATGTAAGTGGGGTCCCAAACCCAATGAAGGGAATTTGGGAACCCCGCTCGGTACAGCCCAGGGCCAATCCCGATTCCTCCGGGATGCCGAAAGTAGGAGGTTCCGACGACAAGAAGGCAGACTTTGCTAATGCTGTGAAGAACTACATATCCGAGGTTGATGACCTTCAACAGTCCTCAAATATGTCCATAAAGGATTTGTTATCGGGTAAGAATGAGGATATCACCTCGGTGATATCAGCGGTGGCTAAAGCTGATATAAGTTTCAAGCTTCTTGTGGGCGTTAGAAATAAGCTGATTGAAGCGTACAAGCAAACTATGAATATGCCGTTGTAATTAGTGAGTAGTGAGTAGCCAATTAACCACTAACCAATTAACCAATTACTACTCACAAATTGATGAAGGGACTTAATGAACTTTTTCCAAAAGATAATGGTGGTTTGGCAAAAGATAGGTCTCGTTCAGCGGGCCTTGCTTATTGCGCTTTTTCTTACATTTGTTGCTGCCGGTGCTCTGCTTACTTATTGGGCCCGCAGGCCTGATATGAGAATGCTATACCAGGAAATTGCGCCCGAAGAGGCGGCTAAGATTACAGAGAAAATCAGTGATAAAGGCATTGCTTACGAATTACGAAACGGCGGGACAAGTATCTATGTGCCAAAAGAACAGGTATATCAGCTTCGTTTGGATATGGCAAAAGAGGGTCTTCCGGTAGGTCAGCAGGGCGGTTACAAGATATTTGATAATGAAAAAATCGGCGTCAGCCCGTTCGTCCAAAGCGTCAACCTTAAGCGAGCGCTACAGGAAGAGCTTGCCAAGAGCATCCAAATGATAGACGGTGTCGTTCACGCCCGTATCCATATAGTAAGTCCTGAACAAACGCTTTTTACACCTGATGCCGGCAAAAGCACCGCTTCTGTGGTTCTTCGACTAAGACCGGGTTATAAATTAAGCGCTTTGAATATCGCAGCAATTACTCATTTGGTCTCCGGCAGTGTTGAAGGGCTTACATCCGAAAATGTTACCGTGATAGACAGCCAGGGGAATCTTCTTTCTCGTGAGTCTGACCCAACTATGGCCAGCGGGGCAAGCACTGTTCAGGATTACAGGGAAAGGGTGGAGCAGAACTTAGCGAACAAGGTTGAGGATATGCTTGCTGCTGTTTTGGGACCCGGCCGGGCAACGGTAAAGGTTAGTGCCATTATTGATATGAACAGCGTTAGCACCGTTACAGAAAAGCTTGACCCAAAGGGAGTTGCTACTACAGAAGAGATTACAAACAATTCTGAAACTGGAGCCGGCACACCATCGGCAGCGGGCGAGCCGACCATACCGGGAAGTATAAAGAAAGATGAAACAATTATTACTGAATACGAGATCGGCAAGACTGTAACACAGGAGGTTGTTTTTCCGGGCCAAATAAAATCTCTGAAAGTAGCGGCATTTGTTGACTTGTCGATATCAGACGCTAATGATGCAAGTTCCAGTGGTACCGCCGCAAAGATAATGCAAGAATCTGATGTGGTGGCAATTATCCAAAACGCTCTTGGTCTTAAGGATGAAACTGCAATCAAAGTAGTTGATGTTAAGTTCAATCGTCCGCTTGAATCACTGGTTGAGGAAGAGCCTTCCAGTTGGCCTCGCTATATAGCAATTGCCCGCGCGGCTTCTTTAGGCATTATGGCAGTTTGCGCGCTGCTCGTTCTTCGTATATTTCGTGGTGCAAAGACTAAGGTGGCATCGACTGCCGCAGCAGGGCAATTGTCCGAAGCAGAAGGGGCCGCCGGGCTTCTTCCAGGTGGGGGTGGGGGTAGCTCAGAACCAATAGTCTTGCGCAGACAGATAGCCAGTGCTTTGGAACATGACCCTGAGCACGTCAAGCAATTGTTTGCCAGTTGGCTCGAAGAAAAGGCAGAATAAAAATTGCTATGCATGAATCGTGATGCGTACAGTGAAACAATAAGCAACACGATATACAAGGCACAAATATCGAATGCTGAGCAAGGAATATCAAATTTCGAGCAGGAAATTTCTTCGAACGAGAAATAAGGCAGGTATCCGTCCGTTGCGGCCTTCTGACTCGTCGCGGCGAAGGCCGAGGCCGCAGCAGGACAGTCGGCCCCGAGATACGAAAATGGTATTGACGGGTAAACAAAAGGCTGCAATGTTGTTGATGAGCCTGGATTCAGCAACCGCTGCTGAGCTGCTCAAGGGTGTTGACGCCAAGGTGGTTCAGGAATTGGCAGTGGAATTGGCGCATCTGGATGCCGCTGGTTTCAGCAGGAGCAGGCAGAGCTTGAAACTTGCCCGGCAGTTCTGTAATTCGCTGCAGCCCAATCAGGGTTTTCACCTTAATGGCTTCCTAAAAGAAGTATTGAAGAGTACCGTAGGTGATGAGAAGACAGAGCATATCCAGACCGGAATACAGGAACTGCTGTACAAAGACGACCCTTTCATATCTATTCGTTCCGCCGAGTCTCAAACGGTAGCATCGGTTCTGGAGAATGGGCACCCTCAGACTGCTGCGGTGGTTTTATCGGAACTGCCGGCGGAGAAAAACTCGGAGGTGCTCAGCTTTTTGGACTGGGGTATCCGAGTAAGTGTTGTCAACAGGATGAGCAGTTGTGGGGCTATGAGCGCCGATGCAAAAGCACAGATAGCAGAAACAGTTTGCAGACGTCTTAAGGCTATTGCTACTCCCGTACTTTCTTGCGAAAGCAAGAACGGGGGCGCAGGTGGAGCTATACCAATACGGTCTGAATCGTCTTTAAGAAAATTGGCTGTTGTTTTGCGAAACCTGGGTAAAGAGATTCGAGATGGGCTGCTTAGCGTCATACAGGGCAAGGACAGACGAGCCGGTGAAATGGTAGCTGACTTGATGATAGTGTGGGAGGATGTTCCACAACTTACTGACAGGTCGCTGCGGAAGGCATTGAGAAGAATTGACGCAAAGAAATTAGCGTTGGCATTGGTCAAGGCCGACAATAAGCTCGTTCAGAAAATAAAATCCAATATCTCTGAGCCAATGGCTGTTGTTCTGAATGAGCAGGCGTTACTTGTGTCAGCTTACGGAAAGGAAGATATTGAGCAAGCCAGAGAGGAAATTGTCCAGGTCTTGCGGGAAATGAATGAGAAAGGTGAGCTTGCATTTATAGAAGAATGATGCGATGTTGACGGGTAAACAAAAAGCTGCGATGTTGTTAATGAGTCTGGATGCTGCGACTGCTACTGAACTGCTTAAGGGACTCAACGCCGAAGATATTCAAGAGATTGCTATGGAGCTTGCGCGAATCGACACATCGGAGCAGCGCGACGCCAGGGAACAAGCGAAGGTTGCCCAGGAGTTCTTTAGCTCACTTCAACAAAAGCAAGCTCGTAAATTTAGTATGAAAACTTTTCTTAACGAAATGCTTGTAAGCGTACTTGGCAAAGACAGTGCCGAGAAAATCCAATCCCGGGTTAAAAAGGCTACGGGTGATAAAGACCTGTTTGTGGATATTCGTCTGGCCAGTATGGACGAATTAGTTCTTGCGCTGGAGGGTGAACACCCACAGACGATTGCTGTGGTACTTTCGGAGCTGGCTCCGAAGAAAAGTCAGGATGTTCTGTCGCGTTTGAGCGAAGAAGCTCGGCTTAAAGCCGTGTGCAGGATGACGAATCCTGAACTGGTGGGCAGCGGAGTAAAACAGCGGATGGCATTTACGGTTAGCGAACGGCTGAAGGGTCTCAAAGGAGAGACTCTTACGGAAAAACCGGAACAGACTTTACGAAAACTGGCTATCGTGTTAAGTGGTCTGGAAAAAGACCTGCGAGACCAACTACTTGATGAACTCAACAAGCATGATGAGGAAACATCCACAATGGTAAGGCGTTTGATGATAACGTGGGAAGATATTCAGTCAATAGCGGACAGGTCTATGCAGGAAGCGCTGCGAGCCGTGGAGCCGAGCAGATTAGCCGTGGCGCTTTATGGAGCGGATGAAGATATCGTGCAAAAAATACGCTCAAATATATCTGAGCGGGCTGCAGCTATGCTTGATGAAGAAATCTCATTGATGCAGGAGCCGCTGGAAAAGGAAGTTCTTGATGCCAGAGAAGAAGTTGTCGGTCCGCTGCGAGATGCCAATGAGCAAGGGACGCTTAGGGTGACAGGGCGATAACAGAATGACACAGACACTTACAGTCCATCTTGAGAAGCCAATTACCTCGGCTAAAATCCTGGATGATTCCGCCGGCGGTAAATTGTCCGGTCACGGCCGAGCGGATTCAGCAGCGAATGCCGAACAAATTCTGACGCAGGATTCGGAGGCTCAAAAAACTGCATTTTCGCAGGCTTACCAGGCAATTAATGTTGTGGTTACCAAGCTCAATCAGTTTTACGACAAATTATTTGTCGAGCACAAAGAAGAAATTGCCAAACTTTCGGTGGAAATTGCCAGAAAGATATTGATGCAAAAAGTAGAAGATGGTGCCTATGAAATAGAGTCTATCGTCAAAGAAGCACTCAACAATGCTCCGACGCGCCAGGATATAGTAGTGCATTTGAATCCTGAAGACTTTGCGCAATACCAGAAGGCACAGCAGGATGAACCAGACAGCGCCTTAGCCGGCATTAAGTTCGTTTCTGACCAAAATATTGGGCGGGCTGAATGCCTGCTTGAAAGCCCAAAAGGAATAATCGAATCGTTGATTAACGAACATCTGGAAAGAGTTGGTAAAGCACTTAAAAAGGCAGAATGAGTTATGGCTACGAGCCCCGTTAGAAATTCTGCAACAGGTCGTATGAGCCCATTAGAAGTCCCTGCTGTTGGCAGGACAGACGAGAGGTGTCTTAGTCCTGATGGGGCGATACAAAAAGGAAAGATTTCTAACGGGGCGAGTGAGGTTAGTAACAGTTTGATTGATTTTGAGAAGTTTCACTCGGCGCTTCGCAGCGTAAATTTGTTGGATTGTCAGGGTTTTGTGGTCCGGGTCTCCGGCCTGACGGTTGAATCTGCCGGTCCGGCAATAGGCTTAGGAGAACTTTGCGGTATCCAGATCCGTGATGGTCGGCGTGTGTTAGCTGAAGTGGTAGGTTTCCAGAATGACCATCTTATCCTGTTGCCGTTGGAGCATATAGATGGTATATCGCCGGGCGATACGGTAACCGCACGCACTACTGTCCGGCATATTACCTTGAGCGAAGGTATCTTGGGTAGGGTAGTGAACGGGTTGGGAGAGCCTATAGATAATAAAGGCCCATTAGCAGGGACGGATAAGAAGGCATTAGATGCAAGTAGTCCGTCACCTTTGAGCCGAGAGAAAATTACCAGTCCTTTGGCATTGGGCATCAGGTCGATGGATGGTGTATTAACCTTTGGCAAGGGGCAGCGCGTAGGTATTTTCTCGGGCAGCGGAGTGGGCAAGAGTGTTTTGCTTGGCGATATTGCCAATTCGAGTGAGGCAAATGTCAATGTCGTGGCGCTGGTAGGTGAGCGTGGCCGAGAGGTTCGGGAATTTCTCGAGGGAGACCTCGGTGCAGAGGGCTTGGCACGCAGCGTGGTTGTCGTTGCCACCTCGGATTCGCCCCCCATTCAGCGAGTAAAGGCGGCATTCGTAGCGGTTACAATTGCCGAATACTTCAGGGACAAGGGCAAAAATGTTTTGTTTATGATGGACTCTCTTACTCGCTTTGCCCAGGCCCAGCGTCAAATAGGTCTTGCCGCGGGTGAGCCCCCAGCGACAAAAGGCTACTGTCCGAGCGTGTTTTCACTAATGCCGAGACTTATCGAACGTTTAGGCTGTGCCGAAACCGGCAGTATTACAGGCATTTTGACCGTCCTGGTGGAGAACGATGATTTGGCTGACCCGGTGGCTGATAGTGCCAGGAGTCTGCTGGATGGGCATATAGTTCTGTCGAGGAAATTGGCTGAGAGGAGCCATTATCCCGCTGTGGATATTTTACAGAGTATCAGCCGATTGATGCCTGCGGTGGTCAGCAAAGAGCACCAGCTTGCCGCACAGAAGCTCAAAGAAATATACGCTATTTATATTGATGCTGAAGACTTAATAAATATTGGAGCGTTTTCGTCGGGCAGCAATCGACGTATTGACGGAGCGGTAGCCTTGATTGACAGGATAAACAGCTTCCTTATTCAGCCTATTCGGGAGAGAACCAATTTCAAAGAAACCGTCAAGCGGCTAACTGCTATTACCCGGTCGTGGGATGAGCTGCTGGGTGCCCAAGCCCGGTAAATTACGTTCTGGGCACTCATCAGGTATTGAGAGTTGAAAATTGGAAATTAAATGAAACGGTTTGTATGGCGGTTACAACGTGTCCTTGACATAAGGAAAAAGGAAGAACAAAAAGCCAGAGCAGAATTGCTTGAGCTGACGGAAAGGTTAGCCCAGACACGAGGTGAGCTGCTGATACAGCAGAAGATGTTGGAGGATATAATTAATGGTTTAACCGGGGAAAATCCTAAAAAGCGATTAGGCAGGCAGGAATTTTTTCTCAAGTTTTCAGCGGCAAGTGATGAGCAAATTAAGAAGCTCGAAGATAAAGTGAACGAGCTGGAATCACAACAAAGAGATAAAATTGCTGAAGTTTTAAAACTCAGAAGGTTAAAAGAGGGCATGGAAAAATTACGAACCGAAGCAAAGATGCAATTTATAAAGGAACAAGAGAAACTTGAGCAAAAACAATTGGATGAGGGAGCTACAGTTTCATTTGTTCGAAAAGAGCAGAGTAAAGTTAGGAGCTGAAATTTTGCAAAATTGAGGTTAGGCATATATTATTTAAGAAAATCAGCTTTTTCGA
>Ga0307430_1001749_pt1 | contig 15347 bp, 10 predicted proteins | sample SalMarWE160130MG_FD_202159 | JGI IMG/M metagenome (GOLD analysis project Ga0307430, IMG submission 202159) | Salt marsh sediment microbial communities from the Plum Island Ecosystem LTER, Massachusetts, United States - WE1603-130 | ecosystem: Environmental > Aquatic > Marine > Intertidal zone >... | reverse complement strand
GGGTTTCATAGGTGCCCTGGAGTATGCCCTGGGTTCCGATGTAGATCCAGCTCCCGGCCGTCATCTGCCCATACATGGTCAAGCCCATCTCGTCATAGCGATCGAAGTGCTCCTGTGTTGCCCATGCCGGGACAAGGTTCGAGTTCGCAATGATCACACGCGGCGCATGGGTGTGAGTTCGTGCGACGTAGACCGGTTTCCCGGACTGAACGCACAGGGTCTCATCCTCTTCAAGAACCTGCAAGGCCTTTACGATCCTGTTATATTCCCTCCAGTTCCTGGCGGCGCGGCCTGATCCCCCATACACAATGAGCTCCTCGGGCTGAATAGCCACATCAGGGTCGAGATTGTTCATCAGCATTCGAAGCGCAGCCTCTGCATCCCACGTTCGGCACTGTATTGTGGCGCCGGTGGGTGCCTTAATAGGCATTGACGGTCTCTGCTCGTAATACATCGGCCTTGTCATTGGATCATCTCCTTCATAAAATGCTGAAGAGAGGGACACCCCCCTCCTCTCACGTATGCGTAAGTTACAGCATAAAATAACCCATACATCTCGTGACTGTCAAATCCTGTCAGCATAGCGAGAGTGCCTCACGGATTGTTTTTCCTCTTTCAGGCAGAATCCATAGAGAAAAAAACCTTCTTTCCGATGAAAGCCATTTGTCTTGACACAAGCCCTCGTAATGGGTGAGTCTTAAGGTACCATTTTTAAACTATTGCACCTCATTGGGGAGAGCCTGATTCATGAGCAGATTCTTGATCATTGACATCGGGGCCGGGACCATGGATGTCCTTTGCTACGATTCCGAAACAAACCTGATCTATAAGGCAGTTGCCAAATCACCCACCCTTTACCTGGCTCAAGAGGTCCAGAGCCTGCACAACGATCTGCTCATCACCGGGTGCGAGATGGGAGGCGGTCCCATCTCTAGGGCCCTGATTCAAAGGGCAAAGAAAACACGGGTGCTCATGTCCGCCTCCGCTGCAGCCACGCTCCATCATGACCTGGAAAAGGTGCGCTCCCTGGGCATAACGGTAGTCAATGATCAAGAAGCAGAGGTGATGCGCACCGATAGAGGCTTCAGCTGTCTCCCTATCGGCGACCTGGACATAGACCGGCTGAGGTACCTCCTCCAGGGATTGGGCATGCCCTTTTCATTCGATGTGACCGGCATCTGCGCCCAAGATCATGGTATGCCTCCCGAAGGGGTATCTCACCTGGATTACCGCCATACATTCTTCAAGGCCCGACTCGATGAAAATCCATATCCCCATGCCTTGCTTTATAGAAACGATGAGGTACCGCCAACCTTTAGCCGCCTCACGGCTATAGCGAAGAGCGCCAAGGCCCTTCCCACAGATGAGATCTACCTCATGGACAGCGGAATGGCGGCCATGCTGGGGGCGACCCTGGATCCCCAGGCATCCCGCCACAATAGGGTGCTTACCCTGGATGTGGCCACCTCTCATACCGTAGGAGCGGCCCTGGAGCGGGGAGAGATCTTCGGATTCTTCGAATACCATACCCTGGATATAACCATCGAACGGGTGGAAACGCTGTTGCGTAACCTGGCCGACGGGAACCTCGATCATGCAGGGATCGTCAAGGAAGGGGGGCATGGCGCCTATATCCGAAAGGCCTTTGGTTTTGAGGCCGCGGAGATCATCGTAGCCACCGGCCCCAAACGCGGAATGCTCCGTAAATCTCGGCTGCCGATTGTATTCGGAGCTCCCCTGGGTGACAACATGATGACGGGAACAGCAGGCGTGTTGGAAGCTGTTCGAAGGCGCAAGGGCCTGGAGCCAGTACTTGATGTGTGAGCCTTTTCGGCCTTAGTGTACACGAGAAAACCTCCAAGCCTTTTAACTGCTGATTTAGCCTATCGGCGAAAAACGACACCCAGGTCACCACATCCCATGAGGCGATACGATGCCCCATTAGGCAATCGTGGCCTACACCTGTATTTTGATAGGGGCGGGCGAGGCCTCCTGAGCCATGTTCCGCAACCGCTCCTCTTCTTCGGTGAGGATATGGAGCAGCATCAAGGCCTCACCTGGAGTGAACTCCAGGCTCAGCCCTTTTCCACCGGTGATGGCAAGGCCTTTCTTGGTAATCTCAATGGTGAATCTCTCCGTTGTCCCTTCCATTGATGCCCCCATCTAAACCGAACCGCTATCCAGAAATGGCATGAGGCCACTCCTCGATAAAAACCGGCGGATTCATCCGTCTCGCTCCACCGTTATCCTATTCCACCTCAATTGTCGATACCCATTTGACCCATCTGCCACCGAAAATAATATCAAAGCATTTTACCTACGTTGGGAATTGCAGATCAATAGCAGATACCTCCAATAGGGGAAAACGCTGATCTGTCAGACATATCAAAGGTTTTTGAGGGAGATGATATTTTCAGGTTCTAGGTGGATATCACAAAGTCAACCCCTGAACACATCTGTTCTTTCAGCTATGAGCTTCTCCTCGCTTTCAACCTTGAACCGTGAACCGTGAACCCAGAACCATCAATGCTTTGAGCAATCAGCTTTTCGCTTCTTCCTATTCTCCTTGCCTTTTCATCCCTATACGAGTATTAAAAAGAAAACTCACTTTCCCACGATACCTATTTGAAATCAACCGGGCTATAAGTAATCAGCCGTCAGATATAAGTTTTCAGCTTCAAAATAACCTAGGACCGGGAATCATGAACGGGCGATCATTTGATAGCAGATAAAGGTATACAGTGAATGGGATCAGCTATGCCTGCTACAGCCCAAAGTTGATGGAAATAATTCACAATTCTCAAGATGGGATACCATTCCCAAATAAAGGAGCAATATGCCAAACGGAGACCTTAATTGGATTGCCGGATTTATCTGGAATATTGCCGATGATGTACTCCGAGATGTATACGTCCGAGGCAAATATCGCGATGTAATTCTTCCGATGACTGTCATACGAAGGCTTGACGCCGTGCTCGAGCCTTCCAAGGAGGCCGTTCTCAAATTTAGCAAGCAGCTCGATGATGCAGGCATCGCCAATAAACAAGCAGCTCTATACCAAGTCTCCGGGAACGCCTTCTATAATATATCTCCATTTACCCTTCGAGACCTGCGTGCACGCGCTAAACAGCAACAGCTAAAAACCGACTTCGAGGCCTTCCTCGATGGCTTTTCGCCGAACGTCCAGGAGATCCTCGACAAGTTCAAGTTCCGCAATCAGATTCCCACATTGGTAGAAGCCGACATCCTCGGCAGCCTTATTGAGAAGTTCACGTCGAACAATATTAATCTCGGGCCGGACCCGGTTTTTGAACAGGATGGCAAGGTGCGCTTACCTGGTCTGGACAATCACGCCATGGGCACGATTTTTGAAGAGCTGATACGTCGCTTCAACGAAGAAAACAACGAGGAGGCTGGCGAGCACTTCACACCCCGCGATGTTGTCAGGCTTATGGCCAACCTCATATTTTTCCCAATTGCCGACGACATCCGAGACGCCACATACCGCGTGTATGACGGTGCGTGCGGTACCGGAGGCATGCTCACTGTTGCTGAGGAGACGCTTAATCAACTCGCCCAAGAACATGAGAAAGAAGTCTCAATTCATCTGTTCGGACAGGAGGTTCAGCCGGAAACCTATGCCATCAGCAAGGCCGATTTGCTGATCAGTGGCGAAGGCCAGGCCGCCGAGAACATGAAGTACGGTTCGACGCTCTCTTCCGATGCCTTTCCGTCTATGGCATTTGACTTCATGCTCTCAAATCCTCCTTACGGCAAGAGCTGGAAGACGGACCTCGAACGTATGGGTGGGAAAAAAGACCTTTCAGATGCGCGTTTTATCGTCCAGCACCAGGGTGAGGAGCTATCGCTCATCACCCGCTCCAGCGACGGGCAGCTTATGTTCCTTGTAAACAAGCTATCCAAGATGAATCACAATACGCCGCTGGGCAGCCGTATCGCCGAGGTCCACAACGGCTCATCGCTTTTCACAGGTGATGCCGGCCAGGGGGAGTCCAACATTCGCCGTTGGATCATCGAAAACGATTGGTGTGAGGCCATCATCGCCCTGCCGTTGAACATATTCTACAACACCGGTATTGCAACCTACATCTGGGTACTGACCAACCGCAAACCCGAGCACCGCAAGGGCAAGATTCAGCTAATCGACGCCACCAGCATCTACACACCGCTGCGCAAGAACCTGGGCAAGAAAAACTGCGAGCTCTCTGCTGCGCAGATTAGACAGATCATTGATATGTTTCTTGCCTTTGAGGAAACCGAACAGTCAAAGATTTTTCCAAACGCCGCCTTTGGCTACTGGAAGATCACTGTCGAACGACCTCTTCGGCTGAAAATAGACCTTTCCACTTCTCAGCGCGCGAAGTTCCGCACTATTTGTGATAATGCCCAAGAAAAACCGTTAGCCAATGCGGTTGACCGTGTGGTTGAAAGGATGGGTACTGGACCGCACTTCAACTTTAATCTGTTTATGGATGCTATCGAGGATGACGCCAAGGAACACGGTGTCAAACTGACAGCAAAACACCTAGGACTGCTCAAGGCAGCCCTAGCCGAGCGGGACGAGAGCGCTGAACCAGTTCTCAAAAAGGTCTATAAGCCGGGTAAAGTCGAAGCAGATCCTATACGGGGCCTCTATTCATCACCTGTTGGCGATCCGGGGTTGGCAGTCGAGTACGAACCGGATTCAACCCTGCGCGATACCGAACAGGTTCCTCTGCTTGAAGAGGGTGGGATTGAAGCCTTCTTCCGACGCGAGGTTCTACCCTATGTTCCTGATGCATGGATTGACGATACGAAAACACAAATAGGCTACGAAATTTCCTTTACCCGGCATTTTTACAAACCAGCACAGCTCCGCTCGCTTGATGAGATTAGAGCTGACCTGCTGGCCCTGAAAAAAGAGGGAGAAGGACTGCTCGAAGATATAATTACTGGGGGTAGCATACAATGAAAGACGCTCAGAAACCTGATCACATCAGCTTAAATAATTTGATATATCGCCTTCGCGAGGGCCGGTTTGTGATTCCGGATTTCCAGCGTGAATTCGAGTGGCAACCATGGGATATCCGAGAACTGATGAGATCCATCTTCCTCGACTACTACATAGGAAGCCTCCTAATCTGGAAAGGAAAGGAAGAGAACTTCAAGGCATTGGCCTGTGAACCAATTTACGGACATACAGGCAGCAATAATCATGAACATATTGTCCTAGATGGACAGCAACGTTTGACAGCGATGTATTATACATTTTTGGCCCCTAATGTTCCACTACCTAACCGTGCTAGCCGTTACCTGTACTTCATACGTGTGGACCGATTTATGGAAGGGGCTTATGACGAGGCCTTCGAATACGACTGGAAACAACAGGGGAGGAAACTTCTTGCTGACAAACAGACGCAGTTCGAAACGCATATATTTCCCCTGGCTATAGTCGGCAAGGGTAGCTTTGAGCTGCCTAACTGGCTCCAAGATTATGAGCGCTACTGGCAGAATAAAGTATCTTGTGCTACGAATGAAGGCGATATTGAAGCTGAGAAAATTGCAAAGCTTAACGCGGAAAATGCTCACGCCTTTGGCGAATACCTGAAAGAAATCTCGGAGCAGTATCAGATCGCATATATAGAACTGGATCGCAATATAGCGGTTGACAAGGTTTGCGATATCTTCACACAGATCAACAGCAGGGGTATTCAACTCGATATTTTTGATCTTATAAATGCTCTTTTAAAACCGAAAGGACTTCAGCTTAAACATCTTTGGCGCAGTGCTAAGACCAGACTGGATTTCTTTGAAACGAGCAAGATGAATGTCTATATCCTCCAAGTTATGTCGATACTTCTGCAAAACTACTGCTCTCCAAAGTATCTCTATTTCTTGCTACCTGGGCAAGAAAAACAGATTCGTAACCCGGATGGATCTTTTGCCAAAGAGGTACTTATCCATACTATTGAGGATTTTCAGAATCGATGGAATGCGGCAATCGAGGCGCTTGAAAATGCAATAAACCTGCTTCGCCATCCTCAAGAATTCGGCGCTGTAGACTCAAACTATCTGCCATATTTTTCTATTCTGCCCGTTTTTGCTGCAATCCAGTACTATATAAAGTCTTTGCCGCCGCATAGACAGCTTGATGCTCAGAGAAAAATCAGACACTGGTACTGGGCATCTGTTTTCACAAATAGATATTCCGGCTCAGTCGAATCCACTAGCGCCCGCGATTTCCTGGATCTCAAGAAGTGGATTGATGATTCGTCTATGGAGCCCGGGCTGATTCAAGAGTTCAATTTTGGCTTCAGGAACCTTGATTTTAGGAAGGAAACGAAGCGGGGAACCTCTGTATACAGCGGCATTTTTAACCTCCTTGTGCTAAAGGGAGCCCGCGACTGGATGACCGGCACTATACCTCAATATGGCGATCTGGACGACCATCACATAGTTCCTGCATCCTGGGAAGAAAGCAAAAGCCTGCAAGGCAACACTATTCACACAATCTTGAACCGCACACCATTGACAACGGAAACCAACCGAAAGGTGATAAGAAGCAGGCTGCCTAATGAGTATCTTCCCGAACTAATTACCTCCACCACCAATGGAGAGAGTACTGTCCGAGCAATCCTTGAGTCACATTTCATCTCACCAACCGCTATGGAAATTCTACTAAGAAATCCCTTTAAACCTGATGATTACGAGGAGTTTATTTCTGAGCGCCAGCGCACGCTCCAAGATGCTATCGAAAACCTATTAGTGAAAGAACGCCTCGACCTCGCGCCCCAGATCCGAGAACTCGATGAAAGGTTAGAGAAGGTTGAAATCGGACTGAGAACTGTTATCCATGAGGTTCTGAAAGGTGATGCAAACCTCCTCCCGTCTCACGTAGTTCAAAAGATCAATGGTCGGATTAACCAGGCCGCGAAGAAGAACCCCGCGCTTGATATCGAGTTCTACAAAAAACTGAAAGGGAAGTTGGAATTCTGTGACCTCCGCGAATTGCAGGACACGATCACAGGGAAATCTCTATGGGCAAACTTCGCAGGCCGTTTTGGCAATAAGGAAACCCTTGTGGGGAAACTGGACCGTCTTGCCAATCTTCGCAACGGTATCCGGCATAGCCGTACGGTTGATGAAGTTACTCGTAAGGAAGGTGAAGCCGCTATCATTTGGTTTGAAAAGTTGCTCAGGAGACCCTCATGACGGAAAAGCCCCTTTCACTCCGTGAGCGCTTACAAGGACTAAGTTCGTTCCTACCCTCGTTTGAGGAGCCTAGTTTTGTTTTTGGACTATGGGAGCAGCCCAAAGATCTTGAGCCTGGCGTGGTTTCATTGCCGTATTACATAATGTCTGAGACAGTGGAAGCATTTCTCAGAGCAGCCTACGACCTGGGGTGGGTGCAGCAGGATTTCGATTGGTCGGAATGGAAGGAGACGCCCGAGGCCCTGTGCCTGAGGGACGAGGAAGATAGTCTAGCTTCTGCCTCGCCTGATCAACTCGCTCACTTGCTTACCGTGGTAATACGACAGGAGCGGTTCTGTGAAGGTGCTCTTGATTCCGCATACCAGTCCGGACTCCTCACGCGCATCCTTCGCCGCGTTTCCAAACTTGAGTCAGAGATTGCAGACAAAAAGTTTTCAGGATGATGGATAACTTAAAGCCATATCCCCAATACAAAGATTCCGGCCTGGCGTGGCTTGGTAAGGTGCCGGCGCATTGGGATTGCCTCCCTCACCGAACCATATTCAAAGAGAAAAAAGAGCAAGGGCATGTAGAAGAGCCCCTGCTTTCGGTAACCATCTCTAGAGGTGTCATCCAACAGGCGGATTTGCTCACAAATTCATCTAAGAAAGATTCATCGAACATGGATAAATCAAAGTACAAACTCGTCGAGCCTGGCGACATAGCTTACAACAAAATGAGGGCGTGGCAAGGTGCGGTAGGCGTCTCTCGGCACCGAGGAATTGTCAGCCCCGCTTATATCGTTGTTCGACTTAGAAAAGCAGATAACCCTGACTATTTCCATTTTCTTTTCAGGACACCGGGCTTTGCCAAGGAAGCCGAACGCTGGTCCTATGGAATTACATCTGATATGTGGAGTTTGCGGGCAGAACACTTTAAGTTGATTTACTCATGCGTTCCGTCTCGCTCAGAGCAAGACTCAATCGTAGGCTTTCTTCGAAGTTTTGATGTGAAAGTCCACCACTTCATCCGAAATCGGCGGCGGATAATCGAGGTACTGAACGAGCAGAAACAGGCTATCATCAACCGAGCCGTGATCTGCAGTATAGACCCCAACGTCCGTCTTAAACCCTCCGGCATCGAATGGCTCGGCGATATACCTGAGCATTGGGAGGTTGTGCCAATCAAACGAATGTTTTCTAATATTGATTACGGTATTTCGGAAAGTGCTCATGACGAAGGGCGATACCAGGTATTGACAATGGGTAATATTCGAAACGGTAAGGTGACTGTAGAAAACTGTGGGCGAATAGATAAAGTAGATCCCCAACTAGTTTTGGATCATCACGATTTACTTTTCAATCGGACTAATAGTCTTGAACTTGTGGCTAAAGTAGGTCTTTTTGAAGGTGTACGCGAGGATGATATCACCTTTGCGTCCTATCTCGTTCGAATGAAAACTAACAGCTCGACTTTTCCGAAATATGCGAATTTTCTATTGAACAGTTCAAGGATTCTCACTTTTGCACGATTAAATGCGATACCGAGTCTACATCAGGCAAATTTAAACCCAACGCGGTACGGAAGATTGCCCGTTCCTCTACCACCAAAGAAAGAACAGGCACTATTATTAAATTATATTTCCGAGCATTGCGAAGAAGTTGACAAACTGCTTATAAAGACCCAACGCGAGATCGACCTCATCCGAGAATATCGCACACGCCTAATTTCCAACATAGTTACTGGCAAGCTGGATGTGCGTCAGCTCAGCCTAGAATTGGGTGAGGAACTGGCCGAACCCGTGGAACTGGATGAATCTTTTGATAACGAAGAGGTGTTGGAGGATGAAGCACTCGATCTTGACGAGGAGATGAAAGATGCCGACGACTGATACCAGCGAAAAAGGCTTGGAAACTTTGATCGTAGAATCTCTTGTCAACGAAGCGTGGTACGTACAGGGTAAAAACTCTGACTACGACCGTGATCATGCTGTGGATCTGGCGCAACTGACGGCTTTTATTGGCGCAACTCAACCCGAGTCGGCCGAAGCATTGGAACTGGGAATTGACGGGCCGAAACGGTTGCAGTTCCTCCACCGGCTTCAGGGTGAAATCGCCAAGCGCGGTGTAATCGATGTGCTTCGGAATGGCATCAAACATGGTCCGGTGAGTGTAGACCTCTTCTACGGCGCTCCATCACCCGGCAACATAAAGGCTGAAGAGAATTTTGCTGCAAACATCTTCAGCGTCATTAGGCAACTACGATATAGCAAGGACGAGACGCAGCTTGCGCTGGACCTGGGATTGTTCATCAACGGGTTGCCGTTGGCGACATTCGAGCTTAAAAATCGGCTGACCAAGCAAACGGTCGAGGATGCAGTTCAGCAGTACAAGCGCGACCGCAACCCGAAGGAACTACAGTTTCAGTTCGGTAGGTGCATGGTGCATTTCGCGGTGGATGATCAGGAAGTCCGCATGTGCACGCACCTCAAAGGCAAAGATTCGTGGTTTCTACCCTTTAACAAGGGCTTCAACGATGGGGCAGGAAATCCGCCCAATGAAAGCGGCATAAAAACTGACTACCTGTGGAAGCGGATTCTGACTAAGCCAGAGGTGACAGACATTATCGAAAATTACGCTCAGGTCGTAGAAGAGAAGGATGAAAAAGGCCGAAAAAAATCACTGAAACAGATTTTTCCCCGTTACCATCAACTTGATGTTGTTCGCAAGCTGCTGGCAGACGCAAAGGTGAATGGGGCCGGCAAGCGGTATCTGATTCAGCATTCAGCTGGCAGTGGAAAGAGCAACTCCATTGCATGGCTTGCACATCAGCTCATCGGGCTGAAAGATGAGGCGCCGGGAGGCACTGGCAGCGCATTGTTCGATTCGGTGATTGTGGTTACCGACCGGCTCATTCTTGACAAGCAAATCAAGGATACAATCAAACAATTCGCCCAGGTATCAGCCACAGTCGGCCATGCCGAGCGCAGTGGCGACCTAAGGCGTTTCCTTAAGGATGGCAAGAAAATCATTATCTCAACTGTTCAGAAGTTCCCGTTTATCCTGGACGAGATCGGCGATGAGCATCGTGGGCGGACATTTGCCATTATCATTGACGAAGCACATTCGAGCCAGGGTGGCCGCACATCGGCGAAAATGAATATTGCACTGGCGGAGAACGGTGGAGAAGAGGAAGAGGAAACCTACGAGGATACAATCAACCGGATTATGGAATCTCGGAAGATGCTGGCCAATGCCAGTTATTTCGCCTTCACGGCCACACCGAAAAACAAAACGCTAGAACTATTTGGCGAGCCGATACCCGAAGGAGATAAAGTAAAGCACCGTCCTTTCCATAGTTATACTATGAAGCAAGCGATCCAGGAAGGATTCATTTTTGATGTGCTGGCCAACTACACACCAGTGGCCAGTTACTACCGCTTGATGAAAATCGTGGAAGATGATCCGGAATTCGACACCAAAAAGGCGAAAAAGAAGCTGAGGCGGTATGTCGAATCCCACGAATACGCGATCCGGCAGAAGGCCGAGATCATGGTGGATCACTTTCATGAGCAGGTAATCGCACGGCGAAAGATCGGAGGTAAGGCGCGTGCGATGGTTGTTTGCAGTGGAATCGCTCGGGCGATTCAGTATTACCACGCAATCGAGGCATACCTAATAGAACGCAAGAGCCCTTACCGTGCCATTGTGGCATTCTCGGATTTCGATCAATACGGCAAAAAGATCACGGAGGCATCACTCAACGAATTCCCAAGCACTCAGATCGATAAGAAGATCCAGCAGGATCCGTATCGCTTCCTAATCGTGGCCGATAAGTTCCAGACTGGATACGACGAACCATTACTTCACGCGATGTATGTAGATAAGATCTTGTCGGGCGTCAAGGCTGTCCAGACCCTCTCACGGTTGAATCGAGCGCATCCGCAGAAGACCGATACATTTGTGCTCGACTTCATGAATGATGCCGACACGATTACTGAGGCTTTCTCGAATTACTATCGAACGACAATCCTCAGCGAAGAGACAGACCCTAATAAACTGCATGACCTGAAGAGTATTTTAGACCGGTATCAGGTGTATGCGTGGCCCCAGGTTGAGCAGCTGGTAGAACTTTTCCTTAGTGGAGCGGAACGCGACACCTTGGATCCGATTCTTGATGCCTGTGTTGCGATTTACACCAATGACCTAGATGAAGACGGCCAGGTTGATTTCAAGGGTAAAAGCAAGACGTTTGTGCGGACTTACCAGTTTTTGGCTTCAATTCTGCCGTATACAAACGCCAAGTGGGAGAAGCTGTCCATCTTTCTGAATTTCCTGATTCCCAAGCTGCCGGCGCCAATAGAAGAGGATCTGTCCAAAGGTATTCTTGAAGCTATCGATATGGACAGCTACCGCAACGAAGTAAAGGAAACCCTTAAACTGGCGCCGACTGATGAAGATGCAGAAATTTACCCGCTGCCGACAAGTGGCGGCGGGGGGTTAGCCGAACTACAGCTAGATTATTTGAGTAATATCATCAAGGCATTTAACGATCAGTTTGGCAACATCGATTGGAAGGATGCCGACCGCATTTGCCAAGTGATCACTGAGGAAATTCCAGGTAAAGTCGCTGCCGATAGGGCATATCAGAACGCTATGAAAAACAGCGACAGAGCAGCGGCCAGGCTTGAACTCGACCGTGCGCTCGGAAAAGTGATCGTGGATTTTGTTTCTGATCACACCGAGCTTTACAAGCAGTTTTACGAAAACCCCAGCTTCAAGAAGTGGCTGTCGGACACGATTTTCGGAGTTACTTATGAGGAGATAATTTGATACGCAATATTGTTCTATTGACAAAGACGATGACAAATCACTGCACTAAATTTCTACTCCGCTACGCTAGGTAAAGACCAGAGAGCTCAAAGGTTATGTGGTTTAGTTCACAATATCCTCTATTAAATATAGAATTATTCAACCCCTTAGCATTACTGAAACTTAGTCTGTTATACAGGTTAGTATGCAGAGTCGGGAGACCTCAACAGTTGAATATACACACAATCCTATACTGCCAGCCCAGAAGTTTATAATTCAGGATCGAGGACTTTTTAATGGGCAACTCCCATTTCACCCGCATTCCTACTCATTATACGGAAAGAATTGAGATACAAGCTGGCAGATATTTTTCAATAGTGGTAGAATATTTATAGGTTATAGATAATAATCGAGATAGGGAATTATCTTCACAAGGGGGAGGTGGAGAAAAAAGTGAATGAAGATATCTACAAGCATTTTATTACTATCCGGCTCTCGGGCAAATCAATCGGTCCAGGTCGCGTCCCAGTGTCAGCGCTGATGCGTCTTCTTTCTGAGTTCAACAAAGCGCTCAATAGGACGGGGATGGTCCTTTTAGGCGAAGCTGAAAGCGTCAAACGTGGGCCTCGCCAGAGGAGCATCAGGGATGAAATTGCGATGGATTTGGCTCTGCTAACTCATGGGAGCCCAGACACGATACTTGGCTTTGAAAGAACATCTGGTCAGCAGACATTAGACGGATTTGACTTTGGGATTCAAATCATCGAAAAATCTTTAGAAGGTCTTTCTGAGATCCAAGGACCAAGCGAAGGATTGCCTGTGGGTTATGATGCTGGTACCCTCTTGGCCTGGAGAGACGTGGGTGTGCTTTTTGAAGAAGGCATTGACGAGATTTCTTTTTCTCTGAACCATCGACCTCAGAGGCTATCGACAGTTTACAGCAAGCCCGGCTATCGAAGGGTCCAAGAGCGGATAAAGGGGCCACAGACTAATATCCGAACAATTGAAGGACGTCTCCTCATGGCTGACTTCAAGGAACACGGCACACGTTGCCGAGTGCATCCCTCTATTGGGGATCCTGTTATCTGCCTCTTTGATGAGGTGCAGAAGGATGAAGTCTTGGAAAATATCCTTTATTACGTCAAAATCATTGGGGAAGCAAAGGAGGATCCAATCACAGGAAAAATCAATAGCATTAAGATTCAAGATATACAGCGGCTTGAGGACCGAGAGGAAGGGGCTGACTTGCTCCCTCAAGGGACACCCTTGCCAACTGATTTTTGGCAATCCCCCACTCTGGATCAATTGGTGGAATTACAGGGAACGCGTCCTTTGGCCGACGTGGCTTCACTCTTTGGAACTTGGCCTGGAGATCCTGACGATGGCTTTGAGGAGGCTATTCGTATACTCAGGATACAAACAACCTCTAGAGGCTGAAGGCTATGAATGCCATCAGGGTCCTAGCTGATACGAATGTAATATCCTACACCATGCGTGGGGGAAGACTTGGCCAACTATACGAGCCTCACTTGAAAGGAAAGCTCGTTGCAATTTCCTTTATCACAGTGGGAGAGTTCTATTATGGCGCTGAAAAGTCACGATGGGGAAATGATAAGCGCCTGAGACTGGAAACAACCCTCAGGAACTTCCTTGTGATCCCTTATGACCATGAGATTGCGAGGGCCTACGGGCGAATCATGGCTAATAGTGAAAGATCAGGTCGCCAGATGAGCCTTGGGGATGCATGGATCGCTGCCTGCGCAGTAAGGCACGGGCTCCCATTGGTCACCCACAATGCAAAGGATTTCCAGGGAGTTGAGGCCTTACAGGTTATCTCTGAGCCTGAGGCTTGAAATCTACATGTAAAGTGAAACGGGGGACAAATAAGAAAATAAATAGAAGAAGCTTGCTCCTGGCTCATATCAGCTCAGCAAGCATCTGGAACAATACTACATAAAGGGCCTTTCCCGCCGTTACGGATAACGATTGGCTCGCATCTCTCTCAGCGGCCAGAGATCGGTGAGGTGAATTTCATACCCAAACAGTCCATCATAACAAGTGGAAGTGGAGGTTTGGATATGAGATGGAGACCACAACTCTAGAACAACCTGGGATACGAGAGTGATACACCATAGAAATGATGGGATTTGAAACCTGAGGTAGCTCTTGCCACTGTACGTAATTTAGAAAACCTAATATCTAATAAGAATATCAAAACCTCAACCTATGAGATGACATCGACCCGGATTTCTAACTGCTAAACGCAATCCCGCAGATCCCTTTTTCATGCCATGTTTCAAAAGGAAATCATCGGTCACTAGAGCCGCTAGCGACATGAATCAAGTGATAAAATCGATTTGCGATTCTATATAACGCCTGCCAGCCACCTGCCCGCCATCAGCTGCGCTTCAGGCGCTGGCAGGCGGGTCGGCTTCGTCTTCCCCGATAGAGATACTATTTCGCCGTATTCATTTGCGTGCCCTTCACGGCGGGCCTTATGGCGATAAAGAGACTGTCGTTTGCGGTGTAGATATTGGAGATATCCAGATCTATTTCCAGCGTTTTATCGCTGACTCTCGCCGCTATCGGCTTCAGCTTCTGGACCTCCACCGGATACTCCCTATCGCCGAAAAGCGATACCAGCAGCAGCCACAGGACATCACGCTTTTGTCCCTCTTCCACTACCTTTGGCCTTACATAGAGCAGCCCTTTTTTGTTATCGTATCGAATCGATGCCTCACACTGCAAGGTGCTTTCAATAGTGTCAAAACGCAGGTTCGCGGGCAGACCGCCGATTTTACCCTTGTAGGCAATGTTCTCCCCGCGGATAGTTGCGGTAAACCAGACCTTGTCTAACCCGAGTCTCAAATGCTCGACTGATCTGATCCGGAGAACCCCTGAGACCTTTTCAAGCCTGGGTATCTCAACCGGCAGCACCTCATTAATGAACCCTTGCAAGACCCTCGCTGGTATCACAATGGTAATCTCATTATTCTTGTCAGTCGCGGCATATGAATGAACCAATAAAAAAGACACACACAGTACCACCCCAACTAGTATGCTTCTATAGGCTTTCATGATTTCCAAAACGCCTTTCTACAACAGGTACTTTTATCTAACGACATAGGGAATATACACAAAAAAGCGCTATCCCCACGTGTAAATGAGTGCGAACGTCTTCTTACCTGTGGGTGTCTGTCTCGCCATGTATGCTAAGAGGTGTCTATACCCGGTAATCTTTTCAAGCTTGAAGCGTTTCCTTGATCTTCTCAACCGTGTCCTGGCTCTTCAGGGAAAGGATGTTCTTGAGCAGTCCTTCTTTTTCGTAGAATGAGATAAGGGGCG
>Ga0307430_1001745_pt1 | contig 15361 bp, 15 predicted proteins | sample SalMarWE160130MG_FD_202159 | JGI IMG/M metagenome (GOLD analysis project Ga0307430, IMG submission 202159) | Salt marsh sediment microbial communities from the Plum Island Ecosystem LTER, Massachusetts, United States - WE1603-130 | ecosystem: Environmental > Aquatic > Marine > Intertidal zone >... | reverse complement strand
GTAATATCAAAAAGTAGATAGAAAAAAGTTACTGATATGGGGAATGACAGGAATATTAAAAAGCGTCTTTTATGTATTCTTAGTCTGTAACTCGGCTTATAGGCTAACTCCAACTGTTTTTATGCTATAAGCCGACTAAACAGGGTATATTTCCTAGGTAAAACTTAAATTTTCACACTGCACTAGCTTACTTTTATAGTTACTATTATACAAGTGAACTGTATTAATTCAATTTATTTTTTCTATTTAGTACAAGAATTATTTTGGCAAATGAAAATAATTAAGGATAATAATTTTGGTGGACTCCTGCAGTAAGATTAACTCTGGATTTGCTCTTTTTTTGATAAGCAATAAAGATTGAAAGTTCTAATAACTTTACTAATATAAATAATTCTAAGGATATTAATTATTAGAAAAACTACAACGATAACTGTAATAAACCATCTATCATGAATGAAATCAGAAAAACTGATGAAGTAATTTATATCTGAGAATTGAAAACCTATTACAATGCAGAAAAGATAACCAAATATCAAGCTTAAAGCCGAAACTCCATTAGAATGTATTGTTGTTAATTTATTTCGGTACCAAGAAATATAAGTAGCTGGTTCTTTTAAAATATCTTTTCTGTGTAAAAAGGCTAAATTAACTTCGTAAATAAATGCTCTATTGAAACGTAAGTATTTAAACTTTCCATTTTTTATAACTTTTTTTCTATAAGTTTTATAGTTTATACCTTTCTTCCTTTCATAGAGAAATATATAAGGATAGGACCAAAAATTATAGATCAACATCCAAAATTGATTAAATAAGTATCCTACTGGTATAGAAAAAACTGCTAAAACTATTGTAAATAAAATTGAATAATTTCCAGATGAGAAAGAAGGAAAAATGGAAAAATCTAATATACTTAAAGAAACTCCAAGGAAGATTAATCCTCCAATTAGATTTGTAGTAATAGTCATTATTTCTTTTAAGATTATTATTACTATTTAAATTTATAATACCTAATTTAAAAAAAAATTGGTATATAAATTAAGTTACTAGTTCGGATCCTCCCTCCCCAGAGAAGCCAGTCGATAATATTAGGGTTTATATAATTATAATGATAGTTCTATGGTTTTTAGTAATAGTTTTATGAGTAAGGAAGATTGAGTAGTGAATTATTATGAGTTTAATAAAAAAAGAGGAACTTTAAAAAACTGTAAATAATGTTAATATTTATTATGGATATAAAATGAGTTTTTAAATATTAATTTATTCTCTAAAAATTAAAAAACAAATATTTTTTAATAAACAGAGGAATACATGATTTATAAATCGGTTGATGCTTTACAAAAGGTTTTAGCAAAAGAAGTCTTCTTTTATGCAAAAGATGCAAAAAAGGCTTCAGGTAGAGCCCTGGGGACATTGGTTGAGCTTATAACCTTTTATTTAATAAAGAACTGGGGGCTGGAAAATAATCTTAGAATAGAGAAAAGATTAATTGAATATAGCAATGCTTCAGTAGCACATAACGTAGAATATTCTTTACATCCTATTGAGAAAATAAAAAATATAATTGTCGATAATAATGTTCCAATTACATCTACAAAAATCTTTAATTGTAACGATATACAAAAATACTTTGAGCTAGAATCTTTTACAAAAGTTAATTCCACAATTTTATCGAGCAGTGGAATAATAAAAAATGCTTGTGTTATTGGAAGAAGTGAAAATTCCACATTGGTTTCTGTAGTTAAAAAAATTAAAAATGGTAGAATTCATTTAATGATAATTCAACAATACGAGAAGCCTTTTGCTATGGTTGAATGTAAACGAGTAGGTATTGAAGATGGTATTAAGAAAGGCCCACAAACAATAGAAAAAGCCAAGCAGGGAGCATATGTTGCAAGGACAGTATCATCACTACAAAAAATCCGAAATTCAGATGGAGTAATATACGGAGTATTGCCGATTGGAAATAATCAATTCCGCTTTGATGTTTATGAAACTATACTCCATGAAATTATTCAATCTAAAGATCTTAAAGAATATAAGGATTTCATTTTGACTATTGGTGTGGTAAGTAATCACGGAAATTGGTTTACATCGGACAATCCTAATAAAGAATTGGCTGTATTAAAGAACTCATATGACTGGCTTATTTTTCTTACAGATAAAGGAATTTCAAGTTTCATAGAAGAGCTTTTATTAAAGCCATCAAATGATTATATCCCAGTCCGGAAAGCTTTTTTAAAAAGTTACAAAAGGGATAGTAAAAAAACAATTAAAAACCAATTTACAAAGTCTCAAATAGATAAAAGTGCTGAGGAATTATTACAAAATTATTTCAAAAAAAATAGAAAAAGAACTAAAAGTTGGTTTAATATAATAACTCCTGAAAATAGCGATATTAATGAGTTAAAAACTCAGCTTGAAAAGCTCTCAATTAAAAGGTGGGTATAAATATGACAGGAGGAAGAACAGTTAATTCAATTAGTCAAGACTGGTGTACCCCACCAAAGTATGTTAAGGCAGTGAAGAATTTCTTTGGGGGGACAGTTGAACTTGATCCTTGTTCAAATATTAATTCTATTGTTGAAGCAGAAGTTGAATATATGCTACCTAGGAATAATGGGCTAGAAGAATCTTGGAATTATCAGACTATATATGTTAATCCTCCTTATGGTGTAGATAGAGCTAGAAAATCTTCAATTAAAAATTGGATTGAAAGATGTGCTAAATCTTATTTGAAATATAAAAGTGAAGTATTAGCTTTAATACCTGTTGCAGTAAATACTAAACATTGGAAAGAACATATATTTGGCGTTGCAGACAGTATATGTTTTCTCTCAGATACAAGATTGAAATTTATCAACGGTACTAAGAACAAAGGAGCACCCATGGCCTGTGCTATGGTTTATTGGGGTAAACATGGAAGCAAATTTTATAAAATTTTTTCTAAATATGGAGCTGTAGTAGATATTACTTCTTTAAAAAAGAAAGGCTGGGTTTCTCCTGATTTAATCAATAAAACGAGAACGTTGTTTTAAATTGAGGATTCTCTAATTTGCTGAATATAACTATTAAATATAGATTAATCTCGACTAATTGCGTTTAAATATGGTTCGAAATTTCGTAACCCGGGGCAGCCAGAAAGGGTATCTGTAAACTTATTTTGAATATAAATAGTGAAGAATTTTATTCTTACAGTTAGTTCAATATACACTTAAATTTTCTATGACAATAAAATTAATAATTCTATTTCAGGATATCTTTCCATAAAAGATTTTTAATTTCAGACCAATATATAACATCATATTTTAAGCTTCTTAATAAGCCAACAAGTTTTCTATCATCAGTGACTACTAGATATCCAATCTTTGCAAGTTCTAAAACTGAAATATCTGCTATATCAAAATTATAAAAGCAATCATTTTTACATAATATTTTTGATTTAAAATATTTTTCATTTATTTTATTTAAAATATCTCTAAAAATATCAAAATAAATATTATCATTTAATCTTTTTGATAAGTTATTAATTTCAGTTATTATATTTGGAGTTATAGTAATTTCTCTCGCATTCTTTATAATTTCACTTAATAAAAAAAATTCTTCTTCTGTATATATTGCTGTTCTATCAAATTTTTCTATAAAACCTGTATCGTATTTACCTATGAAATATAATAATAAAATATTAGTATCTATGGTTATAATTAAATCTTTACGGTTTCTTAAGAGGTATGATGCATATGTGTTTAGTTTTTTATTCATTTTTTAGGCCTTTTAATTAGCATTGAGATCACTTCACCGGTGTCAATAGAAATTTTAAATATCCTTGTTTTATATATTAAATTTTCAGTTCCAGTTAGTAAATCACTTGTTGTCTCACCAGTAGAAAAACTGAGAGTAATTAACCATGCATTAACTTCTCGCTCATCATCCCAAACTTTCTCTACCTCTTCTACTCTAATAGGGTCCTTTAATTTTTCATATCCCGGTAATTGTTTTAAAAAGTCTACTGAAATTTTAGTAGCTTCTTTGATATCAATCATAATAAATACTCCATATCTATGTTTATAAATATTTTAATGTTATTTTATAGCAATCTAAAATTTTTGCATATTTTATGTTTAAAGAAATAAAATTTTGTTATTTAAATTTATACATGGAATAAAATATATATCATATATTGATTAATAAGTTATTTAACTTAGTTAATTCCTTTAAAAATTGGGCAGATAAATATAAGTTTTCATACAATATTTTACAATAACAACAAAATAAAAAAACAGAAAGGTAAACCCAGGTTTACCTTTTTATATAGTCTTAAGTATCCCTGCTTTATTAGCATATCTTTTTACTCATATTGGTTAGATACTGCCTAAAGAGTTTATCACCAGGTATATTTACTACATCTTTATGGCAATTTTCTTTTCCTTGGAATGGTACAAAATAACCACTGACTTTTTTTTGGACGAATAACTAACCATTTTTTAGTCAGATCTACAACTTCGTTGCTATTAAATACTACATTTCCAAAACTATCTTTATTGGCTTGATTCAGAGTAATAGTCTTAGTCTTTAGAACTATATTCTCTGGTTTCAATACCAGATTTAATCAACCCTAAGGCCAATATTGAGGACTAAAATAATAATAGCCCTAGCTCAATTTCCGGTGGGGTAGTGGGTATTTAGAGTTTTTTTAGGACCAGAATCTCTTCCTGAGAGAAAGTAACTGTTATTTTCCTATTTTTACTCATTAGAGTACCTTTTATATTATAATACTGCCATTTTAAAATCATCTTTATTTACATGAAGATATATATCAGTGGTATCAAGCCTTGAATGTCCTAAAAGCTTGCTTATAGTTGGTAGATCTACACCTTTTTTTCTTAGTCTTTCTGCATAGGTATGTCTTAAGCTATGGAGGGTAAGATTTTTCCTGTAAGTTTTTGATTCCTTAAAAATCCTGGATATTATATTTTGCAGGGAGCATTTTGTTATTCTTTTTCCATGTGCTCCTCTAATTAGAGCACTTATGTATTTTCCACTTAGTTTTCTATATAAATATAGGAGCTCCCTTAAGTCCTTATTAAAATAGACAATCCTGTTTTTTCTGCACTTAGAATTTTTTATATTAATAGAATTTTCTTTGAAGTTTATATCCTCCCAATTTAAGTTTATAAATTCCTGTCTTCTAAGTCCGCAGTCAATCCCCAAACTAAAAATAATTCTGTCTCTTAAATTTTCATTCCTATAATTTTCTTTTCTTGCTGACAGGTAATTTTTGATATTTTCTATATCCTTATCTGATAGATATTCTTTAATTGCTGCTATTTTTTTCGGAATATTTATAAGGGATGAAAAATCCTTAGCTATATGGTCTCTTGAGCTAAGAAATCTTAATAATGACCTGATACAGTTTACAAGTTTAGCATATGTATTATTCGAGATATTTCTGGATCTAACCAGAGATAGATACTTATCAATATCACTCATAGCTAGAGACTCCAGACTGATTCTATTTTGTTTTAAATATGAGCAAAACTTGACTGATATATTTAGGTAATCTTTAATGGTAGAATCTGCTTTATTCTCGGATCTAAGATGTATAGTATATTCCCTTATTATATCTTTCTCTGATGGATTATTTTTCTCCCTTACTTGCAAGTTACTGCTACTTTTAACCTTTATACCATTTAAACTTCTATAGACATCGAGTAGCTTCTCAGAGGATAATCCTTTTATTATCTTAATTAAATCCTCTTCAATTATATTTCTTAGGACAACATCATTCTGCATATTAATATTCACATCCTGATATTACCTTAATTAATCTTCTAATCATTCTCTTTTAACAAAATATATTGCTTCCGCATGGGGGAAAGAGGACATAGGTTCTGTCCGTAAGTCAAGGTGGAGATTTTCCGGTCCTTGCATTGCAAGGATTGAGAGGGATAAATAGCTTTAGCGGTTTATGCTCGCAAAGGAAAATACTACCTTGACTGTAGACAGGTTCTAAGTAAAATTACTCCCCGGAAGCAATCTATCAATCTCATCACAATTAGCCACAATTTAACTTATAGTTGTAAAAAGATTTCTTTCCCTTTATGCTGTCTAAAAGCACCGTAAACTAGGTAAAAAAGCAGTATTAGATAAAAAAGATAGGCAAGATATGCATGTGTGCCACACATGCTTTCAATTGGGAATTATTCCCAAACCCTTTAGGTAAGAAAGGATTAGATATGTTAAATATAAGTCCTAAGCATCCAGAAAGAAAAAGGAAACATCATATATCTTGTTATTTAGATGATAAAGAATATATAGCTTATAGAGATAAAAGATCTAAAACTTACTATAACCAGAGTGAATATATAAGAAAATGTGTGCTGGATAAAAGAATAACTGTAATACCAGGTATAAGAGACCTTATAATAAATTTAAAAAGGATTGGAAATAACCTAAACCAATTAACCCATAAAGTTAATTTGGGAGAGGTTACTGTTTTAGGGGATAATTTAAAGGAAATAAATGATGATTTAAGTGTTATTTGGAGTAGTCTATCTAAGGTTATAAGGAAAGTGAAATAGTTATTTATGGGAATTATTAGATCGCTACTTCTAAAAGTAGTTGCTTACAGAATAAAATATTACATTTGTAAAAAACAGGTTCTTTTCTATGTCTTATTGGAAGTTAAATATGGAAAGCCGGTAGGCTTCTGCGGGTTTTGCATATATATCCTAAAAGTTAATAAAGTATTGTATATATAAAGGAGTTCAGATTACACGAACAATAAACAAAAAGGTAAACCCAGGTTTACCTTTTTGTTTATTTATTTCGTAATAATAGCAAAATATCAAATAAAAATTTATATTTATCCACGTAATTTTTTGGCTGAATTGCTCCTGGATACCATATTGTAGTATCTCTCGGACTATCACGTTTAAAAATCTCATATTTTGCATAGTTACGAAATTTCGAATCAAATTTTAAAAGAAATTATCACGATTAAAAAATACATGAATTAATATGTAATAAGAAATATAAAGAATCGTTCTAATTGCTATTCTAAATCTATTTAATATAATTATTAACTTCAAGATAATTTTATAATATTAAATATAAAAATTTCATAAATGAACATTTTTTCGAATATTAATACTATTTTTAACAATCGTGAAATTGCGATAGGTTTATTGTTAATGGCCTTTATAATCTTTTGTCTGTCTATACGTAATATTAGGAAATCTATACCATCAATAATAAAAAGCATTTTGAAAATAAAAATTCTCATTTCCATTTTTTTAATAGCAATCTATGGTTTATGTATAGTACTGTTTTTGAAATTCATTAATTATTGGGATTTTGGTTTATTAAAAGATACAATTCTTTGGTACTGTATCCCCGGCTTCATTATGATGGTGAAATATATTACTTCAAGAGATGATAGTAGTCTGGTTAAAAGAATTATTATTGATAATCTTAAAATTTTTGTAATCTTCGAATTTATTGTAAATTTTTACGTCTCTCCCCATGTTTGGATAGAAATAATTATTATTCTTATAATAACCTTTATCGTAGTATTGGATGTTGTGGCAAAATCAGATAAAAAATACAAATCTGTTTCAAAATTTCTGAGAGCTTTACAATTTTTATTTGGATTATCAATCACTATTTATGTATTTTTTCGAATAATTAAAGATTTTACTAACTTTTGGAGTATTAATACTTTAAAAGAATTTCTATTACCTATTATTTTAACTATTACATTTATACCCTTAATATTTTTTTCTGTTCTTTACAGCAGATATGAACAATTTTTTTGTAGATTAGATTATTATTATAAAGATGACAGAAGATTAAGAATTTATATAAAGAAAATGACAATAAGAGAATGTCTTTTTAATCATCGAGAGGTAAGTTCTATTAATTCTAATTGGCGGAATTATAGGGATGCTAAAGATATTGATTCATTTTTTAATTCTTTAACTTAATTAATAATGTGGTTAGTCAATCTTGGACTGCTCCGGGTTGCGAAATTTTGAACCAGATTATAAAGAAAATAATAAAATTATACCCAAAAAATTATTTTGAGTAACTATAGATTTTAAATGTTCATTTAAATAATATTCCTTGATGTTCTATATAAATGTATAATTGTTAAACATATTAATAATTATAATAGGATATACTAAATATGAATAATTTATACCAAAAACAAATTCTTACGCAAATTGAGTATGCTATTAATAAGGCAAAAGTAATCGGTGATTTAACAAATCCAAGTCTTAAAGGAAGATTTAGAGAAATTTTAATTAGAGATTTATTAGAGCCACTTTTACCCAATGATATTGGTGTTGTTAATGGAGTGATATTGACTCATAATAATAAACAATCAAAAGAGCAAGATATAGTTATTTACGACAAGCAGATTCTCCCTCCAATATTGATTGAAGAAAAAAGTGGGTTTTTTCCAATTGAATCTGCACTTTATACTATAGAGATTAAAAGTATACTTAATTCATATGAATTAAAAAAAAGTTATGAAAGCGCACTTGATTTATTATCTTTCAATTACCTTTCAGGTAAATACGATGGAGATAAACAAATAGAAAATGATAAGATTTTATGTTCGGCTTCTACAATATTTGCTTTTTCTTCAGATTTAAAGAGCGATTCGACTAACGAATTATTAAGATATGAAAGTATACGAAAATCTGTTTCTTCAAATTTGAAAGATACTTCTCCAGCAATAAAATCTTTTTGCATTTTAAATAGAGGTTGTTGGGCATATAATAATATTAAAGGCTGGCAATTTTCTGGAACTGATAATAAATATAGAGAGGTACTATTGTTTTTATCAGTTATTATGAATTCATATCATAAAATAAGAGAAAACAGAGGTGAACCTAGGTTAGGACATTATTTAATTTAATAAATATCATTTTAATCTTTTTATACTAATTTTCTATTTATCGCTTTTACCTCTTTTTTACATAAATGACTAAAAATAACCCCTATTTTCCTTAATTGGTGATAACTTGTTTCTATATATATCAAGAATTTTTTTAAATTCTCTATATTTTTCATTTTAGAAAAATTATTATTTATCATTCCTTAATTTCCCTTCCCATGCTGCACATACTTTTTCAAAGTCTGGTTGTTTACACTCTTTAACCCAACTCTTATAGAAAAACGGATTCTTACTTTTTGGTATTGGGTCAGCTTCTCTCATTTCAACAAGTGCTGGGGCTTGAATGCATTCTCCTAATACTAGCGCATTTCTTGGTGCTAAAGCTGGTAATTGGTCCAAAAGTTGATTGTATACACCTGGAACAATTTCTCTAAAATATCTTAAATCTTCTGGATTCTGTAATCTATGGACAATAAAGCTGTTACATTGAGACAATACTGTTTTTGATAATTCAGAAGGTCTTTGAGAGGCAATTACCAACCCTAATCCATATTTTCTTCCTTCTCTGGCTATTCTTTCAAATACCTGCTTTGAAATAGATTCTTCCTCTAATTTTACTTCTCTTATATAATTTTGTGCTTCTTCTAATATTAAAACAATTGGAAAATCTCCTCTATTTATACCACTTATTGGGTCACTAATACGTTGCAAAAATTCATGTATTAATCTTCCAATTAAAGCTGTTACATTCTCTAATATTTCAGATGCAAGTAAACTTAAATCAATAATCACCACATTAGACCTTTTGGCACCACCTCGTTGTCTATCATAAAATGATAACTCATTTTCATTAATTACACTTGTATTTGATAAATCACTAACATTTCCACTTTCAATTCCTATTATATCTCTTAGAAAGGTTGCAAGTGCATGTTTTATATCTGGCCATTCTATATTATTGCGCCCAAATAGAAATTCGAATCTTGAGTCTTCTAGTAATCTATAAATTCTCATTAACATTGTTGAACAATTATCTCTTGTTCTATTAACGCTTGCTACATCTCGCGACATTGCATCTTCAAGATATCTGTATCTAAATTCACTCTTTTTAAAATATCTAGGACTATCTGATGAACTAGAACCGAATCCCATTGATTGATTTGCACGATTAATCAAATTAGATAAAATATCATCTAATAAATCATTCACTTTTTGTCTATTCTGCATACCTAAAGGATCATAGTCATTACCGTCTCTCCTTCCAGCGATTCTCTTAACATGATCGAAAGTATTTAAAATATATTCCTTATCTATTGTATTATATTGAGATAATAATTCTTTTAACACTTCTTCATTTTCTTGATTATTTATTGCATGTATTACACCATCACAAATAACCCTTATAGAATTTCTATCTTGCCAAGTTCCACCATTAGCAAATTGAAGTAACTTATTGCATTCCCATATTAGACTTTCTCTTAAATTTATCCAATTTTGTTGACTAGAATTTTCTCTTGCAGAGGATAAAGCATTTATCAGCACCGGTCTTTGTACACCTGGTGCTGCTCTAAATAACCTCACAAAATCATCAGAATTCATAAACCAGTATGGTATTGTCAATTTTTCTTTAACTGATCTATCTGTAGGGATATAAAGGATCTTTGATTTCTTAATTGCGTTAATCCATTTCTTGTTTTTATTTTGTTTTTGGAAAGCGTTCCTATATTCACCATTTGTATCAAGTACTACAAATCTTGTATTTTTTACTTTTGGTTCTCTGATAATCGATTGTAATATCGTTGCTATAGAACATGACTTTCCTGACCCTGTACTACCTATAATTGCTGTGTGTTTACCAAAAAAGATATCTGGATCTATTCTAATATTATAATCAGGAAAGACTGTAGATTTTCCAATTGTTATACAATACCCTGGTTTTTCTAAATTAGTTTTTTTTGATTTATTCTTATTTCCAAAAATAGTATCAAGATCATCCTTGGAAGTAATCATTACTGGTGTATCTAAAACTGGGAAAATACTAATTCCTTGATGGAATTTTTCCTCGTCAATAGTTCCGATCATTGTTGCTTTCATAATCCTTCTAGATGAAGGTAATGATACCATAGTTCTATTCGCTTTTAATTCACTTTCCTCTGTAAGTACAACTCTAGTAACCATCGCTACAACTTTTATTGATCCAACTGGTATTATTATATAAGAATTAATTTGTCCGATTTCTAGAGTTCCCTCATAAGTGGACTTCGTTAATGCTTTTAAGTCACGGCTTAATTCAACAGTTACTTGTGAAGTATCAATAGCAACTACTCTACCTATTTCTCTCTCACTCAACATTATTTTCCTCTTCTATATTGCTTTTATTCATTTCAACAGTCTCTAATCTTTTATAAGTATCAATAACTCTAATATCTATTTCTTCCTCGTGTAAATCGGGCAATATTTTTTGTACAAAATTGCTGAAAGTTCCTAATTCTGTACCTGTTATTAACCAAACTCTTTCATCTTTTAGTTCTTTAATTTTTTTTAAAAAAACACTTTTAGGTTTTGGATCAATAATTACAAGCGTGAAACTTGGTATAGATAAAGCTTGTCTTAATAAGGTATTAACATGTTCATCTCCAAACCCGTAACCAATGGTAAATAATACCGATTGTGGTTGTATTATTGCATTTCCAAATCTTCTAAATAATTCGGAGTAGGGTAGTCCTAAAATCTCACCATATTTTAAAGGCGAAGGATATATAATTACATCATCTTTTAAACATTCTTGATTATATATTGATGCATACAACCCATATGGATTACCCCAATCTTGTTCACACCTAAACCAATTTATTGATCCATGTAATTTATATAGATGAAATGCTCTATCAAATCGATGTACTTTCCCCTCTGTTGTTTGGGCAGGAAAATAAAAGTCTATATCATAGGATTCAGGTCTAAAAATTCTTTTAATTGTTCCTACGAATCCATCTACTAGTAAAACTCCTTCAGCATCAGCAGCCTGCTCAATTAATGTGTCATTATTTAAAGTGAATATATTAGCTCTTTTTAAATTTAGTGGTCTTGTAAGCATTTTTTTTATAAATTTTTTATACATATCAAGACATTCTAATTTGTCTTCTGTAGGTAAATTTAAGAGACATGAATAATGATATTTAATCCATCCTATTAATTCCTTTAAATCATTTTTATTTATAGAAATTAAGTTACTATCGTTTAAACATACCTCTATCTTTTCTCCTAAATCATTAATACCTGATAGCCAAATATAAAGGTAGTTTAAGTATTTCTCCAAATTAATATCTATTTCTTCAAAATTATCATCATTATTCTCAAATTCTCTTTTCCTTGATTCAATTGAATAATCTTTTCTCACCAAACCATTAATTGTAGTGTAAAATAATTTTATACAATCTATTTCTTCCTCTGGTTTTTCATTTGTTATTTTTTCTTCAAGTAATTTTGGAATTTTAGAAATAGAAAATCCTCCCGCTTCTATAGAAGCACCTGCTCCTAATAGAAATGATACATTATCAGTTTTTAGAAGTGTGCCAATTCTTATACGAATTTGTTTTAAATTTTTGTCATCTAATACTATATTTTTTCCGCCAATAATAATCGACATCTTTTCAATTTTCTCATCATTCATAAAAATCTCCATTAACAAATATTAGTTTAAATACTTTATTTTATTAGAAATACTGGTCTAATATTTAATTTAAATATTCATATTAAAAACATTTTATCTTTTTTTATTACAAATTGAAACTTTCCTATAATCTATATACTTCTCAGTCATATTACTAATATACTTATGAGCAATAACTTGAGGTTCTTCATCTTTAAACTCTGAGTAGTTTTTAATATCATTAGAACTAACTTCTTTATCAGCAACCCATGGATTATATAACTGGCTATACTCCTTCCTATAACCTATCTATAGCTCTAGCCATCTGTGAACTGTTAAAATTAATATAAATTTTTGTAGTATCAAGGCTTGCATGACCAAGTAGCTTCTGTACTTTAAAAAGATCAACTCCGGCTTCAACCAGGTGAGTGGCAAAACTGTGTCTAAAAGTATGTGCAGAATAGCCTTTCCTCTTAAGTCCGGACAATGTAAGACACATTTTTAAAAGGTATACAAAGCTACTATTGCACAATCTCCTGCCTTGCTCACCAATTATAAGGGCCTCTGTTTTTAAAGGAAGCCTCTCATCTAAATATTTATCAAGTAGCCTTGTAACTTCCTTATGAAGGGGAATTAATCTATCCTTTCCTCCCTTACCACGCCTTATAATCAAAGTACTCTTAGAAAGATTAATGTCGGTCCAGTTTAGGTTAAGCAGTTCACTTTTCCTTATACCGGTATAGTAGAGTAGGGAAATAACCAGTTTATCTCTTATGTTATTTTTTCTGCATCTTAAAGGGGCAAAATCTATGGATCTTATTATTAGATCTACCTCATACTTGGACATTACAGAAGGTATCCTGTATATCTTTTTAGGAACACTAATTTTCCTGGTCGGATTCTTAGTTATTACCTCTTCTTCTTCAAGATAATTAAAAAAGCTTTTTACTATAGCAATTATTTTTGATATTGAACTCTGACACAGGCCCCTATTTTCTTTAGCATAATAGAAATATTGCCTTACAGTTCTTGTACTAATTAAGTTTAAGTCTGAAATATTTATATAATTTAGATAATCAATGAATTTTTTAGTCTCTTTATTGTAGCCGTAAATTGTAGAGGGAGAAGCCATTTTCTCGATTTTCATATAGCTAAGAAAGCTATCGATATAATTTCTCATGTCCTTTTATTCTCTTTTTGCAACGCAAACTAAGAAATTATATCCTATCAAGGATAGTGCCCGGCTTATAGGCTAACTCCGCAAAAATTAAGACTTCCGGGACAGATTATAGTGACTTTGCTGTGAGCTTGACCATGTAGGCAAATAAGCCGGATTACTAACATTATAGATGGACTGGTTTTTAAGATAAGAGTCAAGAACGAAGGTCCCCCAAAAATTAGTCCAATTTGAAAGTTAGAATTCCGAACTATCCCCCATTTACTGGACACATAGAGTAGATACTTGAGTTAAGATGCATCCTTTCAAACTCTATAGGCGATTTATAGCCTAATGCTGAGTGTAATCTTATCGGATTATAAAACATCTCAATATATTCAAATATTTCCTTCCGGGCAAGGTCTCTTGTTTCAAACGGATGCTTTTTATCTACGAGCTCTGATTTTAGCGACTTATTGAATGCTTCCATCACAGCATTGTCATAGGGGTTACCTCCCCGGCTCATGCTGATAAAAGCACCTTTTCTTTTTATCAGGGTATTATACCTGTCGCTTAAAAATTGAGCCCCTCGATCTGTGTGGACCATTAAACCGCTTCCAGGGTTTTCTCTATTAAATGCATCATTTAATGCATCTATTGCAAGTTGCTCACGCAGGTGGCGATTTACAGACCAGCCTACTACCTTGCGGGAAAATAAGTCCAGATAAGCCATAAGATACAGATATCCTTCTTTTGTAGGTATATATGTAATATCTCCAACCCATACTATATTTTTTTGTCTTACATTAAATTCGCGATTCAGGTAATTCGGGTAAAATGAGGCCTTGTATGCTTTACTGTATCTGCCGTGTCTTTTGCATGAATACTTGGCTTTTAGTCCGTTTTGGGCCATTATACGCTCAATTCTTTTATGATTGACATAGATCCCGCGGCTTCTTAGTTCCCTTAATATTCTTTTTGATCCGTACCTCCCTTTGTATTGGCTAAAGATCCTTTTTATGATATCTGTAAGCGCAAGGTTTTCAATGTCTCTTTTTGTCGGTTTCCTGTTTACAGAGTAATAATAACTTGACTTATTAATCTTTAAAACATCACACATCAGCCGGATACTATATATATTCTTATGACTGTTGATAAATCCTACTTTCTCTTTTGTCTTCCCTTTTGGAAGACTCGGAACTTTTTTAAGATTTCATTTTCCTTTAAAAGCTGCTTGTTCCTCTTTTCTAAAAGCTTAATTTTGTATTCGCTGTCCACTCTTACGTTACCAAAGCCTTTAAATGCTTCTTCGCCATACTTATCATATTCTCTTAACCAGCGATAAATTGTCTGCTCTGTGATTCCGAGACTTACAGATACTTCAGCAGCTCGCTTTCCTCCTTCGATTACCTGCCTGGTTGTCTGCAGTTTGTATTCTTTGCTAAAATTTCTTCTCTCCATCTTTTTTACCTCCAAGTTCATTTTATTATTGTCTTCTCTTCGGTGTCAATATTTGGGGGGAAGTCCATTCAGGCCGGTAAATTTCATATATTCGCTGTTATCTGCGGCATGTCAGCCAGTTTTCTTAATTGCTTTAACAATCATACCTTTTGGAACAACATATCCCTTGAAGGGAACCCGGAAGCCCTTATAA
>Ga0307430_1001743_pt1 | contig 15390 bp, 10 predicted proteins | sample SalMarWE160130MG_FD_202159 | JGI IMG/M metagenome (GOLD analysis project Ga0307430, IMG submission 202159) | Salt marsh sediment microbial communities from the Plum Island Ecosystem LTER, Massachusetts, United States - WE1603-130 | ecosystem: Environmental > Aquatic > Marine > Intertidal zone >... | reverse complement strand
CCCTTATGTTTATTATGTTGACGTCTGGGAAACCAACCACGACAACTATACTTTAAAAGAAGAGGATATAGAATTTATCCGGACTTCGGAAGTAATTCCCCATAAAATCAACCGGTTTGTAGCCTGGGTTGACGTTGTTGATCATGGCAAGGGTGAGGGGAGAAGGGATAAAAGCTATGTCATTAAAAGGCTGGAAAGAAAGACAGATGACAGACCACAGCCTTCATACAGCACTGAAACGGATGACTGGAAAAAATTATTCGATAGAAGTATAAAGGTCAGGTAAGAATATTAAGTTCATTCTTATCTCCCGGGAAATGCTATTATGCCTTCGTACTTTGAATAACCTTTCTCTGTTCTTACTGACATTTCAGGATTCCTGGTTCTCCCCATTGCGGCGCATCCTAATTCTCCATTCCTGTTTATGGCTACAAACCTTTCACTGGGGTAAAAATCAGGATTCACTTTCCTGTACCGGTTGACGATCATTTGCAGGGCATCTTCACATGCCTGTTGAGGTGTTCGTCCTTCCTTCATTTTAAGCACAATATAATATGAAGAGCAGGACTTAATTACGTCTTCACCTCTTCCTGTGGCACCGGCAGCGCCTACCTCATTATCAACATACAGACCAGCCCCAATAATTGGAGAGTCACCTACACGGCCATTTAGTTTAAAGCTCAGTCCGCTTGTAGTGGTACAGCCGGCAATATTGCCATCCGCGTCAATTGCCAGTACATTGGTTGTCCCATAATTGTGTTCAAGATCCGAAACATTATGCAGGTATGCTTCTTTTTGCTTCAGGTTCTGGAGATGTTCCGGCAATCCCCAGTCGTCTGAAGGGCTCATCTCTTCTTTCCAGTGAAGCCATATCTTACGTGATTTATCAGTAAGGAGGTTTTCTTCAGTGAAGCCCCATGCCCTTGCAAACTCAAGTGCACCAGCTCCAACAAGAAGCACATGATCAGTATGCTGCATAACCAGCCTGGCAACCGATGAAGGTGTTTTAATGTTCTCAAGACAGGCAACGGAACCCGCTGAATATGTACTGCCATCCATAAAAGATGCATCAAGCTGTACAACGCCTCTCTCATTTGGCAAACCTCCGTAACCAACACTTGTATCCTCTGGATCCACTTCAATAACATTAGCAGCTTTCTCCACTGCATCAACAGCAGAGCCCCCATTCTTCAATATTTCCCATCCTGTCTCCATGGCATTCTGCCCTGTCTGGTTAGTATGACTTGTAATGATAAGGGGAGTAATACCCCTGCCTTTGTTCTGTAAAGCAAATCCGGGAAAGGAGCGAAAGACAAAAGCTCCGACACCAGCCCCCATGGTTTTAAAAAAGAAATTACGACGGGAAATAGAATTTTTCATAGTATGTCTAATATTTAAGATTAAATATGTTAATCAATATTTGGTTTATTCCTTATTTGTTTTAATTGCCGGATTGCACCAGGTAACGGTCAAAATTATGTTTTCATGTCAGGGAAACCTGATCTTTGAGCCAACCGGGGCGATCTCCCTGCAGGTTGGATCTGGATATTACGAATAAGTTATTACTATCTGCCATCAGGCCCGTCATAATTGTAGATAAGCCAGTTGAAAGATGCTGAACCGGCGTTATTGAGTTCGTTAAATGAGTATAATCCGATCCTGGTACCTTTCCAATAACCGAAACTTGTAGTAAAGTATTCTCCCAGGGGGGCGAAAGATTTATTATTTAAACTGTAATAGAATTGATTCTTATTATTTTTAATATCAAGCTGAACCTTAAAATAGATTTTTCTCGCTTTTATTGTTTTTTCTTCTGATACTACACCGTTCTTTTCAAAGAAAACATAGAGCTGACCATTTTTCTTTTGCACACCAATAAGGTTGTTATTCTTACCTCCCATGCTGCACAGACCTGCTTTTTGTCCTTCAGCTATGTCGTTTAAATCCATTTCCGTTATAGCTTCACCTGTAGTTCCCATAACTTTTTGTGTTATTGTATTCCTGGCTTTCATAAAATTTTCAGCTTTTAATGCTTTCAAAGTCAGCCAGCCTGATTTTTCGGTTAAAGACCATGCTCCGTTATCAGGATTATGGTTCCATTGCCACTGAAGATTTAAAGTTAGTGTGTTGAAATCATCAGTAGTTTGAGGTGCCGTTATTTTAAAATCACCTTTAATATCAGGTTTTTTCCAGACATATACCGGTTCACCAATCCCGTTACGATCGATATCCACACCTATTATTGGCCAGCCATCCTGCCACATAACAGGCTGAAGATGTACAACTCTGCCCATAGCTCCAGCGGATTGAAAATGATAGAACCACCATTGTCCTTCAGGTGTATCAACAAGTGATCCCTGGTGAGGACCATTAATATTAGTGCTTCCTCTTTCCAATATAACTTTTTTTTCATAGGGGCCAAAAATATTTTTTGATCTTAATACTGTTTGCCAACCTCGTTCCACACCACCTTCAGGAATACTAAGATAGTAGTAACCGTTTAGTTTATGGATTTTTGTTCCTTCTGCCACAGGTCCGGTATATACAGTCACACCCTCATCCAGCAACTGCTTTCCATCAGCGCTCATCTTATGAATAATAATCGGACCTGCACCCACCATACTATGTCCTAAGTAGGCAGTGCCGTCATCATCCCAGAAAGGACACGGGTCTTCCCATCTTGGGATTTCCTTGACAACCACCAGGGGATCCCAGGGGCCTTCCGCTTTTTCTGATGTACTCATAAATAAACCATCTCCGGGTGTGCAGAAATAAACCCAGAATTTATTATTATGGAAACGGATTGCAGGTGCCCAGGAACCTCTCCCGTATTGCTCATTTGTGCTGTAACCAGGAAAGTCAATATTATCATAAACACGTCCGACAATCTCCCAGTTTACCATGTCGTCTGATTCCAACACTGGCATACCCATAAAATGGAATTCAGAACAAACCATATAGTATTTCTCACTAACCCTTATTACATCAGGATCAGAATAATCGGCATTCAGTATTGGATTAATATAAGTATCATTTCCCTGGTCGCCCCACGATCCTGTCTTTTGTCCGTTTAAAAGATTACAGGTCGCAGAAACTGAAACGATAAGCAAAAAAAGTAATGTCTTCTTCATCTTGTAATTTATTGGTAATTAATACGAAATCTTAATTTCATTTACTACTCTACTGTTTTCTTTATTAAAGAGTTAAAAACCAGGGAATCTAGGATTTGCGTTTCCGGCATTCTCCTTTTTATATTCAAACCAGTTAAAATCTGCGACGGATGAACTTACCTTTCCGTTACTGGTCGCATAAAGACCTGTATAGACCCCGGTGAAGCCTCCCACAGTCTCTGAACTCAGGAATTTGGAATCTGCCCTGGTTATCTCTTTAAATATTTTATTATCCTGAGAATAAGAGAAAGAAAATGTGGAACGGGTTCCTGAAATTCTTAACTGAACAGGTCCGGGTTTCAGAATCACCTCATCTGACTCGTGAACGACAGATCCAAAACGCAACCTTGTTACAATCACTCTCCTTGAGCCGGATTTCTTAACAAGGAGATCAAAATGAGATCCGTTGTTAAGCAGTATAAGACCTGCCTCTTCGTTTGCTGATTTCGGATTGAACTCCAGTGAAGTCGTTGCAGTAAAGTACATATCCTGTATTCTTCTGCCTGTGAATGTTGGTGATTTATTGTCCTCTATTGTCTGTTCGGAACCTCTCAAACGCAGGTATCCTTTGCGCTGGCTAAGTGAATAATTTTCAGTAGCAGGGTATCTGATATAATTCCATTCCAGACCAAGCTTATCCTCATTAAAATCGATCATGGATGCATTTTCCGGGAATGGTTTCAGTGGCAGAGTTGGGCAGGTCATATTTATATTAACAGTACCATTCCCATTAACAACCGGCCAACCGTTTCTTGGCCAGGAAACCGGAGCCAGACATGTTTCCCTGCCTAGTATATGATGGGCTCCTCCTCCAACCGTACGGTAACCATGAAACACTATCCAGTATGAATCATCATGCGCCTGGACAATATCTGCATGGCCTGTTCCCTGTATGGGATTGTTTTGTCCTGCTGCATTGCAATGAGTCAGAATAGGGTTGGAAGGATTCGGATTATATGGCCCCCATATACTCTTGCTACGAGCAATCGTTTCTGAATGAGCTTCTTCAGTACCTCCTTCTGCAGCCATAAGATAATAAAAACCATCTTTCTTGTATATATGAGGGCCTTCCGGATAACGACCTCCTGTTCCATTCCATACTTTTCTTATCTCAGAAATTGCTTTTCCAGTTTCCAGATCTATCTCATACAATCCGAAAGTTGAGGAAACAATATATACACTTCCATCGTCATCAAAAAACATATCAGGATCAATCCCTTGAGCTTCAATCCAGACAGGATCTGACCATGGACCGGCAGGATCAGCGGCAGTTACATAAAAATTACCTCCTGTTCCTACGTTGGTCGTGATCATATAAAATGTACCTTCATGATAACGGATAGTTGTGGCGAAAATATTCAGGCCTTTTGCCAGTTGAGTCGGGCGATCTATACAATGACCTATCTGTTTCCAGTTCACGAGATCTTTGCTGTGGAACACCGGCACACCGGGAAAATATTCAAATGTGCTGCAGACCAGATAATAATCTTCACCGACCCGGCAAACACTTGGATCCGAATAAAAACCCGGTATTACAGGATTATTGAATGTGACTGGTAGATTTTGATCTGGCAGTGCACTAAAAGCATTTCTACCAAAATTGAAAGATGGTGGTTGTTTAGCTGTAATTCGGTTTGGCTTCTGAGCAATAAGTTCGGGCTCGGGCTCAATTGCCAACATAAAAACAATAAAAAAGAAAAATCGTTTCATTTTTAATAATGTTAATATTATTGTAAGGTTATCTGTTCCCTCAGCCATCCGGGGCGGTTAGTGGTTATTCCTTTTACGCCTAATGAGATTAAGCGTTTTGACTCATCAGGATCATCGACTGTCCATGTGAAAAGCTCGAGGCCAAGTTCTTTAACCTTGTTAGCAACTTTCTCATTTATAATATTATAGCTTAGGCTCACTCCCTGTAATCCTGCTACTGGAACCAGATTAAGATTTTTTTCAAGAAGAAGTCGATTGCTGCATAGCCAGTAACAGGCATTATCCGGGAATGCCTTTCGGGTTTCAGTAATAGTTTGAAAATCGAAACAAATGAAGACAAACCGTTTGTTCTGGCCATATCTGCTTATTTCCTCCTTGAGATATGGCAAAACCTCACTACCGCATTTGAGCTCAACAACCAGTTCCTTGCCTTCAGGGATAGTGTTTATGACTTCATAAAGGAATGGTATCTTTTCACCTCTATATTTCTCATCTTTAAAAGATCCGGCATCCAGCTTCCGCAGTATCTGCGAGCTGGTTTTCTTAATTGAATAATCTTCACCGGTGGTTCTTCTGGTGTTTTCATCATGAAGGCACAATACTTTATTGTCTCTGGAAAGGTAAATATCCACTTCAACAGCATCGGCTCCAAGTTCCCAGGCAAGAGTGGCTGATACTACAGTGTTTTCGGGAGCTAAATATGAGGCTCCCCGGTGCGCAATGATCTGAACTTGAGCTGGTAACATATAGAAAATAAATAATAGAAAAGATGAAAGGATAAACAGTTTTTTCATATGATAATAATTAATGATTGTCAGCGAACAGGTAATCTGTCGCCCAGTACATTCATGAGGTCATTTTTAACTATGCCGGTCCATATTTTATATCCATCTGCATTCAGGTGTAATTTATCCGAAACAAATAATTCCTCCCTCGGTTTACCATCTTTATTAATAAATATATGAACTGTACGGATATAATAAGTATTACGGGTTTTTTCACAAATATTTCTGATCAGGTTATTTGCTCTATTTATCTCGGGCCATACATTCCAGCGTGCGGGAGTGGGAGTGATCCCGATCCAGAACACAGGTGTATCCTTATGCTTTCTCCTGATAGTTTTCAATACAATCCTGTACAGGTTCGCAACCTCATCAGGACTTTTATCTTCAGGGCTGCCTGATATATCATTGGCAATGAAAAGCACAATGGCACTACACTCGTGGGGATTGATTATCCGATCAGCATATACGGCAAAATCAGTTAGTTTAGCGCCTCCATATCCTCTTTGAATTACATTGAAAGGTAACATATCTTCCGGCAGGGTGGTCCACAATCTGATACTTGAACTACCGGCAAACAGTACGGCATTTGAGGGGTATGACTTTGTAACATTGAGTTTCTCAAATTCTTCGATATCGTTCTCCCATGCTCTTACTTCAGGTAGATCCTGATATATCCTCAGCGGAGAACAGGAGAGGATAAAGATGAGAAATACTGAAACCAGATATCTGATCATAACTTGAGAGGTTTTAAAAATTGAAATAAAGCTAAAATTCTTTTTCATTGACAAGTAAAGAGATGTTAATATTAAAATATTATTAACTATTTACAAAAGAACATTACGTTTATTATCTTCGGCCTTAATTTTTTGGACTTCTGTGAAGAATCCCCAAACAAATTTTAATTGAACCTAAGTTAACAAATTTATGAATAATCAGTTAAACGGCCAGAGGGATAGTTTCACAAGCCGTTTTGGTGTGATAGCGGCTGCAGCAGGATCTGCGATAGGCCTTGGAAACATCTGGAGATTTCCTTATGTAACCGGGGAGAACGGTGGTGGTGCTTTTCTTCTTATTTACCTTTGTTTTGTCATAGCTATCGGCATACCTGTTATGACATCGGAGTTCATTATTGGACGTTCTGCTCAGAGAAATCCCTATGGTGCCTTTAAAATACTTGCTCCAGGGAAACCATGGTACCTGATAGGACTTATGGGTGTTACCGCTGCTTTTATGATACTTGCTTTTTATACTACAGTGGCCGGCTGGTCACTTGAATATTTCTATCAGGCTCTTGTTGGAAATTTATCAGGGAAAAGCGACAGTGAACTGACTTTAATGTTCGATGATTTTCTAAGTGGCTCTTTTCGTCCGTTTCTCTGGTTTCTTATATTTATGGGATTAACAGCATTAATTATTTTTTCTGGGGTAAAGAGAGGAATTGAACGGTATACCAAGATACTTATGCCTTTATTGCTTCTTCTTCTTATTTTATTATGTGTCAGGTCGCTTACACTTGAGGGTTCAAAAGAAGGATTACTCTTTCTTTTCAAGCCCGATTTAAGTAAAATCACCCCGAAAGTTATTCTGGAAGCGCTGGGTCAGGCATTCTTTTCACTCAGTATCGGCATGGGAACTTTAATAACTTATGGTTCGTATATCCGTAAGAATGATAACCTTGCCTCATCAGCCTTATATGTGGGAATAGCTGATACAATGATTGCTGTGATTGCAGGGATTGCAATATTCCCTGCAGTATTCGCCCTGGGTGGTTCCCCGGCATCTGATAAAGGCCTTGTATTTATTGTTTTACCCGGTATCTTTCAAAAAATACCTTTTGGGAATATCTTCGCATTAATCTTCTTTGTATTACTGGGCGTTGCCGCTCTTACATCAACTATTTCGGTACTTGAAGTTATTGTAGCCTTCCTGGTGGAAGAATTGAAAATGACCAGACGTAAAGCCACAATTGCTGCCACACTGACTGTTTCAGTGCTTGGAGTGGTAACAGTCTGGTCGCTTGGAGGTCTTGGCAATTTCACGATACTTGACAAGAATATTTTTAGTTTGCTCGAATATCTGACTGCAAATATTATGTTACCTCTGGGAGGCTTATTCATCGTTCTGTTTATCGGATGGTTTTTCAGTCCACAACGGACAAGAAAGGAGTTAACTAACGATGGAGAGTTAAAAGCAGGATATATACCTCTTTATATGTTTATCGTGAAATTTGTTGCTCCGGTGGCCATAGCAATGGTTTTCCTGTATAGCCTGGGACTATTTAAATCATAATTACCTTTCAGTACTCAGCCTATCCCCCAAAACCCGACGCCGACGCCTGACGTCCGACACCTGACCAACATCATATCTCATCAGAAAAGACAGAGCGGGGCAGATCTCTCATATTATACCTCGATGCCATGGATTCACCATATGCTCCGGCTGATCTGATTGCAATAATGTCACCTCTGTGGGTTTCCGGAAGTTCAATAAATTTTCCGAAGGTATCAGACGATTCACAAACAGGTCCCACAACATCATATTTTTGAGGATTGCCTGCAGATGTAAGGTTTTCTATTTTATGGCGGGCATTATACAGGGCAGGCCGTATAAGATCAGTCATTCCTGCATCAATAATCGCAAAAGTTGTATTACTTCCGTTCTTAATATAAAGTACTTTTGATATGAGAGATCCGCACTGACCGGTTAATGACCTGCCCGGTTCAACATGAATAGTCTGTCCCGGACGAAGAGATATAAACTCATTGATAAGTGAGAAGTACTCTTCAAATGGAGGTATTTGACCGGGATCCTCATAATCAATTCCAAGACCTCCTCCAACATTGATAAAATCCAGTTGTATATTACGTGAAGCAAACCATTCCTGTAATTCATTTACTCGCGAACAGAGGTTCCTGAACACATCCATCCTGGTGATCTGTGAACCGATATGGAAATGAATACCTTTGAGGTTGAGATTATTAAGCAGTTTTAGTCTTCTGACCACTTCATCAAGTTCCCAGATATTTATTCCGAATTTACTTTCCTCAATACCTGTAGTGATATATTTATGCGTGAAAGCTTCAATATAAGGATTGATCCTTAAGGCGATCATAGCTGCTTTGTTCTGCTTCAACGCCAGGGAATCTATTACTTCGATTTCCGGAATCGATTCGCAGTTAAAGCAGAAAACATCAGCTTTCAGGGCTTCCTCGATGTCTTTATCTGTCTTCCCAACTCCTGCAAAGACAATTTCTGAAGGCTTAAAACCTGCATTAATAGCACATTCGATCTCATTCCAGCTTACACAATCTGCACCAAAACCATATGACGAAATGATTTTCATGATCCGGGGATTTGCATTGGCTTTTACTGCATAATGCACTTTATATCCGTAGTCTGCTGATCCCTTCATTACAATTCTGCATGCAACATTCAGAATATCGAGATCATAATAATAAAACGGAGTTTGCAGATCCTTGAATTTATTAACTGTTTCCTGGCTGATCATTTTGTTAATTAAAAAGATGTATGTTAAGTAATCTCAGAGCTTTGATTTTATCATTGGTATCAATAAGAAGTGACAGGCTGATTGAGCTACCTCCATATGATATCATTTTGAGCGGGATAGTGTTCAAAGCCTCGAAAATTTCAGGTGCTGAGCCTGTACGTTCAGTACGGAAATCACCAACAACGCAGATAATTGTCTGGTTTTTTTCAACGTTTACTGTTCCAAGGTTTTTCAGATCTTTTGCTATTTCACTCAGGTATTGTGGATTATCGATAGTTAATGACACAGCCACCTCCGATGTTGCTATCATATCTATAGGAGTTTTATAGGCTTCAAAGATTTCGAACACTTTGCGTAAGAAACCATAGGCCATAAGCATCCTGTCAGACTTAATTCGCAGGACTGATATTCCGTCTTTTGCCGCAACTGCCTTATAATCAAGTAGTACACTTGAAGAAGTAATTAAAGTTCCTTCATCTTCAGGTTCCATAGTGTTTTTAAGTCTTACGGGAATATTTTTTCCCCTGGCAGGAATGACACTTGAAGGATGAAGGATCTTGGCACCAAAATATGCCAGTTCTGCTGCTTCATCAAATGATAACTCCCGTATTACTCTGGTATCTTCCACAAACCTGGGATCGTTATTATGAAATCCACATATGTCGGTCCAGATCTGTATTTCCGAAACATTCAGAACGGCTCCAAGAATTGAAGCAGTAAAATCACTTCCGCCTCGTTTGAGATTATCTGTCTCCCCGTAAGCATTGCGGCAGATATATCCCTGGGTTATTATAATATTTTCAGATGTATGGTTTCCCAACTCCCGCTTAATATTTTCCTCAATATAGAACATGTCAGGCTCACCGTCCTTATCGATTCTCATAAAATTAAGAGCGGGCAGAAGTGCCGAACTGATATTTCTCTCCTTCAGAAGAAGATGAAATAATGAGGTAGAGATAAGCTCACCCTGTGCCAGTATAGCTTTTTCCTGCCTTATTGTAAATTCCTTCAGGGTAAAATTCATTATATAGTCGAAGTGTGAGTCAATAAGCTCATGGCCCGTCTGTTTGAAAGCATTTGTAGAATAAAGTTCATCCACAATATTATTATAATTTGTTCTCATCTCATCAATCATCTTTGATGCCTGATTAACATCGTCGGCATAGAGCAGATCAGCGATCTCAACAAGCTTGTTTGTAGTTCCTGACATTGCTGAAAGTACTACTATCTTATTCTCGTTACCGGTTATCAACGGTATTAAAGCTTTTATCCTGTCGGGAGTTCCCACAGAAGTACCTCCGAATTTCATTATTTTCACTATCTCCATTGTCTTACTGTTTCAAAAAAAAACCTGCATCTTTTTGCAGGTCAGTTATATCTATCATTCTGATAAATTCTCATTATGATAACGCGGACCTGCAAAACAGATGCATAATCAACCACAATATCTTTTTTATCTTGTTGTTCATAATGAATAATCAGGGAGTAAAAATATACTTTTAATTAATTCTCTTTATTTAATTAGGATTTTTTTTTCTTAATTTTACATCCGCTATCTTTCGAATGCCCAGATGGCGAAATTGGTAGACGCGCTAGTTTCAGGGACTAGTATCAGCAATGATGTGCAGGTTCGAGTCCTGTTCTGGGCACTAAAGAAGACAAAAGACTAAAGGATAAAGGCAAAAGGAAAAAGGTGAAAGGAGTTTTTAATGTTGTTCACTTTTATCTTTTTACTTTTATCTTTTATCTTGATTTTGCCCAGATGGTGAAATTGGTAGACACGCCAGCTTGAGGGGCTGGTGCCGGTTACGGTGTGCAAGTTCGAGTCTTGTTCTGGGCACTAAAGAAGACAAAAGACAAAAGACAAAAGACAAAAGGAGTTTTAAAGGTTTTTCACTTTTATTTTTCAACTTTTGTCTTTTGTCTTTTTATCTTTATTCCAGAATTGAATCATATAGCGCCTGTAGTATCTCAGTCCGGATGTTAAGATCAGATAAAAGGTTATTATACCTTGTTGGATAAACTCTGTTGCTCAGGAAAACATAGCTGATCTCATAAACCGGATCAATCCATACAAAAGTGCCGGTATAGCCGGAATGGCCAAAGCTTTCAGGGGAAGCACCTCCAGTTGGGTATGTTTCCTCCTGTGGTAATTCGGAGTTGTCGAGCAAAGGTTTGTCGAATCCCAAAGCTCTTCTGTTATCATTATCAGGGAACTGTACTCTTGTATACTCTTTCATCACATCTTTTCCGATCAGTTGCTCGCCACCATATTCTCCCATCCTCCGGTAAAGCTCCATCAGCTTCATCAGATCATTGGCCGTGGAGAATAATCCGGCATGACCTGAAATTCCGCCCAGCATAGCAGCTCCCTCATCATGAACAGTACCATGCAATAGCTGCTTACGGAATAACGAATCATATTCGGTCGGAACAATCCTGCTTAAAGGATAACGAAGATAAGGATTAAAACCAATATCATAAGCTCCGATCTTATGGTATATGCTTCTTGTTACAAAGTCGTACCATTTTTCACCTGATAACTTTTCAATTATTTCAGGGGCTATAATAAATGTAAGATCTGAATAGACATACTCTTGTTCTCTAAGGGGGCTCTTTTCAATTTCCCTGAAGATCTTTCTCCTGTAGTTTTTATTTATATAGAGGTTTTCAGCAACTTTATCAAGGAATTTCCGAGATGTTTCATGTCTGAAGACCCTCCTTCTTAATTTGTCATCTTTTCTGACAGTTTCCTTCCAGAATGGTATCCATGCTGTAAGCCCTGCCTGATGGGCAAGTAAATCCCTTAATATTAGATTATCCTTGTTCGAATGTTTGAATTCATCAAGATAAAAGCCAAGTTCCTCATCGGGTGAGAACTTGCCCTGAGTATCAAGAAGCATTATTCCAGGGAGTGTTGCGGAGACTTTAGTAACAGATGCCAGGTCATAGAGGTCATCCTTACTGATTGAGATCCGGTTATCATAAGTCTGGTATCCGTAAGTCTTATGAAAAACTACCTGACCTTTCCTGGCTGCCATCACCTCACAACCTGGAAAAGCTCCGGAGGTTAATCCCACGTTTGCAATAGAATCAATTTTCCAGTCGAGTATTTCAGACGACATTCCTGCACTTTCGGGCAATCCGTACTGTAATCTGAGGTTGCCGGGTGTTACTATTCCAAAACCCGAAGGCCATCTATTATTAATAGTCACGGGCAATAAACCGCTGGCTCCTGTACCGCCAAAGATCAGTTGGACCGAAAGATCCTCTGTGTATTCATTCTCCTGGTAGGCAAGTATCAGACCGGCAGCATTTTTAAGTGGTTCTAACCGGTCGATGGCATAAGGATTACCAAAGTATGTAATGATTGTTGTGCACGAATCAACCAGTTTTTGAAGAAAATCAACCATTTCAGACTTAATTCCAAAATTATTTTGTGGTCGCTGGTCAGTTCTGAATATACCTCCAATTACCAGGTCATATCCGGAAAGGGTATCGAGCAATTCAACAGATAATTCTTTGTCTGCGGGATCAATACAGAAATTATCAGAAGGAAAATAATCAGAGATTCTCTCTTGAAATTTTGTTATTTCATCTCTGTTGATTGCGATTGTTGCTATTTTTACTGACTGGAGGTTTTTTACAGGGATTATATTTTCAAGATTATTAAGAACAGTAAGAGAATTTACATAAAGCTCACGTATAAGTGCTTTCAGGGTATTTGAAGAGATCTCTTCTGTGATATTATCCTTTAAGACAGGTTTATAGGAATCTAATCCTGCCCAGTATTTAAGTGCCAGCACCTTTCTGCATTTCAGGGTTATTTCTTCTGCTGTTAGTTTCCCGGATCTTATATAGTTTTGAGTTTCATTTATGGCAGCCTCGACATCCGTTACAAACTCAATAACGTCATTTCCAGCTGACAGTGCCTTTGCGTCAGCTTCACCGGGTCCGAAGAATTTTGTTACGCCTTTCATATTCATGGCATCTGTAACCACCAGTCCTGAAAATCCTAGTTGATTCTTCAGCAGGTCGTTTACAATCACCGGTGACAGGGTAGAGGGAAGAGCCGATGTAGTATCCAGTGAAGGCAGGTTAAGGTGAGCTGTCATAACGCATCCGGTTCCTTCATTTATAAGGTTCAGAAAAGGAAAAAGCTCAATACTGTCGAGTCTGGTTCTGGCATGAGTTATTAAGGGGAGATCATAATGAGAATCTGTATTCGTATCTCCATGTCCGGGAAAATGCTTGGCAGTAGCCATTACCCCGTTATCCTGCATGCCATTCATATACATCATGGCTTTTGAAGTAACATTTTCCCTGTTTTCCCCGAACGAACGATAATTGATAACCGGATTAAAAGGATTATTATTTATGTCGGCAACGGGGGCCAGGTTAATATGAACACCAAGTCTTTTACACTGGTTGGCAACTGCTTTTCCCATAAGATAAATCAGCGAGTCGTTGCGAATTGCTCCCAGGGTCATCTGGTAAGGAAATTTTTCAATATTGTCAAGTCTCATACCCAGGCCCCATTCGGCATCCGTTGAGATAAGAAGAGGCACCTTTGATATTCTCTGGTAGTAATTTGTAAGTTCAGCCTGTTTCTCCGCAGTACCCTGGAAGAATACAATTCCACCAATACCATATTTCCTGATGATATCCGCTACTTCCACTTCATGGGATATATCCCTGTTTGACCACCCGGCTATCCAGATACATTGTGCTATGCGTTGTTCAAGCGGCAGTGTGTTAAGGACCGAATCTACCCAGGGATGGTTCATGTATCTTATAAATGGAGGGTCTTTGGTTTGTGATTTCAGCCCGGACCCGTAAATCAAAGCTGTTAAAGCTGTTAATAATATTACAGTGATAACTATTTGTTTTTTTACTGACATGATTAAGAAGTGTTTTTTTGATAAGATGGAATGATATTATTAATCAACTGAAGTTGCTAGTTAATGGTTGCTTGTTGCTGGTTGATAGTTATTTGAAAATGAGCATTATATATTTAAATATAGCTTTAGTTTAATTTAGCGTTGCAAACTGCATTAATTTTTCAAATTCTTTTGGAATCGCCTTAAAATTATTCCAGGCGGATAAATCTTCTAAAGATTTATTGGTAAACTCTTCTATGAAATTAGTTGAGCCTTTCAACATTTCTTTAGATCTAAACCAATTCAAATATTTTTGCAAATATTTTGTTGATACACCTATAAACCTGCTTTCAATCCATTTTTTCATCCTGCTATCAATTGAATTTACATGCTGTACATGATATATCTTTTTCTTTACGTATTGTTTCAAGTCAACCCGGATGGCATGATGTTCTATTTTCCTATCAATCGCAAATCCTTTGTAACTAACATGGCTATCACTACAGAGTATGGTTTGCCCGGAGACCCTTTCGCCTATCGCTTTTTCAATATCGGCTTTTTTGATCCGCCCTAACCTGGCGACTTTCATATCGATTTCTGATACCCTGTCTGCTGTTACAATGACAGATACCTGTTCGTTACTTATCCCTCTTTGCTTTGCGCTCCCTCCCCGTTTCCTTGGGCTACGGTTAAGTTGTTTTGAGCCTTTTTCTGAGATTAGAAAAAAGGTATCATCACTTTCTGTTATCCCTTGGAATGTCCCTTTTTCTGAATTTTCAATACCAGAAAGAATCTTATGGCGCCAATCAAATGCTGTTTTTTTATTAATGCTTAATTGATTTTTTATTTTATCAAGGCTCATTTCTTCACTCATGAATTTTATATAATCCCCTGCCAAATGTTTTTTATGAATCCTTGAAAGCCATGACCCTGTATATTCTGTAAATGTCCTATTGCATTCTTTGCACTTATACCTTTTACTCCCTTTATCTATTCCATGTTTAGTATACTTAAAGCTGCCACAATGCGGGCATTTCCCTTGCTTATTATCAAGTTTGGCTCGCCGTAACTCTATTATACGTTCATGTGGGGTATTTTCATTCTCCACTTCTTTTATTAATGCAGCTCTCTCTGCTTCAGACAATTGAAGCAAGGCTTGTTTTATAGTATCTTTGTCCATTGTAGCTTACATTTTTTGTAAAGATAATAGTTTCTTACAGTTTAACACGCTATTTTAAACTAAAGCCTTATTTTATTAACTATATACTTTAATGATGTTTTTTGTCTTTCTTTTGATTATAATGTGATATTTTGTTTATTTGACCTCTTATTTTTTC
>Ga0307430_1001732_pt1 | contig 15538 bp, 11 predicted proteins | sample SalMarWE160130MG_FD_202159 | JGI IMG/M metagenome (GOLD analysis project Ga0307430, IMG submission 202159) | Salt marsh sediment microbial communities from the Plum Island Ecosystem LTER, Massachusetts, United States - WE1603-130 | ecosystem: Environmental > Aquatic > Marine > Intertidal zone >... | reverse complement strand
GGTTATAAACGGCCAAGGCGGACCATAAGGTCCCGGAATCGCCAGAGAATCGTAGCTGCCAAAACCAATAATCCCGATTTCGTTGAAGTTAATGTCGTTAACGTCGTCAGTATCGCTAAGCTCATCAACATTGCTGACAACAATTACATCATTAAAACTCTTGCTGCCTTCGAGCATTGCGGCTTGAGATTCGAGGCTCCATTGCTCCAACAGCTCCTGATACTCCGCCTCGCTAAGGTAGAATAAGTCGGAAAAATCCGGCTCATTCGGTCGGCTGATAAGCTGCGGGTCAATATCCTCTAATGTCGCAAGGGCATACTTGACCGCTGAGTCGCAGCCATAACGGGCGCTGCTGTAGTCTATGATATACTGGTTGCGGTGACGCTGGGCCGAAACACGAGTGCTTAAAGTATAACCCAGTGTCGAGAGAACAACCAACAGCACTAATGTTACCAGCAGCACAATGCCTGGACGGTTTCGGGTATTATTCCGGTTTTTCAGACTTTTGTTCATCGCTTTATTTCTTTGGTTTTTTTCGGGTCCTTTGGCAGTGACGTCTTGCCAGACGGTGACGGCTTGCCGTCGGGCAGGGGCACACTTTCTTGCTCTTTGTCTTCAACTTGGCCGAAATCTCTTTTCTCGATTGAGAATTTGATTTTTCTGGTCCTGTCTATAGCTATGGTTCGCGTGATTTTTTCTTCATCCGGCACGTCCAGCGTGCCGTTCGCTTTCTTAAAAGGCTCAGCAGCAGAGATAGTAACCTCAATACCGGGAGGCAGTGAGCTGGCCGTCCATCTATCCAGAGGAGTTTCACCACGGGGGACCCTTATCCTGAAAAAAGTAATACCGGTGCAAATCGGCACAAAAAGCTCTCTTTCCCAATCATCTTTATTCTTATCGAGCAGTTTATCTTCCAGGGCGATTCCGCTGTGGCTTCGGTAAAGGACCAGGCCGTCGATGCCACTCTCAAAGTCAAAGTTACTCTGCCAAACAATTTTTTCAAATGTCTGCTCTTTATTCTTGCTGTCGTGGAAAGTGCTTGTAATTGTGAGCCTGGCGGTGGGCAAGCCGCTCTTGAATTTATTCTCAATAGTGATTTTCGTATCAGAGCCGGTCGAAATTATTCCGTCGAGGTCCTCGGCGATGCGCTGCAGGACCTCAGATGGCAGCCGTGAGCTGTCAAGCTTGCGTGTAACTGCAGCAGCCGAGCGTTCGGCCCGGCCGTAAATAACAAGCACCGCAACCAGAACCATCGCCCCTATCGTCAGGGCCGTAATGACTTCAGCCAACGAAAAACCTAGCCGAACTCTGGATGCGCCAAAAGCCTTTTCTTTCGCATTGCGTATTGCGTATCGCGTATTGCGTGCCTGGCGATACGTATCACCTACAGCACACAACAAATTCGCAATACGCATCACGCACGACGCATCACTATTTTTATCCCCGACCGACTTCATAGCAATCGAAACTCCTATCGCTGTCGATTCTTCATTAAATTAAAAACCTCACGGACATCCATGTTGCCAAGCTCGTCATACGTCAGGCCTGTCTGTGGGTCTATTTCACCCTGGCGGTTCTGCTGAGCATCCTTTGTCCCATCTTGCATACCCAGTTCGGTCATCATCTTTATCAGCTCAGATTCAGATTTCACTTGTAGGCTCTTGTCCTTCGGACTCGGGTTGCCGCCGCTGCGCTTATAGATATCAAGATTCATCTTGACGAAAGAACCATCATCAGTCGTGAGCATACCATTTTCGAGCCATCGCTCGATGGTCTCGGCATCGACGCCAGCGTACTCGGCAGCTTCCTCTATCGTTGAGATGAGCTGGGCGGCTAATTGTCCTTCCTCATCCTCACGTGTCATAATGTCAAGCAACTGCCCTTTTGTTAAACCGGTCAGCCAATGTATTAGTTCAACTGTTTGCTCCTGCCCTTCTGCGTCCATATACTGGGCCGAGCAGACACCCCTGAGCCACATTCTCGCCGTTATTGGCTCGTAAAACGTCTCGACGACAGTCTGCCATGTAATCTCGGGATACTTATCACTTTCGCCGTACTCGACAGTCTCCTGGACTAAAGTCGAAGCAAGCAGCTTTTCCATATTCTCGCGGGCAACTTCAAAGGCCTCCATGCGCAGGGCTGAATCCGCCGCTGAGGTTACACAGCGGTCTATGACAACCAATACGCTTGAACTGATAAGCGCAAGTATAGCCAAAGCGGTTACAACCTCTACCAGGCTGAAAGCAGGTTTGGTCGTTGTTTTTTTAGAACGGAACATCATCTTCAGTTTTAAGCCCTATAAATTCGACATCACCTTGCTCTAACGTAATCAGCGGGTAAGGTGGGGCTTGCCCCACCGAAATAGTGCGGATAGGTTCTGTTTGGTAGGCTAAAGCCCATCCTACTTGCTATTTTTTTAGAACGGCACTTCATCTTTAGTTTTAGGCCCTAAAAGTTCGACATCACCTTGCTCTAACGTAATCATTCTGTTGAGTCGATTGACAACAATCGAATACGGCTGCTCTTTTTCGTCGAGCAGGACGATTTTCCCGCCGTACGCCCAGCCTGAATGTCCCGCCCGGAACTTCGCTCTGTCCTCACTGGTGAACTCACCGTCATCGAACTGGACATAAAACACGCGGCAGTTATCGCTAAAGCTGTCTTCGACAATAATCTCCTCTTCCAGAACCTGCGAGAGGTCCGGGGTGGTAATCTGGCGAAGCATATATCCCTGCTCAGGTATATCAATAATAACCTCATATCTTCTGTCGCTCTCGGCTGCGGCGCCGGCGGCCATTTGCATTGTCGAGACAAACTCCTGCACTTGCGCCCTGAATGTATTCTTTCTGAGCAATCCGAAAAGATGCATCTGTGCCAAAAGCACAAACATCGAAACCACCAAAATCACCACTACCAATTCGGTCATTGTAAAACCGCGTGTGCGTGAACGAGTGGATGAGTGGATGAGTAAATGAGTGGATGAGTCGGCACATTTACGCATCTTCTCATTCACGCATATACGTATATACGCATTCACGCATTTACTCATATCCGCATCAGTATGCATCTGTGCTGAGCAAGTCATCCTCAGTGCCCTCTTCACCATCGGGACCCATACTCCTGATTGCAAACGGCTTGCCGCTCTCCGGGTAAAGCTCGTAGATAAAATCGTTTCCCCAGCCGTCCGTAGGTATTTCAGTAGTTTCCAGATAACCGCCCGGTTCCCAGGTCCCCTCAACATCAGGCGGCTGCTCAATAAGAGCCAGCAGACCTTCATCTTCGGTCGGGAATCGAGCTGTGTCCATCCTGAATTGATTAACCGCGGCCGCAAGAGCCTTCAAGTTGGCCTTGGTCGTCGTCTCACGGGCCTGGTCTATTTTACTCGCTACTTTTGTAACTACCAATGTAGCAAGCAAGCCGAGGATAATCAGCACAGCCATAATTTCAATCATCGTAAAACCTTTTCTGGCATCTGTTTTTCTTTTTTTCTTTGTCATTTTGACCTCCCCAGCAGTCCGTTAAAGTTGTCCTGCTGAAACTTCCAAAATCGGTAATATCGTAGCATAAGCGATTACACCTACTATTGTAGCCATAACAATTATAATAAGCGGCTCAACCGCAGCACTTAGTCTTTCAATAACTATATCGGTTGATGCCTCGAGATTGTCGCTGATATTTTTAAGCATCTTTTCCAATTCGCCGCTTTTTTCACCAACGGCGACCATGTGGGCAATAGCAGGGTCGATAACGCCGCTGTCTCGCAACGGCGTTGCAATATCAGCACCGGCGAGAATCCTTTCACGGGCCTGCTTAATGGCCCTTTTCATAAGGCTGTTGCCGGTAACCTCCGCCACAACCCGAAGAGCCTCGGCCATCGCAAGCCCTGAAGCCAGAAGTGTCGAAAGCGTAGAAGCGAAACGCGCGACAACGCGCTGCTTTATAAGAGGCCCGAACAACGGCAAAGACAATAGAAACCTGTCACGCAAATAAGCACCCCGGTCGGTTTTCAGAAACCGCCTGAAGCCATAGACAATCCCAAAAATCACCGCAATAACCACCAACAACCACCAACTGGTTAGAATATGACCCACATCCATCAATCGCCTGGTAATCCAGGGTAATTCCTGTCCCGACCGTGCAATCTGTTCACCTATCTTGGGAATGACAGTGGTCGTCAGAACCAAAATCGCTGCGATGCAAAACAAAATCAGTACAATCGGATATACCATTGCCGTGATTACCTTCGACTCGACTCGCTGGCGTTTTTCCATAAAGCCGGCAATCGTCGCCAGGCTCAGCCCTAATGAGCCGGTAACCTCGCCCACACGGACCATACTTACAAATATGACATCAAAATAATCGCTGTAATCTTTCAGGGCATCGGTAAATGACTCACCGGTAACAACACGGTCGCGAATGTCGATAACAGCATTTCGAAATCGCACATCGGACGTTTGTAGCGTGAGCACTGAAAGCGACTCGGTCAGCTTAATACCCGAATTAAGCAGCGTGGCCATTTGCTTGGTAAAGTCGATTATCTGGGTCTTGCTGCGTTTAGCGAAGATTGAAAACAAAGCAATTTTACTTTCGGCTCTGGAGCGGACCTCGGCAACTGACGAAGGGTGAATGCTGCGCACCCTGAGCTGTTTTCGTGCCGAATACGGGCTCTCAGCGGTAATCGAGCCTTTGACTTTTTTCCCGCTTGCTGCTATCGCTGTATAATGGTATCTGGGCATTTTCGGTTTACTATTGATTATTGATTATTGATTATTGACTATTCCACATATCAAATAGTCAATAGTAAATTACATCACGTCGGCCTGCGTTACTCTCAAAACTTCAGAGATAGTAGTTATCCCGGCCAGCACCTTCCTGGCTCCGTCCATCCGCAGGGTCTGCAGGCCTGCGTCAAGGGCAAACTTCTTTATTGTACCGGCACTTTCCCTTTTGTATATCAGGTTCCGGACCTCTTCGTTAATTAACATCATTTCATAGATACCAGTTCGACCGCGATAACCGGTTTGAAAACATTTTTCACAGCCTTCGCCGACGAAGAATTTAGCACCGTTTGTAACCGCCTCCGCTCCCAGGCCAAGCTCTCTTAATTCGTGGGGCGAAGGCTCGGCAACCTTTCTGCAATCAGGGCAGACCTTTCGCACTAATCGCTGAGCTATGATGGCAATCAGCGAGGAGCTTACCAAGTACGGCTCGACCCCTAAATCCAAAAGCCGGCTGACCGCGCCCGCCGAGTCGTTCGTGTGCAGTGTGCTGAAAACCAAATGACCGGTAAGCGAAGATTGTATTGCCATACGGGCCGTCTCAATGTCACGAACTTCGCCGACCATTATAACATCGGGGTCCTGACGCAGAACGTGCCGAAGTGAGGTCGCAAAAGTCATACCTTTCTTACTGGCAACCTGAATCTGACTGATTCCTTCGAGCTGGTATTCAATCGGGTCCTCTATGGTTATAACATTTTTCTCTGCCGAGTTAATCCTGTTAAGGCAGGCGTAAAGGGTGGTGCTTTTCCCGCTGCCCGTTGGGCCGGTTACGAAAATCACTCCGTGAGAGCGGATGAGCAGAGAATCGAATTTTTTCAAATCATCCCCCCACAGGCCCAGCTCGTCTAATCCGAACAGGCCTGTGCTTTTGTCGAGCAATCGCAGGACGCTGCGTTCGCCGTAGCTGGTCGGCACGGTGCTGATACGCAAATCGACTTCGCGCTGGCCCAGGCGAACACTGCATCTGCCGTCCTGCGGAAGCCGGCGCTCGGCAATGTCCATACCAGCCATAACCTTGATGCGAGAGATAATCAATGGCAGGACATTTCTGTTCAAACTCAGCGTGTCATATAAAATACCGTCAATACGATAGCGAATCTGAATCTTTGCCTCGTAAGGATGAACGTGAATATCACTGGCCCTTAATTGCAAGGCCCTAAAGAGAATGTCATTGACCAGCCTGATAACCGGGGGCCGATTCACCACATCAAGCAGGTCATCTGAACCTGCAACCTCATCGATGAGCTGGTCGAGATTTTGCGAATCAAGCTCTTCAGCTACCTCTTCGATGACCGTCGTTCTCTGCTCGTAGGCGACATCTATTACGGAGGTAATGGCAGCGCGGGTGGATATTGCCGCCTTGACCGGCAGGCCCGTCATCTTCGAGACGTTATCCAGGGCATTAGCATCCAACGGCTTGGACAAAACTACGGTAAGCTCACCGTTATCAGCTTCGGGCTTTATCCCTATAAGAAAATGGTGCTGAGCATAAGTGGCAGGAACAGCTTCTATGAATTCGGGGGGCACGGCCTTTGCCGATACCTCCGAGATAAATTCCCAGCCGAGCGCTTCTGCAAACAGCTTCAAAACCACATCTTCGGTAAAGTACGGACAGTTAAGCAGAGCCTCGTCGAGCCGCACCTGGCCGCTGTTTTCTTCCAGAAACTTGGCCAATTGCTCGGCGTCAACCAGGCCGGTCCGCTTAGCAGTTTGTATAAGTAGATTTTTCATTATTCCGACTTCTGACCTCTGTCCTCCGACTTCTGACCTCTGTCCTCTGTCCTCTGTCTTCTGTACTATTGTGCATCAAGTACTTTGAACGGCTTCATTGCTTTTGGCTTTATACCAGGCCAGTCGTGATACTCCTGAAATTCTATTTCGTGTTTTTCAAACGCTTCTCTGTTTCTCTCGGATATCCGTGCCAAATCATCCCCCACAAGCCCTTCTTCATCGGGTTTTATAATCTCGGCCTTAACGAAAACATACAAATGTCTTTGTAGGTCGCTGTTGCTCGTGCTTCTGAACAATCCGCCCAAAAGAGGAATATCGCCGAGTATGGGCACCTTTGTTCCACCCTTACTCTGGTTCAGTTTCAGCATACCTCCTAAAATAATAGTGCTGCGGTCAGGAACGGTAACCGTCGTCTCGATATTACTTTCTGTAGTATCCGGTGGCTTCTCTCCGGTGATGGTTCCAAAATCCGACCTCTCCAAATTAATATCAAGGCGAAGGAAGTCGCCCCGGCTGATATGAGGTGTAATTGTAAGTGTTATGCCCGCAAGGTATGGGTCGTAGTCGAGCGATGTCTGCACAGTACCTGCTGTTGCACCCTGAATAATAGTGCCTGTTTGTTTTACAACATAGGTAGTATCCCCCGTGTGTATCATGCCGGGTTCATTGTCGTTAACAAGGATTTTGGGTTTGGCCAGAACCCTGCCGTAATCCTTCTGCTGCATAGCGGTCAACAAAGCGTTAATGTGTCTATCGCCATAAAAGCCGGTCCCGGCACCGCGGTTAGATTGAAAATCGATAAAGCGGTCTCTGCCACTACTTAAAAGCGTTGAGATTAAACTATTGGTGCCTTCAGCGACCGGCATAATAGCACCGGTCAGACCTGATGTGCTGACCAAATCCGGAAAGCTCTCGATAATATTAAGGTCATAATTAAAGGAGTCGGCCTTAGAGATCTCGACCAGGGTTACATCTATAAGGACCTGCGGCCTTCTCTTGTCCAATTTTTCTATAAGGGTCGCTATCCATTCCTGGTTCTTTTTGCTCGCATAAACAACCAATGAAAAAGTGTTCGGGTCGGAAACTATAGTTATTTGCTCATCCTGCTTTCTTACGACGCTTTCAATCTTGCCTTCCTTGTCCAGAACGGTTTCTTGAATAAGTGGCTCCAGAATCGATGCCAAATGTTCCGGCGACTGGTTTTCGAGTGGGTAAATCTTATAAGGTATCTCCTCTTCCTGCATTTCGCTGTCCACGTAGCGTAAAATCTGCGCTATCTGGACGTGCTGCTCAGCGGTTGCGTTAACCAGAAGCGAATTCGTCGGCTCAACCACCACCACCTGCGGCTCGCCCAAAAGGGCCTCGGTTTCCATGTCGGTTCTTTGAGCCCTGGCTGCTTGAGTCCTGGCTGCCTGGGTTGTGGGGGGCTTAGCACCGCCGGTAAGTCTCGAAGAAGAATAAGGATAAGCTGTCATCAGGCTGGGGGTAATTATACCAAGCTCCTCCAGTTTCTTCTTTGCCTCCTCAGCATCAACATATACGATTTTGTACAATTCCAGGGTTCGCAGGTCCTGCTGTGCCACGTCAAGAGTATCTATCAACTCCTCGACTTCATCTAATTGCTCATCAAGGCCTATCATCAAGATGCGGTTTGTTCTTTCGTCGGCATCGAGATACACAGTAGGTTTGGCCGGCTCAGCCGTTGGCGCAGTCGGCGTGGGCCTTCTTAGGGTAGCTGCTCGTTGGTAAGCTGTCCGTTCCTGGATAATTCGGCGGCTATATGCAGCCGCTGTTTCGTTAAGCTTTTTCGCGCTTTGCTTATACGGTGCTACCGGCGCTGCGGCAATAGTAATGGATATAGTCCCTAATTTCTCGGCAAGCGCCTGGATTTTCGGAGCGAGCGTCTGGGCCATCGTGTAATTTAACTGTCTGAACCTGAACTTTTTCGGCTCTCCGGGTCTATCCACCAGGTCCAGAAGTGCCTCTATACGCGGCATTCGGTATGCGAATCCGGTCACAATAAGTGTTTTCGTTTCGGGTATCGGCCTGACGTCAACGACGAGCTTCATCCCATCCAGAAGATTCTTTGCGCTGGTTGTATTTATATGTTGCAGCTTAAAGATGCGAGTTATGACCGCGTCCCCAATCTCGATATCCTTCATATCAGGGTACAAATCCGGGTCAATATTTTGCGCTTCTGTCGCGGGAACTATACTTACCAGATCTCCCCTTCGGGTCATCACAAAACCGTGGAACTGTAGTACAGATTCAAGCAGGGGATACAACTCCTTTAACTTGATAGGCCCTCGAAGCTTGCCATGAGGCCGCAGTGTAATATTTCCTTTCACCTTAAGCGGGTCGTACAAATAGGTCAGATTTAAATGCTCTCCCACGAAACCCAAAAAGACCGTTATGTCAAGCGTCTCGGGCAGAGCAAGTTGAAGAGTCTCTTCTCCATTGGGGATCGGCTGCGATTGATACGGCCTGACAGCAGCAGGCAGCTCCGGCAGCTCTTTCTCCAATATTGTTGGAACGATGTTTGGCTGGGTTATTATGTTTCTTTTAGTTGCAAAATGGAGGCCGGATATGTCAGGCCTGGCTAATTCAGGAGCTTTCCAGTTACCGGCAGTTTCCAGCTCACCTTGTGTAAGCTTCTGCTGCTTCGTTTGCGAGGCAGAGCCCGGCCGGTTCGATAGTTGCCTGACAGCGGAAACAATTCTATTCAGCGGGCTAAACGGCGCGATAACGAGCACCTCGCCATTATGGATATCTACAATTGCCCTGACTTTGGCATTGACGGCCGGTGGATTGGAGAAGCTCCCGATGGATATATTACCGACTTTTGCCGCAATCTCTTTGTTGGAGGGAAGTTTTGTAGTCACTGTAGCGGGAAAGACCGTCCTTATTGCAAATCGCTCCTGGCTATCAACAAGATTCATAATAGTCATTGCTTTGATCAGCTCGTTTGGCTTGGCTGTCACTAAAAGCGCAGCCGAACCGGGAATGTGCGAAACCGTACCTATTCTAATATCGGCAAGATACTTCTTGCCCTGCTCAACGGATATGTATTTCAGGGGAAAAACCTTGTATTGCGCCGGCTCAGAAGTGCCCTGCTGCCCGGCAAAAAGATTATTGCTAAATGACAATAAAGTTACCGTTAAAACAAGAAACCTGCCAAAACCCTCGCAAATAAATCGCTGTTTATCCATTGTAAATCACCCCTTAATCCGATACTTTTAATTATCTTTGTTTTTCTCCGAAGCTGAGCGACTCGTCTCCTCCAAAACATCTTTTAACTCTCTACCTAAATTACCCAGACTTGCTGCCTCTTCGGCACTCAAACGTGAAGATTTGAATTTGGTAATTAGTTTTTCCATCATCGCAGCCTTTTCCTCAGCGCTGGGTCCTGAACCGGTCTTGTCGGACTTATAACTTCTTTGTATTTCTTGAAGCTTTTCAATGAGCTCATTCAATTTCTCTTCTTGTCCAGTACTTAACTGCGGTTTTTGACTATCGCTTCCGGCCTTTTTAATGCTGGCAGCCGTTCTCCTTGAAGCCAGTGAGGTAGATTTGGTGTCGGCCGCGTCTGGTGCTTGGCTGGAAGCATCGGCAGATGATCCTTCAAGAAGGCTCGTTTCCGGCTTTTGCTCTGCTGCAACCTCATAAGTTCTTCCATTGTCTTTAACAACAATAAGACCATCCTTTATCTGCTCAATAAGCAGATGTCCTATTTTACTGGACTGCCTGACCCAGTGTAATCCTTTACCCGGCTCGTCAATCAGCGCAATCGACGACTCTGGGCGTTCCTTGTTAAAACTGGTGCCAAAAACCTTAAATTTGGGCGTAACAGCCGGTCCGCGGGCTTTCGGGGCACCGCGTCCTGCCAGAGTCCTCGATGCTTTCGGCGTGGGTGGATTCAGATACAGAGCGAAAGCCCCAGCCTGCTGTACAAGTGGCGATGTCTCGTCCCTGCTTCTGGTTGCTTTATTACCCACGGCTTTGTTGAACTTCTCTATCACACCCGGCGATTTCAACAATTCCTCGATGTCTTCACCGCTGCGAACGCCGAAGATCACGGGAAAAACAAGGAGAATGGCCGCCAAAATCGTCGCCACAATACTTGTTATTCGCAATGTTTTTATCATATCGGTCTCTAAAGTGCGTAGATCCTTTGTAATTCGCTCTTACGCTCCTTCTTATTTGACACTACCAAGGGGCTTTGGTTCCCTCCAATGAACGATTTTTTCCAGAAAATCACGCTCGTTTCCTGCGTAGTCGCCGCTTTGCTCAGGCGTATGACAATCGATGCAGGCCGACTTCGGCTCAGTGAATCCGGTTATTCCACCGGTTTCGATATGTTCCGAGCCCGGCCCATGACAGTTTTCACAGCCGACGTTTTTCAAATAGCCGGTTTTCTGCTCTGAAATAAATCCACTTTCATATTTCATACCAACAACATGACAGACAACACACTCAGGGTCGTACTGTGAGCCGACCCGCTCGAGTATCGCATAAGCATGCGCATGGGCCTTACGGCTCCATTCTCCATGTTCGTATTCGTGACAGAGCTTACAGGACTCCGAGCCGGCATATTCCAGACCGTCAGGCAGAGGTACACGTGGATATTTCTCCAAAAGATTCCTCTCCCTGACAAGCTGTTGGTAATCTTTATACAGCCGAACGAGAGAGGTTTCCTGCTTCAAATCTTCCTCAACCGGTATAGCCAGAAAACTCAATTTCGGCTTATCTTTGCCCTCGGTAGTATCTGTTATTTGCAATTTGCACACATACCTGCCGAAGCGGCCCACAGAAAAAACCAAAGGCCTTTTTTGGGAATCGCCAATTAGCATCGGCTCATCAGATTCGGCAGGACAAACAACACAATCTACAATCGGCATCCTCCTGGCAATGAAATCAATAATGGCATCATCACAATGGTTCAGGATAAGGATGTTAATCCTGTGGGTATTGAGCTTAGATTCAAGCTTGATAGGTTCGGTACTGACGTCAGGTGCAGCGGTGAAAAGTTCCCCCATTTGCTCTATTGGAGCCGATTTTGCATCAAAAGCCGCGATGGTTACGATTGCAGTTTTACCTCCAAGGGGCAATCTTTTGATAAATTTCACAGGAACATTTACACCAGATGAACCGTGAGGGCTTATGATATCAAAAACCGGGCCGATATCCTCTAACAGGCCAATATTTTTCCCTGTTTCAATATCTTCTTCGCTAAAACTAACCACGTCGTAATCGAGCAGTCTAAAAGCCTGGAGTATGATATAAAACTTGATCAAGTCCTGCTCGCTGTCACTTTTCACAAGCGAGCCGGTATCGACAATCAATCTTTTGTGTTCGGGCACACTGTTGAATACTGCCGCGCGTCTGTCAAGTCCCCCAAGTTGTCCGCCGGAACAGCCGCAGGGTTTCAACTCCCCAAGCCCGTTGCCGGTAAAAAAGACTGTGAGCACATCGGTTTTGTGACGTGATTTTGCCGACGATTCGCTCGAAACATCCGATACGCACGAGGCGCCGAATGCCAACACACAAATGCAGGTTACTAATTGCTTCATATAACCTGACCATCCCCCCAGGGTCTTACAATACCCTTTATTGTGTTTTTGGTGTTGTTAGGTCCTTTCCGGAATAGATTCCCTGACAGACAATTCTCAGCTTTTCGCCGTCTTTTATATTTATAAAAAACTCGTCCGTAAATTTCTTTTTGTCCTTGACAGCCGGCGGTGTAATTTCCAGCCCAAGCTGATAGCTGGTGCGAATCTTCTTCTGACTAACAAGCTTTATGAAACCCTCTTTCGATGACGTCGATTCAATCTCGAAGTCCTCGCGGTAGTTGTTGAGAATCCAGACATATCTTTTTATCGACTTCTGCGAGTCAAGATAAAAGACAATAAGCAATGGCGGCTTGATTTCGAACCTCGACAGCACATCAAAGCCGATAGCGGCTCCATCGCAGTCCGGATGGGACACGCTGATGTAGACGTTTCCTCTCATAGTCTTTCGCAGTTTATCCATATCGACCTTTGGTTGAAGAACAAATTTCGTAGCTTCCACCGATGGATCAACATCAGCAGTTATGCATCCGAGGGTCGATTTGAAAGCCGTTATTGAAAAGGGCCGATTATCAACACTGTTGAGAATAATCTCCGAACAGCCGGCATTTTCCTCGCTAAGCAAAAGCTTCAAACTCTTCGGCTGCCAAAGAACTTTCTGTATGACATCGGCCTTTACGGTCAGTGCAACTTTGGGTGTTGCCTTATCATTGCTGTTGATATACAGAGTTCTCCTTACGATACCGGGTGAGCGTGTCGAGTCATACTCTATTTTCAATAACCCACTCTTGCCCGGAGCATATTCTGTTTTATCCAGCTTGGCGTTGACGCCGCAGCATCTCTCGACGTCTTTGATTTTCAACAGTCCTTCTCCGGTGTTTGTAAACCTGAATTCACCGTAGTTTTTTGTGCCTGGACCGATTTGGCCGAAATCGTAAACTACTTTTTCAAACGTAATTTTTGGCGAGGATTTATCCGGCCGAGGCGCCGCTTTAACTTTCTGCGGCGAAACAATCACCGCTTCTTTTGGGGCAGCAGGGGTGGGCTTTTCAGCCACCTTAACCTGTTCCTGACAGCCGAGTTGCAAAAGTAAAACGCTGCTGAAAACAAGAGCTAAAACTAAGTAGTTTCGTTTCATATCCCCCATCTCCAAATAAGATGATGAAGTAACTTTCCGGTCGATTAACAATGTTTATTGTAACAAAAATAACGCCCAAAATCAAGCAAATTCTGACAAAAATCGCCGGTTTTTACCCTCTGTAGCCCCAATCTTTTTTGCTGGCGAAAGCGGAGTGGGGGGGTAAAAAAACGGTTCCTGGCGCCCACTATTACAGGTTGGATTTCAGCAGCGGCACTTTCATTTCTTCTTTTTCCTTGTTGTTTTCCGCTGTCTCCGTAGCCTTGTCCAGAGAGGCTCTATCATATCCGATTCCCACCTGACATAGGCTTGCTTAAGCTCCTTTAACAGCTCCGGTCGTTCCTCGCTGAGGTTCCGGGCCTCGCCAACGTCCGAAAAAAGGTCGAAAAGCTCTCTCCCATTACTGGCCTCTACAAGCTTGAATTTCCCTTTCCTGACTGCGCGGTCCTTACCCCTGCGCCAGAACAGGATTTCGTGAGGCTTTCCTTTGGCCCTGCCCATCAGATACGGCAGCAAATTTACGCCGTCGATCCTGCGGTCTTTCGGTGGTTCTGCTCCCGCTGCAGCCGCAGCCGTTGGGAGAATATCAAGCGATATAACGGGATGCTCGTAAACCCGGCCGCCTTTGAGATGTCCGGGCCATTGAACCATAAACGGAACGCGAATCCCGCCTTCATACATCGTTCCCTTAGTAGCCCGCAGTGGACTATTATCGGAACCATTGGCCGGGGTCGGGCCGCCGTTGTCGTTGATAAAGAAAAGAAACGTATCTTCCTCAATATCAAGCTCTTTGAGTTTAGTCAGTATTTTGCCTATACCTTCGTCCATTGCGGTCAGCATTCCCGCATAGACCTGACGCTTCGAGTCCGTGATGTGTTTGAAACTGTCCTTATAGCGCTCCGGCCCCTGCATCGGCGTATGTACCGCATTATAAGCAAGATAGAGAAAGAATCTCTCGTCGTGATGATGCTCGATAAACGCAACGGCCTCGCGCGAAAAAGCATCGGTCAGATACTCATTTTCGTCCACCTGCTCGGTCCCGCGCAATATCGGATTCCATGTGCCCACGCCGGGGTCAATATAGGAATGGCCCCCGTGCAGAAAGCCGAAGAACTCGTCATAGCCGCGTTTGAACGGATGAAAATGCGGCGCCATCCCAAGGTGCCATTTTCCCACAGCTCCGGTAACATGTCCTGCCGACTTCAGAACATCCGCTATCGTAACTTCCGTCAGCGGCAGCCCCACGTGCTCCCGCAAACCACCGGGTGGTGGGCCGGTGTTGTACTCGTGGCCGAAACGCTGCTGGTAGCGCCCCGTCGCTAATCCGGCACGCGTAGGACTGCACACCGGGCACGAAACGTATCCGTTCGTAAAACGAACACCGTTTTGAGCGATAGAATCGATGTTGGGCGTTGCAATGTCCTTGCAGCCCTGGCAGCCGATGTCGGCATAACCCATATCGTCGCTGATGATAACAATAATATTCGGCCGTTTGTCCTCTACTCTGCTGGTTTGCCCAGTACCGGCACAGCCCGGCACCGCCGATAATGTCCACGCTGAAGCCACCGAATAACCCAGTCTCTTAAGGAAGTCTCTTCTTGTCTGTTTTTTCATATTTCCTGCCCTTTCAACTATTTGTCGCCGATTTTAACTACTCAGGTTCGGCTTTACAGCCGATATCTTAATTATTATTATATGCCTAATCTCAATTTTGTAGAAGCCTTATTATAGGAACTAAAGCATGGACAAGCAAAGTCCACAGGTTTCAGTAGTTGTGCCACTGTTGAATGAGCAGGACAATATCGGTCCACTTTATGAGCAAATCACACAGACATTAACGGACGTATATGACTATGAAATAATCTTCGTCGATGACGGCAGCAGTGACGAGAGCTTCAATGTTTTAGCTAATTTGCAGAAGGAAGACGCCAGAATCGTCGTCGTTCGCTTTCGCAAAAATTTCGGCCAGACCGCGGCTCTCAGTGCCGGATTCACCCACGCACGAGGAAAGGTTATCGTCGCAATTGACGCTGACCTGCAGAACGACCCCGCAGATATACCTAAAATGGTTGCCAAACTCGACGAAGGATTTGACGTGGTAAGCGGCTGGAGAAAAAAAAGACACGATAACGCTATCACAAGACTACTTCCATCCAAAATCGCCAACTGGTTGATTTCCACGATTACAGGCGTCAAGCTCCACGACTACGGCTGCACGCTGAAAGCCTACAGAAGGGAGGTCCTGGAGGAGACAAAATTGTACGGCGAAATGCACCGCTTCATCCCCGCTTTGGCAAGCTGGAGTGGAGCGAGAATCGCCG
>Ga0307430_1001727_pt1 | contig 15557 bp, 6 predicted proteins | sample SalMarWE160130MG_FD_202159 | JGI IMG/M metagenome (GOLD analysis project Ga0307430, IMG submission 202159) | Salt marsh sediment microbial communities from the Plum Island Ecosystem LTER, Massachusetts, United States - WE1603-130 | ecosystem: Environmental > Aquatic > Marine > Intertidal zone >... | reverse complement strand
GATTCTACAAGTACAACGCTTACAGAAGCTATCGCAGCTGCACGAGCAGGGAATCGATCCGAAGCTCGAGAATTGCTCGCCCGATTACTCCGAGCTGACTCATCGAATGTCGAGTATTGGATTTGGATGAGCGCGGTTGTGGAATCGCCTCGCGAACGCAAATACTGTCTTGAATCCGCCCTGCGACTCGATCCGACAAATCGTGCCGCTTTACGAGGTCTGGCGATTATCGGCGCAAGAAAACCCGATGAGGCAGAACTCGCTTCCACAACGCAGATGCCTCGCAGGAAGTTCAAATTCGGTTTGGAGGAAATCGAAGAGGAAACACCCAAAGAAGAACACCAACCCACCCTCGAGATCACACAGAAACCAAAACCAAAACCCCCTGCAGACGTGCCTTGGAAGACCATAGGAATAGCGGTCGCAGGCCTTGTACTCATTGGGGCAGTTATTCTCTTCTTGCCGCAGATAAAATCAACCATCCAATCGATCTTTGAAAAGGATTACTCTGGCACAGCCGCAGAACTGCCTCCACTCGACGGAACGATAACCAGCACTTTCTTGCCCGGAACCTCTACGGCGACTCCCGTTCCCGCCGCGACGCGCGTCATGCGCACACCCATTCCCACTGAATTTGCGAGTACACCGTTGGCCTTACTGGTAGATAACTCGCCGACATCGACACCCATGATCGGTGTAACCCCTCACGCTAACGAAGCTTATGATGCGGGAATCAGCGCCCTACTCAATGGAGATTACGAAACCGCCTTGGGTTACTTCGATCAAATCCTCGAAAGCGAACCGAAGGCGGCAGATGTGCATTATTTCCGTGGAGAAGCACTGCGGCTGAGCGGCAGCCCTGGCTCAGCGATATTGGCATACGATAGTGCCGTCAATGCCAACGCAGACTATACACCGGCCTACATCGGTCGGGCACGGGCATTCCTGGCGCGAGATGAGGACAGTAACGCGCTTGCCGATTACGAGAGTGCCCTGCGTCGAGAACCACTGTTAGCGGAGATCCACATCGATCTGGGAAAATACTACTCCTCCAGAAAACTCTGGTTGAAACTCGAAAGCACAATGCAGGAATCCATTGAACAGGGAGTAACCACACCCTGGATCTACATTTTCCTGAGCGAAGCGCAATTGAATCTCGGGAATTACAATGAAGCCTTGGATAATGCGGTGACAGGCAGCGCAGAAGACTCCTCCCTTCTGGAAGGTTACCTCGCCGTAGGACGCGCCTATGTATCTTGGGGCGTGAACAGCTTCGATGTTTCCAATTTTGGAGCTGCCCTTTGGCCGCTTCAGACCTACACCACCTACCAGTCTGAAGATCATCGAGGCTGGGCAGCGCTTGCACGAGCACAAGCCAGCCTTGGCAATCTGGAAGAAGCTCTGGATGCAGCAAACAAGGCTATTGAAATCAACGAAAAATATGCACCAGCCTTTATCGCTCGTGCGATCGTTTACTTGCGGCAAGGGAATTACCAGGCTGCATTGGATGATCTACTGCTCGCCAGCCGTTACGGCCAGGAGACCTACGATCTCCTCTTCCACCTCGCAGACGCGCACATCCATCTGGGGCATTACGAAGATGCCATTAATGCAACGACGGCGGCACAAACGACTACGAATACTGAGCCGATATATGTCAACGAACAGATAAAGATTGGCGAGGCGTACGCGCTCATGGCTAGGATCTATGAATCCAACCCCGAAGCCATCGACGATGCGATCATGCGCTGGCGTTGGATCCTCGAACTGGAACACGTTCGTCCAGAGACGTTAGAACTCGCTGAAATCCATCTCGCCGAGTTGCGCGGGGAAGGACCGACACGTACGCCCACGCAGACACCGACATCATCTTCGGCAACACCCGACGAATTGCCAAATGGGGATGCATCGCCTACACCGACGCCCTGACAAATATCCGACCAATGAGTTCGCCATGCTACACTTTTCCAACCGCTCCAGTAGACCAGTCCAATGAACGATAATGCGGATACAAGATCATGGCCGCAACACATATGGTGGATTCTGGCCGTCGCCAGCCTGGTCACCCTAGGTCTGTGGCTGACTCCTTCAGCCGGATTTATCCCGCAATGGGATGCCATTCTGATCGGTGCAGCATTTATCGCGTTTCTGGCGAACTTCCCCATCCCGGTCGGTCAGGTGCAGATCAATTTTACCCACGCCATCAGCCTAACACTGGGAGTCGCACTCGGTCCGGGTGCCGCAGGCCTCGCCGTTTTAATCGGACTTGCGATCGGTGAGACCTATCATGGTTTTCGGGAAAATTTTCGCTCAGATAAACCCCTGGATTTATGGCGAGAGTTCAAATCATGGACGCTCAGTCTCAGCCGGCAACTGCTGAGTATTTCAGGTGGTTTCGAGGTTTACCTATTGCTCGGAGGAAGCCCGCTCGTCACAGCCAATCAGCCACCATCGATTCTCTCCAGCACAGGACTAGGCATAACCTTTACACTGCTGTTTATATCTTTGCATTGGTTGGATCATCTCATTTTCGACTCGCCCAGAGCGTCGATCCCCGATTTTCGCATTCCCCTTTTCGTCACGATGATCCCTGTTCCTTTCGGCATTATTAACGCTGCTGCATACATTACGCTGGGATTCCCGACCTTAATTCTTTATGGCACAATCATTGCCCTATTCTCACCCGTCGTCAGTCGATTGGTCATTGCAGATCGCCATATCAAGCGCAGAATTCAAGAGATTTCTACGATCAGCAGTATCAGCCAGGCCATGCGTTCCAGTCTTGATCTGGACGATTTGTTATCCACAATCTATAAACAGGTTTCGCATCTCTTAAAAGTAGATAATTTTTATATCGCCCTCCACGACCTCGACGAAGATCTAATCACCTATCCACTGGCGATCCGAGACGGGGTCATTCAACAATGGCAGGCACGACCATTCATGGACCGTCTTACCGATCGAGTCATACTCCTAGGATTGCCTATCCTCATCCCGCATGACGCGCCTCAGGCACTGCGCACAATGGGACTTCCCGAAATCGATAATGCACCTGAAGCCTGGCTTGGCGTACCCATCCTCAGTGCGGAGCGAACAATCGGCTGCCTGGCCGTCTTCCATACCGTAGAGCAAAATTCCTTCGAAAATCAAGATCTCGAAGTCCTAACGACCCTCGCAGGCCAGGCTGCCGTAGCGATCGAAAATGCCTTGTTGTACGAGCAAACACGAAATCGAGCTCAGGCGTTAGCCTCATTAAACAAAATCACGGTGTCGATGAGTTCCACGTTGGATCCCGAACGTGCGCTTGAATTGGTGAGCCAATCGATCATCCGTGTGGGTGGAGGCGAGAAATCCGCCATCTTCCTTTACGAGAAAGATCTGGGTGAGTTATTCCTCGCACATGGGCTAAATCTCACAGACGAATTCATGAAAGCCTGGATGACCATCCCGTTGCAGGAAGAAGAACAAATCCAAGCCTTCATCCGAGAAAAACCGATCCTGGTTTCAGATGTGAAAACCTCCGATCTGTCGGAAACGGTAAAAGAACAATTTAAACAAGAGGGCATTCGAGCTTTCGCCGATTTCCCCCTGATTACACCATCCGGCACGATAGGGCAGCTTTCTGTTTACTTTACGGAGCCCGAAACCCTCAAAGACGATCAAATTGAATTGCTCAAGACATTTGCTGCCCAGGCCGCTTTAGCTGTGGCAAATGCGCGAGCACATGCCGCCACGGATCTCGCACTACGCAAGCAAGTCGATCAATTGGCCACATTGGAATCCATCGGCCTTGAAATGAATGCCACCCTCGATACGAAGGAACTCTTCGAAGCGATCTTGAAACATGCCGTCCGGATATCCAATGCAACCCAGGGTAATCTCGCCATCTATGAACCAGAACAGCGTGCATTACGGATCGTCGCCAAACGCACCGATCCGGACGTTTCTCCCAGCCTTGGGACCGGAGCTATTTTCAATATCAATGATGGAGCGCCAGGGATTGCCTACCGAACCGGCAAAATATGCAATATCGCCGATGCGACCAAAGACCCAGACCATCTCAACTGGATTAACAGGCATACACGCAGCCTCCTTAGCGTTCCAATAACACGTCAAAGTAATGTTCTCGGCATCATTACAGTAGAAAATACAAAGCCCTCCATTTTCAACGCTGAACATGAAAAATTCCTTACCCAACTCGCCGCGCAGGCCGCTGTCGCCATTACCAATGCGAGACTTTATCAGCAGCTTGAGACGAGACTCCATGAGCAATCTTTACTTTTCAAAGCCAGCACACATATCGCATCGACGCTTGACAGTGATGCGATTGCCATGGTGATTGCAGAAAGCATCTGCATCGCTTTAGAGAGCGACGGCGCAAAGGTCTCTCGCTGGAACCCAGAAGAGAATACACTCTCTCCTCAAGCAAGTCTCTGGAAAGATACAGCCGAAAAATCAGGATCGGTCATTCAAAAAGCAAACGAGATCGCTGTTATTGATACTGCCATCCGTGACTCTATAACGGTACAGTGGACACTTCAGGATGCACCGAGTCCGGCTGCAAAAGTCTATCTATCCACGTTTCATGGAGCTTCAAGCATCCTGGTCGTTCCCATCATCGCCGGAGAGCAGACTTTAGGGATTATTGAGGTTTTCTCCGCCAATGAACGACTTTACATCGAAAATACGATCCGCACCGCGCAAACGATCGCCAGCCAGGCTGCGATTGCACTCGAAAATGCAGAGTTGTTCCAACGCATTCGCGATAGTCACAACCGCCTCCTGGCGATTTTAAATTCCACAAGAGAATCAATGTTAATGGTCGACCCGCAGGGTAAGGTCATCCTTGCCAACACCCAATTTGCATCGCAAGCTGGCCTGGTAATCGAGCAAATGCTGGGGAAAAACCTCACGCATACAGACCTCGATATAGCCAAAACCCTGGGCTTCGATCCCGAGGAACTACAGGATTTCATCGTTCAACTTGAGCGAGGCGATGCCGATCGGGAGAAAGCCACCGTTTTCGAAAGCGCGAAATCACCGCGACGCACGTATCAACGATCCATCACCCCCGTTCGTGATGCAAGCGGGCATTTAATCGGCTCGTTACTTGTTTTCCGAGATGTCACAGAAGAACAGGAACTGGACGAAGCCCGAAAACAGCTGACGGAAATGATCGTCCACGACCTCCGCGGACCCCTGACTGCAATTCTGGGCAGTCTCAAACTGCTCGAAGACACCATTCCCGCCAAGCCGCCATCTCCGGTCGCTCGTCAGGCGATCACCATCTCCCATCGCAGCGTACAGCAAATGCTCAATCTGGTAAATTCACTGCTGGATATTGCCAAGCTCGAATCCGATGAAATCGATCTCAGCCTGGAAAACGTATCGATTAAACAGGTATGCGAAGAGATGGTGGAAACTTACGTCCATGAGGCCAATGAAGCCGGCATCATCCTCGATTATTCCTGTGCCAAGCGGTTGCCAAAGATAACTGTCGACAAGGAAAAAATTCGACGTGTGATCGGCAATTTACTCGATAATGCTTTGAGATTCACACCAACTGGCGGTCAGGTGGTTTTAACGACCCAAAAATCCGAGCAAGGGATTCTCATTCAAGTTATTGATACCGGTCCCGGAGTCCCTGAGGAATTTCAGGAGCGGATTTTCGAACGATTCGGACAAGTTCCTGGCCGAGTAGGGAAACGTCGGGGGACTGGACTGGGGCTTGCATTTGCTCGTTTGGCCGTCGACGCACATGGGGGCAGGATATGGGTCGATGAAAATCCGAACGGTGGAAGTATCTTTTCCGTATTCATCCCCAATAAATAAATGGTGTGGCTCCAAATCCAAATCACATATCGAACAATCGCTCCGGTTCCCCTTCGGTGTAGAACTTACGGAATGCTGCCGTCTCGTCGATCAGTGTCTCCAACTCGTCTAATAATCTCGCCGTAGTGACTGGATCGCTTTCCCCCATCCCCCTTACCACTGTCATTTCATCCAATCCGGAATCACATATATCCAAGTCGCCGCGTGCAATCAGCCAGGCAATGCCTTTGTGAATCGTAAATTCACGCTGCGCTGTTGCAGCGACAAATTCCCAGATGTTGATCTTCCCCTCTTTCGTTCGAAGTGCAAATTTGACCATACCCGTCAGGGTTTTCAGAAACGTCTCCAGATCATCGTCGGTGCTGCCAGAAAACAGGTAGACTTTCTGTGGTGAAACAAGCTGAACACCGTGATGCAACTCTTCCAGGCCCGGTGGTGGTGTCCAGATGGCAATCGCCTCTGACGGATACAATTCGTAGCGCGAGCATCCTTCCAGCTTCTGGCTTGCCCGGCCTTCACGCCAAACCTGAACACCGGATCGTTGCAGTCGATTGATCGTTTCGAGTGAATTCGCATCCACTCGATGATCGACAAACTCGATACGGCGCGATTTTCTCTCAGTGACTGGCGCTTCGGCTTCACGACTTCGACCGTCTACCCAGGTTAGCTGCACTTCTCTTAAGCCGCGGTATTCCGTAGATCGCAGATAGTAAGCAAAATCAAAGACCCCCTGGGGGATATGTTCCGACGCGCCACCCCACCAGATAACCCGCTGGGTTCCTCCCTTCTCATCGCCCACCGTAAGCACAAGATGTTCCCGCCCTCGACCGATTTGCTTCTTCTCCAGGATTTTTACGTCTTTCGAAGCCAAAACAAGCTGCGGATTTCCCGGTCCAAATGGTGCCAACCGTTCCAAGTCGTCCGCGAAATCCAGTGTTAGATCGTTCAAATCCATATATGCTTCGATCGTTACTTGCGGTTGGGTATCGATCGCCCGCATGTAATCAGCAACCGTCTCGCCCAATCGCCGGCGGAAGTCCTCGATGCGAGACGTCTCAATTGCCAGCCCAGCCGCCATCGGGTGGCCACCAAAACTTGCCAGAATGGATTTATGCGCTGAAATTGCCGCGGAAATGTCCACGCCTTCTATGGAACGGGCAGAACCACGAGTATATCCATCATCCTGAATGGACAAGACCAATGCAGGTCGGTGAAACTGCTCCACGAGACGGCTGGCTACGATTCCAATCACGCCTGTAGGCCAATGCCGATGTGCGATAACCAGAGCGGCGTGGTCAAGCAACGAGGGGTCATCCTCGATTTGCGCCAGCGCTGCCTGGGCAACTTGATCGCAAAGCAAACGGCGGCGGGCATTCAAACCTTCCAACTCAGTGGCGAAAATTTTGGCCTTTTTCTCATCCATTGTGGTGAGGAAATCGACGATACTGTTGGCATCCGAAAGTCGTCCAAGTGCGTTGAGGCGCGGTGCAAGGACAAACGCGATTTGTTCTTCGGTGATATTTCCAGATCGAACCCCAGCGATATCCATCAAGGCCTGTAAACCCAATCGTGGTGAGTTGCGTATACAATCGAGCCCGCGTTTGAGCAGATAACGCACGTCACCATGCAACAAGGCCAGATCCGCCACAATCCCCAATGCAACCAGGTCCAGCATGCTTGCAGCGCTGGGAATGTTGTTCACACCGGAACTCATGGCTTCGATCAGCTTATACGCCACGCCAACTCCGGGTAAATCGTGCAGCGGATGATTTTGCGAAAGCATCTTGGGATTAACAATGGCTACGGCATCCGGCAGGCTGTCAGGCAAATCGTGGTGGTCGGTGATGATCGTATCAACCCCGCGTGATTTTGCAAAAGCGACGGCTTCATGTGCCGAACTGCCCGTATCACAGGTAAGCAGTAGAGATATGTCCTGCTCGAAAAGCTGTGTCAATCGATCGACGTGAACGCCATGGGATTCGATTTGTCGTACGGGAATATAATGGGACACCCTGGCACCCGAAGCCCGCAGGGCTTCAACAAGCAGGGTTGTCGATGTTTGACCATCGACGTCGAAATCTCCCCAAACACAGATCGACTCCCCTGCAGCGATCGCCTCTTCCAGGCGGAGAACGGCGTCGCTGAGATTGGGGATTTCTTCCGCAGGCGCCGATTGATAAAAAGTCGGGTCGATGAAAGCTCGCGCCGCTTCGACACTCTCAATTCCGCGTCGCTGCAATACTGCCGAAACCAGTGGATGGCCGCCAACGGCGGCATGTATCAATTCGCTGGATTCATACCCCTCGGGTTCAATCCACTTCGTGTCCCTGAGCATCAGAACTCGATTTCCGCGATCTGGTCAAAGTCAAAATCCACGGCCACATCCACCTCAGCTTCGTCGTCCCAGGCCTGATACTCCCCGGCGCCAATCCCGCGCCCGCACAGGGATTTATAAGGGCAATACGTGCAGCGAGCCGTTTCCGTCGTACGCTCGAAATCCTGTTCTTCGAGTGAACGGATCTCATCGACCAGGGTCATCAGGGTTTCTCCATCTGCATCGTATTGTTCCTTGGAGTAGCTGAAGCGATGCGGTTCCTGGGGATAGTCGGCAAACCAATACATCATCTCGATCTGCTCCGGAAGTATGGGACCTTGAAAACCCACATCCTGCGCAGTCAAGACAAGCAAATAAGGATAGACCTTCGATTGCAGCCGATCGACGAGGAATTTCGGGGATGGATGACGCCGGCTTGTCTTCCAATCCACAATCAAGGCATGATTACCAGGATCCATCGCCAGCAAATCGTACTTTGCCTCGAGACGGTAGTCCGCCAGCGGCGCACTGACCAGGACCTCCGCACGGCGCATACCAGGTAAATCCGCGGTGGGATACTGCAAGTAGTTATCCCACCACCTTTGCAGATCGCCGCTCAATCCTTCTCCCAGAATCTCCGCAGGGATTCCGAGGTTGTGTTGCTGGATCATGCGGTGAAAGATATTTCCCAGATGAAGAAAACGCTCGCGTTCCGCTTCGGGCTCAGTTACGTTGGCAGGCCAAGAAAGCCGTAAGACATAACGCAGCAAAAATCTACGACGGCAGTCGACGTAATCCTGTAAGCTGGATTGGCTGAAAATGAAATCAACCGGCAGATTCATCGCGTTCAGACTCCCAAAGCGTTTGCAAGGCAATGAAAGGTACAGCTTGCTGCTGGTCACCTCGACGCCCGGTATTCCAGGTCATCACCAGATCTTTGCGAGCTCGAGTGATCCCAACATACAACAATCGCAGTCTTTCGGACACATACTCGAGCCGCGCAATAAGGGATGCTGCACCTTCCACATAGTCAAAGCCAGTATCCGCATCGGCGAGCAGTGACAATTGCGCCATCGCTTCTGCGTCCAAATTCAACGAATCACGTATATACCATTTCTCGGCAATGAATTGATCGTGTGCCAAGGCAGAGGGAAAATCGTAATTATTCACAGAGGCCAGGTATACCCGGTCCCACTCGAGCCCTTTCGCTTTGTGCACCGTAGCAACGACCACTTTACCTTTGTGTTCCTCCGGATCGAAACCCAAATCTTCCTGACTAAAACCGATAAACCTTCGTTCGTTTTTAGCGATCACACCAAGTTCATTACTGAACGCTCCCAAATCCCAATCCGTATTCACCTCCTGCGCCCGGCGCATGATGGATGCGAGTTTATAAACCAGCGCCAGATCTTCGGGTGCCTGGAAGAGACCCTGAGACAACGTCAGGATCATTTGATCGATGGGCAACAACACGGCTCGATGCCAGCGTTGAACATGCTTGCGAAATGAGGCCAACGATTCGATAACGGGAGTGTTGGATGCTGTTTGCTCTTCCAGCCAATCCATCTCCGCCCGCGGCCAGAGATAGTCTTCCGGTTGGCGACATTGTCGCAGCAATTTCGCTCCGATTTCCATTATTTCGCTGCGCTCCGGATCCTGGCGCGCTGCTCTATTCCAGACGCGGTAGGCTTTGGCAAGATGACGGGGAGAAGATGGATCGTGAAGATGTCTGAGAATAAGCGTCAATGCCCCGGCGGTTTCGCGTGTCGAACGAGAACTGCGTAGAATTTCGATGTATGGAATCCCGCGCTCCTTTAATTCATTAACGATTTGGAATCCGCGACTATTCGTAGGCACGAGAACGGCAACCGTCTGATCGGGGTTTTCAGGCAGCCATTCGGAGAGCGATTTCCCAATGGCCGCAACCTCCTCGGTAGGTGTATAGGCCAAATCGACGAGACCGATCGCTTCAGGTCGATCCTCCGGATTGGGCTGGGGATCACCGGGCGGTGTCGGCTCGATGTGAGGCAAGGTAAGCGCGCCGCGCACTTCTTGCCGGGGATGTTCGCCCTGTGTCCAATCGATAAGATTATTTGCCAGCGCCAGAATACTGCGGGTGGAACGGCCCGAATTGGGTAGTTCACGCGCCTGGACATCGGCCTCTGCGAGGAAATTCCGAAGGAATTGTGGGCTGGCTGTTGTGAAGGTTTCGAATATGGCTTGATTGGGGTCACCAACTCTCACCCAATTGCCACCGGGCCCGACCAACAGTCGAATGATCTCCTCCTGCAAACGACTGCTGTCCTGCGCCTCATCCTCCAGCACGTACGGCCAGCGGTGTCGCAAACGCTCCAGATAACTCGAATCCGCTTGCACGGCACGCAGCGCCTTAACGATGAGATCATCGAAATCCACGCCGCCTCGATAGTGAAGCGCTTGTTGGTAGTCGGCAAAAACATCACTCCCCATTCGAAGAAGCGCATAGACGCCATGCAGGTTCTGCAGCCTACTCTGGATTTCTGCGGGTGTAATTTGCAAATCCTTTGCGGTACGGATGAAATTGGTGGCCAGCCCGATGACCAGTTTCGGAAGCTCGTATCGTCGAATGTTATCGACCCGGTTCGCATCCACATCCGGATGGAGGAAGTCATCCAGCAGATGGACATTACCCTGCAGCCAGGCTTCGCAAGCCCCGCGGATGATTTGATCGCGGGCGCGATCGTCTACAATCTGGAAATTCTCCGAAAGACCGGCGAGTTCGGGTCGTTCTCGCAAGATATCGTGGGCCAACCCATGCAGCGTGCGGATTCGGTAGCCGATCCTGGGCATTAAGCCGCGTCCGATCATGAAAGCAGCAACTCGATGTGCAAAGTGGTCGACTGCAGAATTTACGAGGGTCACCACGAGGACTTCCTGATCATCCTGGAGAGCGCCTGCCGAGATCAACTCTGCAGCCAGGCAGGAAAGGGTATGCGTCTTGCCGCTGCCGGGAACGGCGGACACACCCATTCGGCCCTGACGATAGTTCAGGACCTCCGCTTGTTTCGGGCGCGGTTTAAACATCAGCGACTCCCCCGCTCCCAGGTTGGGCGAGAAATACTGCTTGCAAAGCCCGCAGCAGCGGACCACGCTGATTCAAGCCATCCTCTCCCAGATCACTCAGACCGAGATAAATCCCTTTGCGGCAGCGGTGCACGAGTCCCTGCGTCAACGCATGAAGGGTCTCACGTCGGGCGGAGTATTCTTCGTCATCGGTCCATACATCGCCCCGAGACCAGTTCCTGTTCAACACATACGGATGTGTGAGGGGCTGATAGAGTCGTTCCCACCACCCCGGACTACCGATTTCGAGCCAGAATTGGTAATCCACAGCCTGGTTCGCCATCAGAAATGTATAGGCTGGAGCAAGGAGGACGGCATCCTGCGGCCGTTTCTCCCAATCCTGGATGTAGTGAGATGCAAGCACCCCATCACGCACCATGGCGAGATAGAGATGCCCAGTCGATCCATTCCGGGAGGAGGACTCATGCTCGAGAACCCAACGGAATTTCTGTACGGATTCGATCAGTTTCTCTGCAACGCTCCCCGCATCGTAATCTCCCCAAAAATAATAGCCCGGTTGTGAAAGTAACTCTCCAAAAATTCGCCGCAAGAAGTGATCCAGCTCAAGCCCCGGACCGGCTTTGTAGGTCTCCAACCAGTTACGCAGTTGCTCATACTGCTGGCCGAAAGTAAACGTAATCCGGCGCTGCATTTCACCCCGAACCTGATCGAAGGGCGATAAAGCCGGAGTCCCATGCGACGAACGATAGAGAACCTTGCTAAGCAGATTGGCACGAATCAGATCGATTTCCCCAATCACATTCATTAATGCGCACGCAACCTCGAACGCTGAAGGCACGATCTCCCACAGCGGATGCGCGAGGGCGGCCAGGGTGAGTAAACACTGCGCTGCAGGTTCGTCCCGCAATGCCCGTGAAGGACGATGGGAGCGAGTGGGGATTCCTTTTTGGGAGAGATTTTCGATGAGCGAAAAGCGCAGTGCGTCGCCCATGAAGGGCGCGATGGCGACGATCTGATCCGGCTGTACACCGCGCTCGTGTATCAGGCTGGCAATTTCATCCGCAACCCACTCCAGCATCTGAGGATGATAGCGTTGATATTCGATATGCACATCCCCGAACGAAGCCTGTTCAAGCTCGTCATGATCCTCGGCCAGTTGACCTTTAAGGCTGGCGGCGAATGTTTGCATTCCCTGCGACGCCACGAAGGATTCATGAAAAGTCACCTGCTTGTCGGAAAGGGCTTTAAATCGGTACGCGCTCTGCGGATCGGCGCCGAGAAAGCGACGATAGCCTCCCACCTGATCGTAGATCAACAACGCCGATTCGAAGGACGGGAGCCACGCCTGCAGCAAGTCATGGCACACCGGCACATCCTCTTCCAGGTTATCGGTAATAAGATGGTGATACCGATCCTGAATATGGGATTGAAAAACGGGATGCGGCCAAAGCTGCTGATTGAAAACCTGAATCTGCAGGGAATAATCCAGCAAATTTCGTTCAAGACACGCCTCTCGGAAGCACGTCGCACATTCCTGGGCTTGCTTGTATATAATGGCTTGTTCCGCTTCACCGACCCAAGCTTCTCGCAGCCTTTCTCCGATTTCATCCAGATCGAATCCAACAACTGCGGATTTGTTCATATTGTCGATGATCTGACTGAAGATGCGGTTCCGCGGGATCGAAAGACCCTCGAAGAATCGTTCACGCTCGATGAGTGGACCGATGGTTTGAGTCATGTAATACTGTGCGGTTTCCAGCGTCAAGAATAACGGCGGCTTTTTCGGATTGGCAAACCCCGCATTTTCGGCGATCAGCGGCCAAAACAACTCGACCATCCGCCGCGCGAATCCACCAAGTGTAACAATAGTAAGCTCACCACCTGCCCTTCGCTGTGGGTGGGATACAAGTCTACGGTAGGGATCCGCCAGGCTGCGTTGTGGAATGAGGATAAATATCGAATCTGCACGAATCCCGGTTTCCAAGAGATGGTTTACTCGTGCCACAGCGGCTGTCGTCTTGCCCGTACCGGAAATTCCCTCCAGGAACAGTGACCCTGGAATCGGTCTTTCAACAGTGTTTTGCTGATCGGGGGATATTTGAATTCGTGTCATGCGTTCCCAGGTAATTGGTGAATCATACTTCAAAGATTTATAGGGATCTGCCGTTCTCTATCATACTCCATAGACGCCGCTCTGGGATAATCACATCTTTTCAACCTGAGCGGAAGACCGAGCGAAGCGAGGTCATAAGTCAAAGGATGATGGGAAGCTGGGGAAGACTAGCAGATCGATATCTGCCTATTACCGGTTGTGGGTGGATATCCGCAACTGATATCGATGGATGTGCTGGATTACGATAATATTCAATCCAATCTGCGTAATAAATACGTACAGACTCTAGTAACTCAAGCTGATAAAGCAAGGCTCCCCTTGAACCTATGTTGCACGTTCAAATCGCGCTTGGGATGGTTAAGTAAAAATGTCAGTTGTGAGTGTTTCTTGTAGCATAATTTTGCCGCTGCGGCAACGATATGCTACAAAAAACTAACGGCAAGGATATTGTGCTGGCCGAAAATGTACATCCGTTCTAGAAAATTGACCGTACAGGATGGAAAAATATCATCTGGACACGATTTTCCCATACTATAGGGCGAGGTTCCAACGGAAAACAGTACGGATATAGTTTTTCCACCCTACAAGCACTTTCCTCCTTTCAAGTTGATTTGCCTTCATTATTAATGTAAACTGATCACAGTATTTCTAGCCAGAGGGAGAATTTTATAACACGCCCGTCGCCGCAGATCGGGGGAGCCTGCGGCTTTACGTGTATCTACCGCGTGACTGGCCATCAACTTAGGGACGGGAAATGAAAGTGAATCACATACGAATTACGAGAAGATCGCGGCGAGTCGCTACTCTGCTTGCGCTGCTGCTCGGCCTGCTGGTCGTCGTGCCGGTCCTGGCCATATATATCGGCCCTGATCGGACCGAGCCGGTTTGGGTTCGTCAGCGCCTGCACTGTCACTACGTTGCCTCCACCAGTTACGGCGGAACGAATTATTATTGCACACTGGATTTGTACCGCCCACCAGGTAGCAGCTGCCCCTCTAACGTTGGAGCCTACTTTAATCCAACTGCATGCGTCGGCTGGCCATCCTATCCTCCCGTTGATGTCAGATGCGATGCCCCAGGCATATCATGCTCGATCAGCTCCTCCAGCAGCATCGAGAGCTGCACCGCCGGGCAGACCGGATGCACCATGGTAGAGCAGACAGTCACCCACCCTCCAGCGACGATCTCCGGGAACATCAACTGTCCACAGACCGGTGACAACAGCTACTGCACCGCCGCGGCCAGTCTCTCGCTTTCAGGGAATGAGCCGCTCAGCGGCTACAGCATCATCGCCCTGGAAGGCACTCATAATGGGACTTCAATTTTCTGTTCAGGGGATTCCTGCTCGATCAACCTGGTCGAAGGCGCCAACGTCTTCACCTTCTGGGCGCTCTCCGATTGGGGCGACAGCTCCCTGATGGGAAATGCTAACCGCAGCGTGGATACGAATCCGCCATCCATCAGCGGCAGTGCCAGCGGGGTCTCCGGAAGCGGATCCTGGTACGTCTCAACGGTCACGATCGATGCTTCCGCCGCCGATCCCTCACCCGGATCGGGATTAGCATCCTTTCAGGCTGAGGTCGATGGCGGTGGATGGAACGCCTACAGCGGGCCGATCACGTTGAACGATGGAAATCACACGGTCGAGCTGCTGGCTACGGACAACGCCGGATTAGACGATAGCGAGAGCATGTCCTTTCAGATCGACACCATCGCCCCGACGACGGTATTCACCGACCCCACGGGCACGACCTGGGCCACCGGCACGATCACGCTCAGCGGCGTGAGCAGCGATCTGAACCTGAGCGGCGCTGAGATTTCCTATAACGGCGGGAGCTCCTGGAGCGGCTTGAGCCCGGACGGGGGTGGAAATTGGTCGACCACCTGGAACACGCAAACGGTGTCCAACGGCAGCTACAGCGTGCGCGCCCGCGGTCGCGACCAGGCGGGCAACGTGGGCGGGGTAGCTGCGGTCACGATCATGGTCGACAACGGCGAGCCTCGGATCTACATCCCCGCTTCATGGCCGATCTGGCGGCGGGTGGCGATCAACGTCGTGGATAATGGCATCGGCGTCGATCGCGTACGCTTGACCATTCACGGTGGGGCATACGGTGAGCGGGTCTATAACTGGCACAGCGGCCCGGATGATTTCAAGTGGGACCGGCACTTCGGGGATATTGTGGCGCCCATCGGCGGCTATCCAGTGGAAGTGGAGGCCTGGGACCAGGTGGG
>Ga0307430_1001724_pt1 | contig 15578 bp, 8 predicted proteins | sample SalMarWE160130MG_FD_202159 | JGI IMG/M metagenome (GOLD analysis project Ga0307430, IMG submission 202159) | Salt marsh sediment microbial communities from the Plum Island Ecosystem LTER, Massachusetts, United States - WE1603-130 | ecosystem: Environmental > Aquatic > Marine > Intertidal zone >... | reverse complement strand
GGTTGGATACCAATCTCTCTTAGCTCTCTTACGCTGTGTTGTGTAGGTTTTGATTTTAACTCTTTGGCAGCTTTAAGATAAGGAACAAAAGTAACGTGTACATACAGAACATTTTCTTTACCTATATCGTTTCTGAATTGCCTTATGGCTTCTAAAAAAGGAAGGCTCTCAATATCCCCTACTGTTCCCCCGATCTCTACGATTACTATATCTACTTTCTCTTTTTTGTTTTGGGAAATATTTTTAATGGTAGATTTAATCTCATCAGTTATATGAGGTATCACCTGAACTGTGGCTCCTAAAAAATCTCCTCTTCTTTCCTTAGAAATTACGGAGCTATAAATTTTCCCCGTAGTCACATTACTGTAACTAGATAAATTTGTATCAATAAATCTCTCATAATGTCCTAAATCTAAATCTGTCTCTGCCCCATCTTCAGTGACAAATACTTCACCATGTTGATAAGGATTCATAGTTCCGGCATCAACATTTATGTAAGGATCTATTTTCTGCATGGAAATATTTAAACCCCTGCTTTTTAATATCCTTCCGATAGAAGAAGCAGAAATACCTTTCCCTAAAGATGAAACTACTCCACCTGTAACAAAAATGTATTTTGTCATAAGTCTCCTTTATTAATCATTTATTAAATTAGTCAGTTAGTAAATAAAACTAGCGTAGAGCATACAGCGTTTAGCGTATAGTGTCATAAACAGAATGTCTGTTATGTATTTTGCTATTTTATGGTATCGAATTTATTGGAGCTGAAACAGATTTGATAAATTAAGCCATACTTATTACTCATTAATATTTATTAGATAGTTTAACGTTTATATATTTAGCTAACTGGTTTGTGCTGATTTACAACTAACTATTTAGCCAAATGTATACGCTATACGCTCTATAATATTCTGTCTTTCGTGTATGAATTCTATTTTCCTAACTATACGCTCTACGCTAAACGCTATACGCTATCAGGGCGTATGCAATACGCCCCTACATCTTTTTATTTCTATTTTACGCAATACGCGATACTAATTTGGCTTCTGAATTCTACTTCTTTACGATATACGATATACGAAATGCTATTCATATTGCAAAACATAAATTTGTGTGCTTTTAGGCAATGTATCCTCTGTTATTTCGAACTCACTCGATTCTAATCTTTGTACATTGTCTTTATTTGACAGAAATGCTTCCACTGGGTCTATAGAGAATTTAATAGCCTCGGTTTTATAATGCATAGGAACTGTTATCTTGGGTTTAATGTCTTTAATTATCTGAGTGGCTTGACTACTATTTATAGTGTAAAATCCACCCACAGGAATGAAAAGAATATCTACTTTACCTATCTCGGTTAATTTATCAGGATTTAAAATATGTCCTAAATCACCTAAATGACATAAGTTTAATCCATCCGCTTTTATAACAAATATAGTATTTGGCCCTCTCTGTCCTCCATAAACGCTGTCATGATAAGATGATATTCCTCTAAATTCCATTTTATGTGATTCTCTATTTACCAGACCTTTAAAAACTACCGGTCTTCCTTTTACCCCCCTCACATAATTATGGTCAAAGTGTTCGTGGCTAACAGTTACAATATTTACTTTAATTCGAGGGAGTTTATAACCAAGAGTTTCATCGAAAGGATCAGTGATAATTTTAATTCCTCTTTCAGATTCAATTAAAAACGAAGAATGCCCTAACCATTTTATTTTCATTACCTATCACATCCTTTTGTAATGTCTTATTGTTTAGTGGTCTTATGGTAATTTTTCTTTCGGGTTCGATGAATCGAACCCCTACGTTTGCATAGACAAGCGATACGTCTGTCCTACGTCTATTATAATGCTTTGTATTTTTATCGATTTTTAGATTTTGCCTTTCTACGGGCAGACGAAAGGTCTGCCCCTACTTGCAACTTGTATCTTGTAACTTGCAACTTTTTCTTTTTCTTTCTTTACTATACACTAATTTGGCTTCTGCATTTTGTCTTTTTCTTCCCTAACTATACGCTATACGCTGCCTTCCTCTACGCTATACTAAATATTTCCCCAATTACTTTAATTAATCTTTCTTTTGCTAATTCCGGTTTAAAGTGTAATATAATGCTTCCCATTTCGGTTTTTTGTATTATATTAAATGGCTCCAAAGAAAATATTTTAGTAATTTCTTCTACTTCATATTCTTGCACTCTTTTAAATCCAACGTATGCATCAATTTTTTGATTAATTATTTTAGTTAGTGACTCTACATTAAGGTAAAGTTTTTTACCGCTATTTTCGTGTAATAAATTAATAATGATATTAATCAGTTTTATTTTGTTATAGAGCATTTTTCTTTTTTCGAATAATTTAAAAATATTATTCTTAACAGAATTATCTGCCGAAAAAATTGATTCCAAATTACTTAAAGAAAAAGGTAATTTATCATGTTCTTCTATGAGATCGCATAACCACCTCAGCTCAAACAATATAACTTTATTCTTATCTGTTTTTCGGCTTAGTTTATCATAATCGAAATCCGGAGAAATAATTACCAAATAATCTGATTTTGTTTCCTCTTTTACCTTACTAAACTCATTCCAATGCTCATACTTTTGTATTTTTTCGCTTTTTTCGTCTGATAACTTTGCATCAACAATTAAATTGTATGTTTTATAATCTAATAAGGCTTTTGCTAAAATAAAAGATACCTGTTCTTCTAACATAATAGAAGTTTCAAAACCCAAAAATTCAAACACTTTTTTAAGTAATTTTTTAAGGCTTTCATTATCTTCAGAACTTATCAGTCTTAATTGCAGTTTCTTAATTTCACTCAACCAATCAAAGAGACCCCACATTTCTTCTTTTTCTTCGATAAATCGGAAGTCTTTCCTCAAAATATTATCAATATATTTAGAAAATAAATTTTCTTCGTTTACTTCTACCTCTAATACCCTTTCGCAAATCTCTTTATAAGTTAGGGGGTGACCTGCTTCTTGCAATATTTGAAAAACTTTTTCACTTAAATCGTTCTGAGGTTCTATCTTGGCTTCATCTTCTGTTACCAAAAAATATCGTTTTCTATCATAGTCAATAAGACCAACAAAAACAATATCATTTACTTTTAGTTTCTTCTTTTTATACCATTCCTTTAATCCGACTAAACAATTGAGATCATTATTTACTACTGCTTCTATTTCATCTCCTTCTTTGTCTATAAAAGTAATTTCCACAGCATTTTCTTCTTTAGGAAAAAATGGTCTCATATAACTGGTTAAAAACATAGTACCGTCTTTTAAACAATAACTGGTGAGAGAATACTTAATGTTTGCATCTTTATATTGCCATTTCACCAAACCCCATACTCCTCTTTTTGTCCTCATAAATCTTTTATCTCCACTCATAGAGGCATTTACAGCATAATATGGTTCTTTGACTTTTAATGGTCTTATTTTTGTTAACTCTTTAGTAATTTCGCGATAATGTAATGGCTTTTTTTGTTGGATTAATATTTCATAAGCGCTGTCAGCAACTGATTTATGTTTCATAAGTCTCTCACCTCCAATTAATCAATTGACCGATTAGCCAATTCACCGATTCTCCAATTGACCAATTTACCAATTAGTCTGTCCTTCAATTATACTTATAGTTGATAATAATTTTAAAAAAATTACCCTAGTATTGTTTAAAAATTTACCTTATTTATTATATACATTTTTCATTATATTTTACAAATAAATTAACCATTAACATTAGCTGAAAATGTATTTAATTTAGCAATTCTCCAATTGATTAGTCGACAGTGAATAGTAATTCGTATTGCGTTAAAAAATTAGGATTCAAGCTTTCCTACATCTGCAATTCCCATGAAAATGGGAATCTATCTTATCTTTTTTTTATTCTTCATACTCCGTTGGGCACGATGCATCGTGCCCTATATTACTTATCATGGGCAGACACAAGGTCTGCCCCTACATATTATACGTTGCTATTTTCTTCACACGATACTCGATACTCGTTTCTAATTTATTTTGACTTCTGGCTCCTTTATTCTATCTTCCTTGCGATATACGATATACGACATACTATATACCTTTCTTTATTTATATTTTTTCATTAACTCAACATAATCCAGGGCGTGTTCCTTTAAATTCTCAACTTCTTCTTCAGTAAGATTACGCACCACTTTCGCTGGTACACCTAAAGCCATGGTAAATGGTGGTATTTTAGTTCTCGGGGTTACTATTGCCCCAGCTCCTATTATGGCTCCTTCGCCTACTTCTGCACCATCAAGTACAATTGCCCCTATCCCTATCAAAGAATTGTCTCCAATTTTGCACGCGTGAAGCATTACATTATGACCTATGGTCACATTGTTTCCTATTATAGTAGGGACTCCTACATCACAATGAACAATAGTGCCATCTTGAACGCTGGTATTATTTCCTATGCTAATAGGAGCTATATCACCTCTTAATACCACATTATACCAAATACTGGAGCATTTCCCGATTATAACTTCTCCAATTACAGTAGCATTTTTGGCAACAAAGGCTTCTTCGCTAACCATTGGCCTCTTTCCTCCGAAATTTAATATCATCTTCTTACCTCCATAACTGTTTTAATTTTTTCTGCAATTTTATCTCCAAATCCTGGTATTTTACTTATGTCAATCTTGGAAGCATTTTTTATATCTTCTATGCTTTTAAAGTGTTCTAATAATAATCTTTTTCGTTTAGCGCCAATTCCTGGAATAAGGTCTAACTTTGAATTACGTAATTCTTTACTTCTAATCCTTCTGTGATAAGTCACCGCAAATCTATGGGCCTCATCTCTTATTCTTTGCAGTAAAAAAAGTGACTCAGAATTAGAAGGTAATATTATCGGTTTATGAATCTCCGGTTTAAATATTTCCTCTTCTTTTTTGGCTATACTTATTATTGGTAATTCAAGATTCATATTGTTTAATATTTTTTCCACCGCACTAAGTTGACCTCTTCCTCCATCAACAAGAACTAAATCTGGTAATCTTTTGCCTTCAGATAATAATCTTTTGTATCTCCTCTCTGTTACCTCTTGCAACATAGCATAATCGTCAATTCCTTTAACTCTTTTCACTCTAAATCTTCGGTAATCTTTCTTTTTTGGTCGTCCTTTCTCAAAAACGACTAAAGAACCAACGGATAATTTCCCCTGGATATTTGAGATGTCGAATGCCTCAATTCTTTCTGGCAATTTTTTTAAGCTTAATTTATCTTTCAAATCAATAACTGCCTTCAGGCCCTTCTCAATTTCGTCTTCTTCTACTTCTTCTATCTTTTTCAACAAATAATCATTTTTATTACTTTTCCTGTGTAAGTTTATTTCCTGACCTTTTAAAATTGTTACAATTGATTTTATTCTATCTCTTACTTTGGCAGCTTTTTCGTAATTTAGATTATGGGAAGCTTCTTTCATTTCTCGGTAAAGACCATTTAATAATTTTTTTTGCTTCCCTGCCAAAAACAGGCAAATTTCTCTTATTCTTTTTCGGTACTCTGTTTTGCTAATCATATTCGCACAAGGCGCTGAACACAAACCGATCTGGTAATCTAAGCAAATTTTCGCCTTCTTTAAATCTTTTTTTCTGCATCCCCTAATTTTAAAAACTTGCCTTAATAATTTTATAACAACCCGGGTAGCGTTTGTATCCACAAAAGGACCGAAGTACAAAGCTTTAGCTTCTTTTGTCTTTTGATTTATTTTTCTGTAAAATAATATTTGAGGAAATTCTTTCTCTAAAGTAATTTTAATATAGGGATAACTCTTATCATCTTTTAATTGAGTATTATAATAAGGACTGTTGCTTTTAATCATTTTAATTTCTAAGATAAGTGCTTCTATTTCAGAGGAAGTGGGTATATATTCAACATTCTCGATCTCTTTAATCATTTTATCTACCTTTGGAGAATGTCGAGAAGAACTTCTAAAATAAGAAGAAACCCTACTTTTTAAGGAATTAGCCTTCCCTACATATATTATTTTTCCTTTTTTATCTTTAAAAAAATAAACTCCACTTGTTTCGGGTAATTTATTTATCTTTGATTTAATATCCATGTTTATCAATTCTCCAATTGACCAATTGACCAATTAACCAATTCTCCGATTGACCAATTTTCCAATTAACCAATTCTCCGATTGACCAATTTTCCAATTGACCAATTTACCAATTGACCGATTAGCCAACTAACTAAATTTATGTGCTATCAGCTATACGCTTTTTAATATTCTGGCTTTTGGATTCTGGATTCTAACTCCTTTCTTTTTCACGATATACGATATACGATATACTAATTTAATACTTTTTTTAGATATTCTCCGGTAAATGAATTCTTATTGTGGGCTATTTCTTCAGGAGTTCCCCTGGCTATAACTCTGCCTCCTTCTTCTCCACCTCCCGGACCAAGATCAATAATGTAATCTGCTGATTTAATTACTTCTAAGTTGTGTTCAATTACCAAAACTGTATTCCCGGCTTCTACTAACCTATCTATGACATTGAGTAATTTTTTTACATCATCAAAATGCAGACCTGTTGTTGGCTCATCTAAAAGATATATAGTTCTTCCTGTGCTTTTAGTACTTAATTCTTTGGCTAATTTAATTCTTTGTGCTTCACCTCCGGATAGAGTGGTGGCAGATTGTCCTAATTTTATGTATCCTAATCCTACATCATATAAAGTTTGTAATTTTCTTTTTATTGTAGGGATCGCTCCAAAAAAATCAAATGCCTCTTCAACAGTCATATCTAACACCTGGGCTATATTTTTACTCTTATATCTTATGTCTAAAGTTTCACGATTGAACCTTTGGCCTTTACAAATTTCACAGGGTATATATACATCAGGTAAAAAATACATTTCAATTTTTTTTATCCCTCCACCCTGACAAGCCTCACATCTTCCACCTTTTACATTAAAGCTAAATCTACCCGCCTTATAACCTCTAATTTTAGCTTCTTTTGTCCTGGAAAATATTTCTCTAAGGGGAGTAAAAGCTCCAGTGTAAGTAGCAGGATTAGAGCGAGAAGTTCTACCTATGGGCGATTGATCGATAATTATCACTTTATCAATATTTTCTATTCCTTCAATCTTACCATAAGCACCTGGATGAACTCTGCTTTTATAAATTTTTCTAATTAAAGATTTGTATAATGTCTCCTCAACCAAAGTGCTTTTCCCGGAACCAGATACTCCGGTAATACAAGTAAGTGTGCCTAATGGAATAGACACATCAATATTTTTTAAATTGTATTGGCGAGCTCCGTAAATATTTAAATATTTTCCATTGCCCTTTCTTCTTCTTGAGGGGATATTAATCTTACTAAAGTGGCTCAGATATTTTCCAGTAATAGATTTCTTATTTTCTATTATATCTTTGCAGCTCCCCTTTGCTACTAAATATCCTCCATGTACCCCTGCTCCAGGTCCAAGATCCACAATGTAATCTGCAATTCTCATTGTAGCTTCATCATGTTCAATTACTATCACCGTATTTCCTAAATCTCTCAACTTTATAAGAGTCTTTAAAAGTTTAACATTATCTTTTTGATGTAGGCCAATACTCGGTTCGTCTAAAATATAAAGTACTCCGGTCAGGCTTGAACCAATCTGGGTAGCTAAGCGAATTCTCTGATTTTCTCCTCCTGCTAAAGTAGAAGACGAACGTGATAAGGTTAAATAATCTAAACCTACATTACTTAAAAAACTTAATCTATTTTTTATTTCTTTTAAAATTTGGCCGGCAATAACCCTTCTTCTTTCGTTTAATTTTATATTTTCAAAAAAATTATAATTCCATTTGATAGATTTCTCAGCAATATCCGCTATAGATAAACCATCAATAGTAACATTTAAGCTTTCCGGACGAAGTCTTTTACCATCACAAGAGGGACATGGTCCAATATTCATAAACTTTTGTATCTCTGTGCGAATATATTCTGATTTAGTTTCTCGATATCTTCTTTTTAAATTATTAACTACACCTTCAAAAGGATTTTCATGACTCCAGTAGGTAGTTTGTTCATCATTCTGATATTTAAAGGGTATCTTTATTTCTCCTGAGCCATATAATATAATCTCTTTAAATTTAGGCTTCAATTCAACAAAGGGAGTGTCAAGACTAAAACCATAAAAATCGGCTAGACCTTTTAATAGGTGATATAAATATTTTCCTTTAACCTCTCCCCAGGGAATTAAGACACCCTGCAGTATAGATTTATTCTTATCCGGCACAATTAATTCCGGATCAAATTCCATTTTGAAGCCTAAACCACTACAATCAGGGCAAGCTCCATAAGGACTATTAAAAGAGAAAATTCGTGGAGCAATTTCCGGTAAATTAATTCCGCAACTGGGACAAGAAAAATGCTCACTAAATATCTTTTCTTTACCGCCTTCTATATCAATTACTACTATTCCTTCACTTAAACTTAAGGCAGTCTCAATAGAACCAGCCAAACGAGTTTTTATTTCAGGATTTACTAACAATCTGTCTACTACAACTTCTATATTATGATTTTTATACCTATCGATTTTTATATCCTCTTCTATTTCGAAAGTGTTTCCATCAACTCTCACTCTGACAAATCCTTTTTTTTGAATATCTTCTAATATTTGTTTGTGTTCACCTTTTTTGAAGCGAATTATTGGGGCTAAAACTTGTATTTTTGTTTCCAGGGACAAATTTAAAATTTGATCAACCATCTGCTCGACCGTCTGCTTGCTAATCTGTCTACCGCACTGCGGGCAATGAGGTATTCCAATCCGGGCAAAAAGTAACCGTAAATAATCATAAATTTCCGTTACAGTGCCAACTGTGGAGCGAGGATTCTTACTTGCTTTTCTCTGATCAATAGAAATCGCCGGTGATAATCCTTCAATATAATCCACGTCAGGTTTTTTCATTCTTTCCATAAATTGACGAGCATAAGAAGATAAGGATTCAATATATCTTCTCTGACCTTCTGCATAAATCGTATCAAAAGCTAAAGAAGATTTACCTGAACCGCTCAACCCGGTAATTACAATTAATTTGTTTCTGGGTATCTCCAAATTAATGTTCTTCAAGTTATGTTCTCGCGCACCTTTAATTATTATCTTAGTCTGAACCACTTATTTTTCCCCCGAATAAAGTTTTCTCTTTTTTTAATCTTCTTATTTCATCTCTCAACAAGGTCGCTCTTTCAAAATCTAAATTTTTTGCTGCTTGCTTCATCTCCTTCTCTAAAGATTTTATCAATAACCATAAATTGCTCTTATTTAAGTATTTTTCATGTTCTTCATTAACAGTAAAAAAATCATCGAAATTATTTATATTATTAATAATAGCAAATTCTTCTACCGGCTTAGTTATGGTTTTGGGAATTATTTCGTATTGACGATTATATTCTAATTGTATTTTCCTTCTTCGGTTAGTTTCTTCCACTGCCCTTCTTATCGACCCAGTAATATTTTCGCAATATAAAATAACTGTGCCCTTTATGTTTCTTGCTGCTCTCCCCATAGTCTGAATTAAAGAGGTTTCTGACCTTAAAAAACCTTCTTTATCTGCATCCAAAATAGCTACTAAAGATACTTCCGGGAGGTCCAATCCTTCTCTTAAAAGATTAACTCCTACTAATACATTAAATTTACCTAATCTTAAATCCTTTAAGATGTTAATCCTTTCTAAAGTTTTAATCTCTGAGTGAAGATATTTTGCTTTTATATTAATTTCATCCAAATACTCAGCTACATCTTCAGCCATTCTCTTAGTTAAAGTAGTCACTAATACTCTCTCTCTTTTTTCCGTCCTTTTTTTTATTTCTGCTATTAAGCTATCAATCTGATTCTTAGCTGGTTTTAAAATTATCTTCGGGTCAACTAATCCGGTGGGTCTGATAATCTGTTCAACAATTTGCTTACTTTTTTCTAATTCATATTTAGCTGGAGTTGCTGAAACAAAGACAACTTTCTCCATATAATTTTCTATTTCTTTAAAATACAGTGGTCTGTTATCGTAGGCGGAAGGTAAACGAAAACCGTATTCTATCAAACTATTCTTTCGAGATTTATCACCCGCAAACATACCTCTTAATTGTGGAATGGTAACGTGGGATTCGTCAATAAACATCATAAAATCAGAAGGAAAATAATCTAACAAAGTTGACGGAGGTTCTCCTGGTTTTCTTCCGCTAATATGACGAGAATAGTTCTCAATTCCACTGCAATATCCCACTTCTTTTAACATTTCTAAATCATATTTAGTTCTTTGCCCTAATCTTTGAGCCTCTAAGAGTTTTCCCTCTTTTTTAAAATAGTTTAATCTCTCTTTTAATTCTTCTTCAATAGATACAGTTGCTCTTTCTAATTTATCTTTAGTAGTAACAAAGTGTTTTGCGGGATAAACTATTAATTCCTCTCTTCTCTTTTTAACTTTTCCGGTTAAGGGGTCTATCTCGGAAATTGCTTCTACCTGATCACCCCACAACTCTACACGAAAGGCATATTCCAAATAGGAAGGAAATATTTCAATTACATCTCCTCTAACTCTAAAACAGCCTCGATGAAAATCGATATCATTCCTCTCATAATGTATATTTATAAGCCTTTCTAAAATATTATCTCTTTTGCAAATTTCGTTCTTACTAATTTTTAATACCAGTTCTTGATAATCTTTGGGTGAACCTAATCCGTATATACAAGATACACTTGCAACAATAATCACATCTCTTCTTTCCAAAAGAGAACTGGTAGCAGAGAGTCTTAAACGGTCAATCTCTTCGTTTATGGAAGAATCTTTCTCTATATAAGTATCTGTACGGGCAATATAAGCCTCCGGTTGATAATAATCATAATAACTTACGAAATATTCCACTGCGTTATTAGGAAAAAATCTTCTAAACTCACTACACAATTGAGCAGCCAAGGTTTTATTGTGAGAGATCACCAGGGTAGGCAATTGAATTTTTTGAATTACATTTGCCATAGTAAAAGTCTTCCCCGAACCAGTTACTCCCAGTAAAGTTTGATCTTTATAACCTTTCCGTATACCTTCTACTAATTTTTTTATAGCTTGGGGTTGGTCACCCTGAGGAGGATAATCGGATACCAAATTAAATTTTTGAACCATTTGCAACACCTTTTAAAAAACTACAACTATAATTAAAATTTAAAACTCATTTTCGTCCTTAAATAATTATAACACTTATTATATTGTATATAGTATACCGTAAAATAATAAGTATATAACATAGAGTTAAAAAAAACTACCAGGATAAGGACATATCGCGTATCTCGGACAAAAACAGTAATAAGTAATGTGTAATAAGAGTAATTTGTAGGGACACGATGCATCGTGCCCACAGGCAAAAGCAGTAATATAAAAAGGCACAATTCATTTGCAAACCATCTCACTAATCGGTGAATTGGTCAATTGGCAAATTGGTCAATCTACAAATAAATCTACAATTTTTGAATTGTTAACATCTACTAAGCCTTTGTTGGTTATTTTAAGATGGGGAGCCACTTCTAAAGATAGGAAAGCAATACTCATAAAAGGATTGTCTACTGTAACTCCTAAATTTTTGGCAGTTTTATAGATGGAGTCCAAATTTTCTTTCACTTCTAACAAAGTCCTATCTGACATCAAACCAGCAATAGGCAAAGGTAATGAATCTATTATTTTTTCATCCACGGATATTGCCAATCCGCCTCCCATCTTGGCAATAGCTGCTCCGACATTTAGCATATCTTTATCGTTAGTACCTACGATGATAATATTATGGGAATCATGAGCTACAGACGAACCCAATGCGCCTTTTTTCAGGCCAATACCTTTAACTAAACCTATACTTACTTTTTCTGAAGCATGATGTCTCTCTACTACGGCAATTTTTAAAATGTCACGCTTAGTATCAGAAACTACAAAGCCATCTTCGATTTTAGGAATCTCTATATTTTCTTCAGTGATAATTTGACCTGGAGTAATTTTTATCACTCTACATTTATTACCTTTTATTGGGATACTAAAATCTTCGGGATAAAGCCACTTAATATTAATTGACCCTCTAATTGGTACTTCCAATGGTTTAGGACTTAGCTCTAATAACTCTCCGCTTTCAGCAACTAATTTACCATTATTAAAAACTTTAAGGATGTTAAAATCTCTGAAATTATCAAAAACAACCAAATCAGCTACATAGCCAGGAGCAATTGCACCTAAGTTTCTCAGTCTAAAATATTCTGCAGTATTCAGGGTGGCCATCCTAATAGCAGTAACGGGGTCTATCCCTTTTTTTATAGAAGTTTTTATAATATAATTAATATGCCCCTCTTCAATTAAATCTTTAGGGTGACGATCGTCACAACAAAAGAAACATCTCCGGGAATTATCAGTATTTATAAGCGGTAAAAGGTCGATTAAATTTCGAGTAACTGACCCTTCTCTCAACATAATATACATACCTAATCTCAATTTTTCTTCAGCCTCTTCTACTGTAGTGCATTCATGGTCAGATCTAATTTGAGCAGAAACATAAGCACAAAGATCTTTACCGGATAAATTAGGGGCATGTCCGTCAATGCATTTTTTTGAAAATACTACTATTTTATCTAAAACCTCAGGGATTTGGTTTAAAACTCCCGGAAAATTCATCATCTCTCCTAACCCTAAAACCCATTTTTCCTCTAAAAGAGGTAATAAGTCATTGACACTAAGGTTTGCTCCGGAAGTTCCTAAGGATGAAGCAGGAACACAGGAAGGAAGCATCATAAAAATATTTAAGGGGTTATATTTACTGGATTCCAACATATACCTGATACCTTCCAGGCCCAATACATTGGCAATTTCGTGAGGATCAATAATCACTGAAGTTGTCCCCATTGGTACGACAGTCCTGGCAAATTCTGAAACTTTTACCATAGAACTTTCTAAGTGAATATGCCCATCCATAAATCCAGGAGACAAGTAACAACCGGAGATATCTATTTCCTTAACAGCACTATATCCTTCCCCTAATCCTACAATTGTATCCTTATAAATTGCAACATCAGAAGTATATGTTTCTCCGGAAAAAACATTTATTATCTTCCCGTTTTTTAACAATAGATCAGCTTTTTCCTCTCCTCGAGCAACTTTAATAATTTCAGCAAGACTCATAATTATCACCCCTTTTGTCGTATTGCGTATTTCGTATATCGTATATCGTATTTCGTTAGAGAAGTAAAAAATGATTTATTCCAATTGCCATTGCTCTGATTTATCGGAGCGTGTCAATTTCTTTGTTAAGCTAAAAATTTAAAGCGAAAAACGAAAAGCCATAATTCAAAATTCAAAACCTTTACAATAAAGTATTGTTTTGGTGTAGGGGTTGAATTTATTCGACCCGTGTTGTTTTAATAATTTTTCTCTCTTTTATTTTCTTCACGATATACGATATACGATATACTAAATACGAGATACAAGTTTTTTCCATATTTTTTCCACTTGTTTCTTCGTTTTGTCCAACGAATTACTGTTATCTATCACGTAGTCAGAAATTTTAGCTTTTTCTTCCATAGGCATTTGAGATCTTACTCTCTGTAAGGCTTCATCTTTGGATAAATTATTTCTTTTAATTAATCTTTTTATTTGTTCATCTTTATCTATATACACTACTATTATTTTATCCATAAATCTATCTATCTTGGCTTCATAGATTAAGGCAGCATCTATAATTAATACTTTTTCCTGGTTATGTGTTTTATTTTTTGCTGAATCTATCTCTTTTTTAATCATTTTTGTTATTTCAGGATGAGTAATTTCATTTAATTTTTTCAGGAGAGACTGATTTGCAAAAACTATTTTACCCAATTTTTCTCTATCAATGGTCATGTCGTTTTGTATAATATCTTTCCCAAATATTTTAACAATTTTCTTCCAGGCAGGTTTGTTTGGCAAAATCACACTATGACCAAGTTTATCAGCATCAATAATTTTAGCTCCTAAATCTTTAAACATTGATGCTACAGTGCTCTTGCCGCCTACAATTCCACCCGTAAGACCTACAATCAACGTCATAATTCCTCCCAAATTAGTCGTTAGTATATAGCTAGCGTATAGCGTACAGCGTTTAGCGTATAGTTTTGGATTAGCAAAATACAAGTATTTATAATTTACTAATTGACCTATTGATCAATTTACCAATTAAACTTAATCTAACAAACTACAATTTACCCGGTTAATTCTAATCTGATTCCCTCTTTTCAAACTATGCGCTCTACGCTAAACGCTATACGCTACTTTAGTTCTGCCCAATTACTACCCGTCTTCAAATTAACTTTTATGGGAACAGAAAGTTCTAAACTATTTTCCATAATGTCCTTTACAATATCTTTGGCTTTTCCCAACTCTGGCTGGTAAATCTCAAATATCAATTCATCATGTATTTGAAGTAGTAATCTGCTTGCAAATCGTTCTCTTTTAAAAGATTCGTTTATTTTAATCATGGCTAATTTTATTAAATCAGCTGCGCTTCCTTGGATTGGGGCATTAATAGCAATTCTTTCATTAAATTCACGGATATTTTTATCCTTACTGTTTATACCTTCTAAATATCTCCTTCGGTTTAATAGAGTTATTACATAGCCTTTCTTTCGGGCCTCCTCTTTTTCTCTCTCAATATATTTTTTTACACCTTGATATCTATAAAAATAATTATTAATATATTTTTCGGCTTCTTCTCTTCCTATCCCTAAATTGCGTGCTAACCCGTAACTACTCATTCCATAAATAATACCAAAATTAATTACCTTGGCCATCCTTCTCATCTGCTTACTAATTATGTTTTGATCAATGCCGAATATTTCCGAGGCAGTATGAGCATGAATATCTTCATCATTTTTAAAAGCATTAAGCAAACTTTCATCCCGAGAGAGATGGGCTAAAATACGCAGCTCTATCTGAGAATAATCTGCAGATAGCAGCACAAATCCTTCCTCTGCAATAAAAGCCTTTCTAATTTCTCTTCCCATTTCGGTTCTAATGGGAATATTTTGAAGATTAGGCTCACTGCTGCTTAACCTTCCGGTCGAGGTGACAGTCTGATGAAAAGAGGTATGTATCCTCCTAGTTTTGCTATTTACCAATAAGGGTAATTTATCAATATAGGTATTTTTCAGTTTATCTAATTCTCTATATTCCAGAATAAAAGATACAATCTTGTGCTGGGGAGCTAAAATATTAAGTACCTCCGCATTAGTGGAATAGCCGGTTTTCGCCTTTTTTATTACTGGCAGTTTTAATCTTTCAAAAAGTACAACACTTAACTGTTTAGGAGAATTAATGTTAAATTCTGTTCCAGATAAATTATAGATAGTTTTTTCCAACTCTCCAAGACGGGAATCAACTTGTCGTGATACCTTTTTTAAAAAAGCACTATTAACTTTGATACCATTAATTTCCATTTCTCCTAATACTTTTACCAAAGGCATCTCTATCTTTTTAAATAAAGAAATTAATTTTTTTTCTTCCATTTTTTCTTCTAAAACATCTTTTAATTTCAAAATATTTTGAGCATTTTCACAAGCATCT
>Ga0307430_1001723_pt1 | contig 15582 bp, 13 predicted proteins | sample SalMarWE160130MG_FD_202159 | JGI IMG/M metagenome (GOLD analysis project Ga0307430, IMG submission 202159) | Salt marsh sediment microbial communities from the Plum Island Ecosystem LTER, Massachusetts, United States - WE1603-130 | ecosystem: Environmental > Aquatic > Marine > Intertidal zone >... | reverse complement strand
TGTTTCTTTGAAGCCTACTACTCAGGTCATATTAAACGGAAAAATGTTAGCTTTAAATCCTTTTGCCACTAAAATTATTCGAAATACTATCAAAGGAGCTCTATCTGCCTTAAAAGGTGTTAGAACGGGAAAGATTGAAATTAAGATAGATGGATAAGACCGAGGGAATGATTATTAGCAAAAGATGGTCTAAAACCAGACTACGAAATTATTGAAAGTTTACTCAGGGAAGTTAAAAACTCCCTTGCGAGATGAATCTATTGATATGGTCTTACTTTACGATGTTCTGCACTCCTACTACTTTTCAGCGGACGAAAGAAAGAAGGAAACACCTATCCTTTGCACTCCACAGGCAGGCGAGGTGTTAAACCCAAAGATCCACGGACCGATAAGTCTAAAAGGGAAAGTTAGCAAGAGACCAGAGATGAGCAAGGAGTAAAAGAAATGAGACATAAAACTCATTTTCCCCAGTTCGACAGGGAAGAAGACCTTCTCAAGGAAAAAAACATCTTAGACTATGCAAGGGAGTTAAAGATACCTATGGGCTCCAGCTGTAGAGGACGAGGGATATGCAAAGAGTGCAGAATCGTCATTGAGAAGGGATATGAGGTTTTAAACAAGAAAACAGAACTTGAGAACGACTTAAATGAGAATGAGAGATTAGCTTGCCAGGCTATTATCAAGAATGATTCCGCCGATATACATATAAGGCTCTCACATAAAGGCAGTCTCGAACAAATCTCTACTGGGGAAGGAAAAAAGGAAGTAAAACTAAACCCTTTAACCAAAAAAAAGTAACAGAGTTTTATTTGGTGATAAGGAAATTGACAGTTATCGGAATCACATTTATGGGATAGCTGCGGATATAGGTACTACCACCATTGTGCTTCATTTGGTGGATTTAGAGAGTGGAAAACTCATTTTTACCTCGGCCTTTGAGAATCCTCAGAGAATAATCGATGGAAATGATGTTATAAGCAGGATAATGTATGATAGAGAAAAGCCAGCCGCTCTTTATGAAGAACTAATTTCTTGTATCAATGAAAAAATAAGTACGATGCCCTGTGATGAGGATGAAATATATGAAATGGTGGTGGTCGGCAATAGCACTATGAGGGATATGTTCTTTGGCTTAGATGTCCAGAGTATTGGAGTCAAACCCTTCAAATCAGTGACAGAATTAAAAGGAGGTTCTACTTTTTTAAATAAAAGAGGCCCGAACTCTTCTTTAAGGATAAATGAAAATGCCAATATTTATGGTGCCCCTCTGATAGGGTCTCATGTAGGAGCAGACACCACAGCTGTCTGTTTGTCCACGGGGTTGTTCGATGAATCTAATCTGACAGCTATAGCCATAGATATCGGGACAAATGGGGAGATAGTTTTAAGATATAAACACAATATAATAGCCACCTCCTGTGCAGCAGGACCAGCTTTAGAACCCATGCCTGCATTAAGGGGAGCAATTCAGAGAATAAGTATAGATAGCGGAGAGATAGGATGGGAGACTATAGGAAATACAGAACCTGTGGGAATTTGTGGCTCCGGGATAATTGATTTGTTAGGAGAGTTGCTCAAAGCTAAGGAAATGGATAAAAATGGATATCTTGTGAATAAAAAGGTATTCAAGATAACAGACAAAGTTCAGCTAACTCAAAATGCAATCAAAGGCGAGAATGGTTTAATGTGGAGTAAAGCCGCTATCTCTCTTGGAATAAAGGTGCTGTTGGAGGAAACAGGGATAATAATAAGCACTAATGATTTAGACAGAGTCTATCTAGCAGGCTCCTTTGGTTCTTATATTGATAAGAAAAATGCAAGAAGAATAGGACTGGTACCGGCAGTGCCACTGAAAAGAATAGTGCAGGTGGGAAATGCTGCTGCCGAGGGAGCAAAGGAAATACTTCTATCCAGGGAAAGAAGAAGACTTGCAGAAGAATCAGTAAAGAAGGCAAAGCATATTGACCTTGAATTAATCCCTGACTACGGGGAAAGACTCATGCTTGATGAGCAAAATTTTAAAAAGTTAAAGTTTTCTTAAAAGAAGCAGCGGGAGGATAAAGTACTCATCATCATGAAAGCCATAAGCAATGCAAATTTGACAGTAATTATTTTTTTGCTATGGTCAATCTGATATGAACGGACAACTTGAGATATTTCGACACTTGTTTGATAGTTATTCAAAGAAATTTTTGAAATTCTGATGCTAGATAATTAAGGAGGGAAAAGGCTATGGACAAAAAGGAGAGTGTGGGTGGTATGGATGTTGTCAAAAAGATCGCCCAAAGGGCAAAAGAGGTTCTTTTAAAACCTCGGGATACCTTCGGAGTAATAAAGACTGAGACAGTGACTTCACGAGACCTTATTCTCAATTATTTAGCTCCCCTGGCTGTCATTCCTGCCGTAGCCTCTATTATTGGGATGAGTGCCGTGGGAATACGTTTCTCTCTAATGGGAAGATTTCGTATTCCTTTCATTAACTCTTTTTCCAGTGCTCTGCTTCAGTACATATTAACCCTGATAGGAATCTATATCATGGGAATCATAATAAATGCTCTCGCACCTAGCTTCTCAGGGGAAAAAAATGAAATTCAAGCCCTGAAAATAGCTGTCTATTCTGCCACTCCCAGTCTAGTAGTAGGAATTCTACATATTTTTCCTGCCCTGGGTATACTGGTGGTAATAGCTGGACTCTATGGCCTTTACCTCCTCTACCTGGCTATTCCCATTATGATGGAATGTCCTCCTGAGAAAGCTCTAGGTTACACAGTAGTAGTAATCATAATAAATATAGTTATCTCCCTAATAATTGGTGCCTTAGTTTCCTTTGTCCCGGGAGTAGGGATGGGATTTAGATTCCTTGGCTAGAAGAAGTCGTATGGTATGCCTTGAGGAAAGAATCTGAATAGATATGCTTATTCAATATAATCTCAGCAGTTATAGCCGAGTTTACCAGTTCCTCATCGGCAACATCGCATATAGCTGCATCAAGTCCTGCCTCAATGCACATAACCAGGAATACACGATTAATAAGTCCCATCTCCTTAGCTTTAGAAGAGATATTGCTTAATCCTACGATTATATGAGGAGGAGGACTCGAAAAAAGTGTGAATTGGTGGATGGCCTCAATTAAGTTACGCGCCTGTTCCTGAAGAAACTTTAGGGGCATAGTTACAGGATCAAGAAAAATTTTATCCTCAGAGAGTCCTTTTTCTATAGCTTCACTAAATATAGCAGCACCTAATTCTATTCTGCGATTTACATCCTGGGGAGCACCTTTTTTATCCATACAGAGCCCAATTAAAGAAGCATTATGCTCTACTGCCAGTGGGATAATCTGATCTAACTTTTCCTTATCAGCAGTGGTGGAGTTAATGATAGGAGGATGCTTGCAAGCTTTTATTGCTTTTTCTACAAAGGTGGGTTTGTTACTATCAATAGAGATTGGTGTCTCTACTGTTTCCTGAACAGTTTCAATCATCCAGATAAAATCATCTACTTTATTAGAGGCAGCCCCTATATTAACATCTACATAACTTGCTCCAGCTTCTGTTTGAACTTCCGCCCAGTGTTGAATAATTGACTTATCTTTGTCTTTTATGGCTCTTTGAATATCCTTGAAACCACCGTTTATTCTCTCTCCCACAAAAATCATCTTATCCTCCTTGTCAAAATAGTGAATCGTAAATTGTGATGCGTCGTGCGCAATACGATATCTTTCTCGATTTTTGGTTTCTCCTATACGCTAAATTTGTCTTGAAGTTTTCCCTTTTGATTTATCTCTGCGATCCATGCGATGAATAGTCACTTTTTCTTAACTAAACTGTCAATGTATTTTTTAAACTCTTTCACTGCTTTTGGATGCCACATAATAAAAATATCTCCTCCAGCCTGAAGGTAAACTAGGGCGGTTATTGTCTCCCAGAGAGGACCTCTTTGAATATGATTTCCCCATCCCGGGACCTCCTTTTCTGGTGCTATAGCTTCCTTTACCTTCCATACCTCTCTTCCAATATCTGCTAAAAGTGGCATAGCCCACATTTTGTCCCCCATTAACCCTGCCATACGTCCTCGCTCCATAATTGAATATACATACTCCATTCCGTATCCTAAAGCTCCCGTAGAAGGATAAATGACAATATCTTCAGGTGCTAAACCTATATCAGTAGCTAAAATATTAACCTGTTTGGCTATATTTATATCTACAGGAGACTCAGCAATTAATTTATGCTTATCAGCTTTACATAAGGCTATTAGGGTCTTATAATTATTCTCAGTGATAGTTCCTAAAAGACACCTTTCTCCTGCAGCAGCCTGAGAACAGGCGGGGAATATTTCATTGTCCTTTTCATCGTTATCACAGCCCCAGATAATAAGGGGAACGGTTACAGATTTTAAGACTCTTTCAACTGCCTGAGCAGCTTCATCGCTGTCTTTGTTTTTTCCATCAGGATCACATCCTTGAAGTCTTAAACAGATAAGATCTGCTCCAAATTCATCCACGCACTTTTTTGCCCATCTTCCAGGATCATCCCACACATCAGAAAAATACTTTCCCAATTCTTCGGGCCAATCCGTGGGAGGGATATCCCAAACTTCCATAGCTACCACCGGAGAGTGAGTGATGCTTCCTTCAAAGTAAAGAAAAGGCAAACTGTTAGCTCCCCCTACAGTAACAGTGTGAGACCTTGTTCCTCCTTCTTCTTTGGTAGCACCTATAGTCACCTCATTTATTGGATTAGTCCAGCTCTGTTTAACATCGGGAATTTCCATTACATCCTCCTTCTTAATCTCTCCTTTTAAGAATATTTCCTTTAATTTTTTATTTCGCTTTTATCAAGTATTTTTTTAACGGACGAAAAAGCTGATGAGCTCTCTGGAAGCTCAAGTAAAGACTTACCGTTCCAACTATACTCTTCCAGGCAAGAATCATACTCTATTTTTCCTAAATACTTTCCATCCATTCCTTTAATATATTCTTCTGCTACTTGCTTAAATTTATGATTAGCTATAAGGTAAATATTATTCAAATGGATTCCAATTTCAGAAGCAATTTTCCTCATTCTTTCTACATTATGTAAAGCTTTTCTGGAAGGATCTAATATAACAAATACATCATCTATTTCTGACAATATTCTTCTGTTAAGATGCTCCAGGCCACCCGGTGAATCTACAATCGTATATTCATAGTTACCTGCCATCCTGGGAATCATAGTCCTTAATATCTCGTTCGGCATACAATAACAACCTTTAGTCCACTTTACTCCTATAGAGACCATATCAAACTTTTCCGACTCATATAAACAGGAAGCATTAAGTAAATATTCTATTCTCTGAGGTATAGGCATAGAACTTAGCTCCTTACTTTCTTTGTGCTCTTGAATATCAAAAAGTACATCAGAGATAGTCCTTACCCCCTCCTTCTGTAAGTCTACCCCCAGCACATCGGCAAGATTCTGATCAGAATCAGCGTCAACAAGTAAGGGATATGAATTTAGGTATTTAACTATTAAAGCTACAAAAGTTGTTTTGCCGGTTCCGCCTCTTCCTGTACAAACAATTTTTTTACCCATCTTAAATCACCTTCTTATATTTTGCTACCTACCTTCCACTCATTCTTAAGGAAGCTCGGTATTCTGGCTGCCTCCTCCGGGCCAACCAATATATCCCAGCCAAACTCATCTATAAGCTCTGCTCTAAAAACAGCAACAAGTCCAGGAATAATAATAGTATTATGGTTTACTTTTTCTCTCACTTTCTGTTGGTCCAAAGTCTTGGCTATTTTTTCTGCAGACCACTTGTCTCCAGCATAAGCATTTAAGACACCCATACCCTCAGTTTCCACCACAGAAATATAGGTAGGGACTCTGCTATTTCCTACCTCTGATTCGACCGTAAAGTAGGTAAGAGAAAAATTAGTGGTAACAATCACCGGAGAATTAGGGGTCACTGCTCCCACCTCATTAAGCTTAGGCTCTACAGCATTGGGCACCTGCGGATCGGTATAGATATTCTGCCTTACGGTAAGCAAAGGCAGAATCTGCCAGTCATTTTTAGCCTTTACCACCACAATATTTGCGTATTTACACATATAAGTGGATGCCTGAATAATTTCCTGAAAAGAATCTCCCTCATCGGTAAACATTATGGTAGGATACCCTAAGGGGCGAAAAACTTTCTCTACCGCTAATCTTCTTAATTTAGTTAAAGATTCAAGCGCATCTCCGGCTTTTCTTGTCCCTGGATCAAGAACAAGCTCATCCACTCCCATTTTCTTTATATTTTGGGTAAGCTCGGCAAGCTCCTCCAGACTCTCGGCATAAACGGCAAGAGGGGAGTTGTACTGCTTGGCAAGACTCGCCATTTTTTCAAAATTCTCCCTGGTAGCACAGTAAATTAAGGGTCTTTTATTACCGATAACTTTTAGAGCAGGTTCCATAACAGACGGGTCCTCACAGATGAAAATAAGGGGATAAGTAGTTTTCTCTGCAATTTTCTTCACCAGATGAGTATACTCCCCAGCACTAGTTGAATTGTGTTGCAAAGCTATAAGATCTATCCCTATTTCCTCTCCTACTCTGGTGAACTTAAGCTGATTTATAGAACTTATTTCTTTATCCAGCTCATCATCTGTTATGGTATCTTCAACTAAAATAGCCACTCCTGTTGGATGGTAAAATTTTTCCTTATGCCGAAAAAGCACTGTCTCCTGCCCTATTTCTAATTTATTCCCGTCACTACCAACTGAGACAAGCTTCATTGGTGGCGCCGAAGCCTCGGCAAGTTGAGCTTTTGCCTCTTCGCTCAGATGGGGACATTTATCTATAGAGAGTTTCTTTGCTGCTACTTGCATGGCAAAAGCCATACAGGTAGGAAAATTACAATCTCCACAGTTGGTTCTAGGTAAAAGCTTATAAATCTGAAGTCCAGTTAAAGCCATTTATTTCCTCCTTATTTTCGTATACGTATATCGTATGTCGGGTTGCGCAATACACATCACACACGACGCATCACGATATTAAATCATAGGTGACATAGATAAAGCCGGATGATTTTTCTGTTGTAAAACCCCTAGAAGCTCTTCTGAAGTGGTAGCATCCTTTTCTGTAACTATTTTTTCTATAAGCTCAGGCTCTCCGAGCTCTTCTAATCTTTTCTCTAATCTCTCTCTTATCTCCTCCCTGAGTTCAGCAGGCATCCAAACCAGCCTCTTTGTACCACCATCAGCAGAAATGAACTTTTTACTGGTAATATAAATCTTACCAATCCCTATAATTCCAGGAGTCTGTATTCCTCCTCCTACCTGACCGGCCATAGTACTGAAGGTCATTCCTATGGGGGTCATTCCAGTAAACTCCCTGTTAACAATCATAACCCCATTGGTCTCCGGTAAAACTGCTACAATGCACTCAAAACAACCACAGCTCGTCATTGGGTCCTCAAGCATAGAATAGGCGCTGAACCTCTCCAGATTACCGTGGGATTTTACCTTGAGATACTCATTCACTCCTTCCCATTGGCCCTTAACCGGATCTAAACACTTACCCTTCTTCACTGGTTCATTAGGCCCGTGAGGATTTAACTGATGCGATGCTTTACAATCTAACCAGGTATAGGCACCACAAAGACCCAATCTTTCAGGAGTTACAATGCATACATGGTCCGGTGCATAAGACTGACATAAAATGCAGCTATAGTAGGTATCAACATCCTCATCGGTCATTCCACCTATTCGCTCATCCCTTTCATAATAAATCTTTTTAGCCTCTTCCAGAGGTTCCTTCATTTTCTCCTCATCAGTAATAAGGGTAACCTGAACCTTATCCACAATTTTTGAATACTCGTCTTTGATTTTAGCTATTAATAGGTCACCAAAATGTTTTATCCTGAATCCTTTCTGGTAAGCTTCTTTGCTTATTCTTATCCAGGCAATAGCCCTCTGGCCCATATGAAATAAACCATTGACACAGGAGACAAATTCATGAATTCTTCGCTCAATAACAGTCTCAAAATCCTCGCTGAAATTTCTTCCGGCAACATTTACCAATATCCCCAAATTCATATTTCCACCTTCTTCAACTGAGTCAACATCAGGGCCAATTAACTCAATTCTACCATCTTCTATCTCATCCATTGGTTTTCCTCTTAAAAATTCGAAGGCTATGCTGCGCTTCCCACCAAACTCAACCTGAAACTGTCCTTTTCTAACCCTCTCTCCTTCAAATCCTGCTCCATAGGGAAGAGGAATAGGGACCTCGGTTACTTTTATCTCAAGTCCTCTTACTTCAATAGCTTTGCTAACTATTTTATCCAGGGGAATACCGGAAACAACATGTTCATAGGTGCAGATTCCTGTAGGCAAAATCTGAGGTATATCAACGTCGGACAAGATAGGAAAACCAAAATTGATTGCTCCAGCAGCCGCCGCATATTTTTCATCTGTAATAAGTTGTCCACTACCATTTACCTCAGGATCAACTCCCAGAGCAAGAACGAAAGCATGAACCCTTTCCTTATTATAAAGCAGGAGTTTTCTTGCAGCATCAAGGTCTCCTGGTTTCATTCCTCCAAAGGTGAGGGCAGCTCTCACGGCAAAATTTAAAGCATGGATAGCGGCTGATGTATCCTTGCCGTAGGGAACAAGAAAACTATCCCAGTTCATTTCGATTCCTTCCTCAGCCAGTTGTTCAGCCATACTCTTCCCATTAGAGCTTGAAGCCATAAAAACTAAAATACTCTTCTCCTGAAGAGCTCTGGCAAGTTTAACTGCCTGCTCATTTGTGGGAAGAGCTCCCACACAGGCGGCAAAACCAGGCATTCTTCCATCAACCAATTTGATTCCCTGCATCCGCAGGGTAGCATCATCGGTAAAGCCAAGCCAGATACCCTTAGGTTCATCCTCAGTGAGATACTTCAATACCTCAATAATTTCAGTAGCAATTAAGGTAGCAATTCCCGCATCAAGTGTATTTCCTAAATAGGGAAGCCAAAGTTTCTTCCTGACAAGTGGAGAAAGAAGAGACTTTGCCTGTTCTAAAGCTCTCTTTGCATCGGATAAAGTTTTCACTTCTATCCCAGTAAGAGTTAAAATTACAGGTAAATAATAAGCAGTATTAGGAAAACCTACCTCCTGTTTTTCTCCTTTCTCCTCAATTAACCTATTTAATTTTTCATTGGCTTCTTTTACATATTTATGCGCTCCACGTATTGCCGCTGAAGCAATTATCCTGGACATATTTCCTCCTCCTTGTTTTCGTATATCGTATATAGTATATCGTGACCCCTCACCTTAATCCTCCCCCCCTAGAGGGGAAACTATACGCAATACGCATCACGCATGACGCATCACGAATTTATTTCCTAATTCCTTTTTTCGACATTTGGGACAGGTTTTAAAAATTTCTTCCCCCAATCGGGTCTCTTTTTTCTTTAAGAAATCTATCTCTACCTCAGGGGCAAAAAATTCACCGCAGATTCTACATTTTCTTCTTTTTAATTCTGTATGCCAGAGAGGAATTTTTCGTATTTCTTTTATGTCCTCAATCTTGATGGCTCCAGTGGGACAAACCACAGCACAAGCGCCGCAGCCCAGACAAACATCGGAATTTATTTCATAAGGAGTGTTAACCTCTCTTTCTGCTCCTCTATTAACAAATCCAATAGCGCTAACCCCTATTATCTCCTCACATACTTGCACACATAAACCGCAGAGAATACACTCTTCGTTATCCAGCTCAAATCTAGGCTTTTTTATACCCATCTCTTCAGCCAGATCCTTGATTTTTTTCACATTAGGACACCTGGCTAAAAGCATCTCCAGGATTATCTTCCTTGCTTTCTTAACCTTCTCAGACTTGGTCTTTACCTCAATTCCTTCCTGAACAGGATATGTACAGGCAGTGCTCAGCCTGGACCACCCTTTTCTGATAATTTCCACCGTGCAAACCCTACAGGCACCATAAGGAGTAAGAGCCTGGTGATAGCATAGAGTAGGAATTTTAATACCAGCTTTTTGTGCCGCTTCCAGAATTGTTGATCCTTCCCTTGCCTCAACTTCTCTATTGTCTATAATTAGCTTTACCACGGTAGCTCCAATTTCCCCTCACCCTATCCCTCTCCCCAAAGTGGTGAGTAGTTAAGTGGTGAGTAGTGAGTAGGTCTGAATGCTCAGAACTCACAACTTACATCAATTAAATTAACCAATTAATTAATCAACACAATACGCATCACGCAATACGATACACGATATACGAAATACGAAATTATTCTACTCTAATAGCACCAAACTTACAATTTTCTAAACAAATACCACATTTAATACATTTATCTTGATTGATGCGATGGGGCTGTTTCCTTTCTCCTGTAATGGCTTCTTGCGGACAGAGTTTTTTACAAACCAAACAACCACGACAAGCCTCTTCATCAATAGAATAGGTAATTAAATCCTTGCATACTTTTGCCGGACACTTTTTATCTTTAATGTGAGCCTCATATTCATCCCTAAAATACCTTAAAGTACTTAAAACAGGATTAGGCGCTGTCTGTCCTAAAGCACATAAAGAGGTTTCAGCTACGACCTGGGAGAGCTCTTCTAGCAGCTCAATGTCGCCATCCTTACCCTTTCCTTGCGTAATGCGAGTTAGTATTTGCAGCATTCTCTTGATGCCTTCCCGACAAGAGGTGCATTTACCACAGGATTCATCCTGGAGAAAGCTCAGAAAATATTTAGCTACATCAACCATACAAGTATCTTCATCCATAACAATCATCCCACCTGAACCCATCATTGACCCGGCGCGGGTTAGCTCCTCGAAATCCACGGGGAGGTTAATTAGCTCTTCGGGGATACATCCTCCTGATGGTCCTCCCGTCTGCACCGCTTTGAATTTCTTTCCTTCCGGGACTCCTCCTCCAATATCATAGATGATTTCTTTTAAGGTAATACCCATAGGAACTTCTACTAAACCTGTATTTTCTATCTTACCTACCAGAGAAAATACCTTGGTACCCTTGCTCTCCTTGGTTCCAATCTTTGCATACCAATCAGCTCCCTTAGCAATAATCAAAGGAACATTGGCCCAGGTCTCAACATTATTGAGGTTAGTGGGTTTTCCCCACAGACCACTTTCTATAGTATGGATGTGTTTTGCCCGGGGCTCGCCAACCTTACCCTCGATAGAGGCCATAAGAGCTGTTGATTCACCACAGACAAAGGCTCCCCCTCCTCTGTTTATTTGAACAGTAAAATCAAAGCCTGAGTTAAAGATATTCTTCCCCAGAAATCCATAGTCTTCGGCCTGCTTAATAGCTTTTTTAAGTATCTTCACAGCTAAAGGATACTCAGCTCTAATATAGATATATCCCTCGTTTGATCCTATAGCGTATGCTCCAATGAGCATACCCTCCAATACGCTGTGAGGATCTCCCTCCAGAATACTTCTATCCATATAGGCTCCCGGATCTCCTTCGTCAGCATTACAAATAACATATTTGGGATATCCCTGAGCACTTTGACAGTAACGCCACTTTCTTCCCGTAAGAAAACCCCCTCCACCCCGTCCTCTCAATCCTGATTTTGTTATTTCCCCTATCACTTGCTCAGAATCATATTGGGTAAGTACTTTACCCAAAGCACTGTAGCCACCACGAGCAATGTATTCATCGATGTTTTCTGGATCAATAAAACCACAATTCCTCATAGCGATCTTAACTTGTTTTTTGTAAAAGGAAATATCTTTGTAAGAGGGTATTTCTTCCATCTTCTTTGGTAAACCATTCAGAGGATACAGCCTTGTTGTCCCCTCCAGAAGGCATTCTTCTTCTACTACTTTGGCTAGTATCCACTCTCTCTTTATCTTTTCCTGGAGCAGCTGGTGAATAGCCTCTGTTGCCTTTTTAGAATTCATCTCACAGTAAGATATCTTTGGCCATCCAGGTTTCATAATATCAACCAGGGGCTCTCTTTGACAGAAACCGATACATCCAGTTCGAACGAGTGCTATATCTAACTTCCTCTCCTTAATCTCTTCTGCTATAGTCTGAAATACCTCGCCAGCTCCTGAGGCCAGACCACAACTGGCCATTCCTATAAGAATCTTAGTTCTGTGCGGGAAAATTAATTCTGTACTTCTCTCTTTAAGACTGTTTAAGTCTTTCAAACTTTCTATTTTATTCATATCTCTTTAATATCTCCTGGACTCTATCCTGTTTCACCTTTCCGTAAATATCGTTATCTATTCTTACTACCGGCGCTAAACTACAACATCCCAAACACCGAATTATTTCCAAAGAAAACTTCAAATCAGCAGTTGTTTCACCTGTCCTTATGCCTACATCCCTTTCCAATTTTTCCAGAATCCTACCAGCTCCCTTTACATGACAGGCTGTACCCATACAGACATTAATCAGGTGGCGTCCCCTTGGTTTTAAGGTAAAAATATTATAAAAAGTGGCCACCCTTATAATTTTAGTCAAAGGGATATTCAATCTTTTCCTTGTATGAAGCAAAGCTTCTTTGGGGAGATAATTATATTCTGCCTGAATATCTTGAAGGATACTAATTAAGGCGCTCTCTTTTCTCTTGTATCTATCAACTATTTTATCAACTACCTTTAGGTCCATTTATTCTCCTCTGGCTAACTTTTCTCCCTTTTCAAAATCCACCAAAAATTTTCTTTTTTTCTCCTTAATTACTTCTTCAATCTTCTCAAAACTTAAGGCTCCTGTGGGACAGGCTTCCACGCAGGCAGGTTGTTCCCCCTCTCCTGTTCTTTCCTGACAGAGGTCACATTTGATTATCGCCTTTCCATCTCTTCTTAGCTTAATAACTCCAAAAGGACAGACCAGGATACACCATTTACAACCTATACAAAGATCTTCCTTTATGTTCACCGGACTATCTGGAGATGGTTTTTCCAGAGCATGAGTAGGACACACAGTAACACAGGGAGCATCCTCGCAATGCCTACATTGCAAGGGCAGGACAATTTCTCCCACTGATTCAACAGTTACTCTATACTGGGGAAGAGGCTCTTCTCCAATAGCGGTAAATAATTCTTTGGAGTTGGAATGTTCCACGGCACATGCCAGTTCACAGCTTTTGCAGCCCAGGCATTTTTCTGTATCTATCATAATGAGATAATTCATTTAGTTCCCCCTCACCTTAATCCTCTCCCCACAGGGGAGAGGAAAATATTGTTTTTATCACACAATTATAGTCGAGTGAACGACCCCACAGCAAGCTGAGGGGTATTCTGGCATTTTTTTATAAATCCAACCGTTGTTTACTGCTTATAGCTTACAGCTATTTATTCATACATCATCGGTTTAAGCTTCAAAGCCTTACGTTTTTTATTTATATGTTCTATCATCAAGTGGGCGGCCTTTATGGGATCCGCCTCAAAAGCAAATTTTCCACCCAGAATATCTTCCATATCATTACAAAGAAAATTAGTTACATTCTTACTCCCCAATATTGGAAAGGGAACACCGAGCACGGTAAACACACCCGATGCTGCGAAATAAGATGCTATAGATACAGCCTTTTCACTCATCCACTCAGGGGCTGCTCCTGCTGCCGGAAGATCGCTTATATCCTCTCCTAATCCACCTTCATTAACCACATTGGTAAGAGCCATTAAAATTCGGCTGTTGTCAACACAGGAACCAACATGCAGAATAGGAGGAATTCCTACGGTCTCACATATTTCTTGAAGGCCTTTTCCTGCATACTTAAAAGCAGCCTCAGGTGTGAGTAGTCCCGCTTCAGCATCAGCAATAGCCGTGCATCCGGTTACTACTACCAGAACATCGTTTTTGATTAATTCTTTGCTCATCTCTATATGACCAAAGTTATGTTTAATCTTGGGGTTATTACATCCCACCACTCCAGCCAGACCTCTGATTCTTCCTTGAATAATAGCATCATTTAAAGGTCGGTAAGTGGCACGATAGGTTCCTCCCAAAAAATTATAAACGTTCTCCGCACTAAATCCAGCTACTAGCTCCTGGTTCTCTTCAGGAATCTGAACATCCTGCCCATTTCGATTAGGAAAATTCTCAATAGCCATCTTAATTATTTTTTTAGCTATCTCATAAGCTTTTTCCTCTTTAAACTCAATATGAGTAACGCCAGGTGCTTTATTTTTAGGAGAAGTTGTTACAAGTTTTGTATGAAAAGCAGTAGCAACACTTGATAAAGCAGGCATTATGCACTGAACATCCACCATCATTAAATCTACCGCTCCGGTAAGAATAGCCAGCTCCTGTTGCAAGAAATTACCGGCTACTGGAATTCCATGACGCATCAAAATCTCGTTTGCTGTACAGCACATTCCGGCAAGATTTATGCCTTTGGCTCCATTTTTTTTGGCAAGCTCAACAAGCTCCGGGTCCCTTACTACATCTACTACTACATCAGAAAGAGTAGGCTCATGACCATGAACTACCACATTCACCTCATCTGGAGAAAGAGTGCCTAAATTTGCTCTTGCTAATATAGGTTCAGGGGTTTTAAATAGGACATCAGAAAAGTCAGTAGCAACCATGGAACCTCCCCACCCATCAGATAGAGCAGTTCTAAAACCATGCATGAGAATATTTTTATAGTCGTTATCCACTCCAATATGGGTTCTATGCATAGTTTCTACAATTTCTCTATCAATGCCTCTTGGCATAATCCCCAACTCTTTCCAAATTTTAACTCTTTTCTCAGGTGCTCTAAGGGGCATTCTGAGCTCACCGTGCTGACGACCAAATTCAGCGAAAATTTTCTCCGCCAGTTCTTCGGCAATCTCATTTTTCTCTCTTCCATCAATTTTAATTCCATACTCGGAAGCTAAAACCTTTAACTTCACTTCATCCTTCATACCATAGGCATCTGCTTTTCCTTGAGAAGCTAGAAGCAAAGCATGAGCAATATCCCGACCATGGTCAGAATGAGCAGCAGCTCCCCCAGCAATCATTCTAATAAAATTTCTGGCTACAATGGTATCAGCACTCGCTCCACATACTCCGGTCTGCTCTTCTTCAGCAAAAGGGTCAATTCTGCAAGGGCCCATAGCACAGTTTCGACAACAGATACCCAGTTGACCAAAACCACACTGGGGCTGCATAGACTCTAATCTATCCCAGGCAACCATAATATTTTCTTCATTTGCTCTTTTCAGCATCTTTTGACTGGCAGGATCTACTGACCTTTCTTCAGCTTTAGACATATTTAGTCTCCTTTTAACTCGTATCTCGTTCGTTCGTATATCGTATTGCGTCGTGCGTGATGCGTATTGCGCAAGAAAAAATCTCTCTTCATAAGAGCGCTCTTTTTTAATTCATTAAATAGCATTTCGCTGGCGATAACTACTCCTTCCGTAGAAAGATAAGAACTTATGTTGGAATTAAAGAGGATTTTCCCACTGGGAGGAAATTCATCATCGCCTCTCCAAATAATAAAAGATATTTTGACTTTAGGCAAGAAGGGAATCTTCACACCCACATCACCAAAAGGAACCTCTACTCCTCCTAGCCTCTTTGCAGCCCATTTTAATTTCTCTGGTTCTCTACCGAAGAAATCAATAAATGGCTTAA
>Ga0307430_1001720_pt1 | contig 15600 bp, 12 predicted proteins | sample SalMarWE160130MG_FD_202159 | JGI IMG/M metagenome (GOLD analysis project Ga0307430, IMG submission 202159) | Salt marsh sediment microbial communities from the Plum Island Ecosystem LTER, Massachusetts, United States - WE1603-130 | ecosystem: Environmental > Aquatic > Marine > Intertidal zone >... | reverse complement strand
TGTAAGCAGGGAAGCTCCTCCTCAGCTTCGGGGAGTATTGCGGCGCCAGGATAAGATGTTGTGCAGGATTATGCCAAGATAGTGGCGGCAGTTCATGAGGACGAAAACGAAAATCCTGGGTATTGAAACCTCTTGTGATGAAACTGCTGCTGCCGTAGTAGAGAACGGCAGCAGAATTGTCTCTAATGTTGTAGCCTCACAAATAGACATTCATGCTCGCTATGGCGGCGTAGTCCCCGAAGTCGCCTCAAGGCAGCATCTCCTCACTATTATCCCGGTTGTCAGCCAGGCAATGACCGAAATCTCCTGGCAGGATATCAACGGCATTGCTGTGACTTTCGGCCCGGGTCTGGCCGGGTCACTGTTGGTCGGCGTTAACGTGGCCAAGGCGATTGCCTTGGCCAAAAAATTACCTATTACCGGGGTTAACCATCTTGAGGCACATATCTATGCTAATTGGCTGGATCCCCCCCCAGCTGGCGAAAATGGTAGAGTGAAATTCCCCTGCCTCTGTCTAATTGTTTCCGGTGGACACAGCGATTTAGTATTGATGAAGGGACATGGGCAATTTGAAAAGTTAGGGCGGACCCGGGATGACGCTGCTGGCGAGGCCTTTGACAAAGCGGCTAGAATCTTGGACTTGGGCTACCCTGGGGGTCCAGCTATTGAACGGGCAGCCCGCTCTGGAATTCCTTGCTTGCCTCTCCCCCGAGCCTGGCTCAAGGGAAGCCATGATTTCAGCTTCAGTGGCTTGAAAACTGCCTTGTGGCATCTTGTTCACAAGGGAGGGGTCTCAGTTGCCGATGTCGCAGCAAGCTTCCAGCTGGCTATAGTCGATGTTTTAGTCGCCAAGACAATTGAGGCCGCCAGGCAATTGAAGGTGGAGCAAATTTTGCTGAGCGGTGGAGTGGCAGCCAATAAGACATTAACCCAGCATTTCCTTGCCAGCTCGCCAGTCCCGGTTCTTATTCCCCCTCCCCACTTATGTACTGATAATGCTGCTATGGTGGCTGCTTGTGGCTACTATCATTTCCAGGCTGGCAAAATAAGCGGTTATGACCTGGATGTAGTGCCCAGCCTCAGTCTTGGTTGACCTCTTCAGCAGTTTCTAATCCAGTTCAGATAGATGCGTGACACTTTATATGTGTGTAACGTTGGGTAATAACCTCCTGTGTCATTGCGAGTCCCGACTTGTCGGGGCGTGGCAATCTCCGCGGCTTAAATTCCAAACACAATCGTAGTGCGACCTTTCAAGGTCGTGCAATGCCACCCTGGCACGAGGCAGAAGCCTCGCACTACATTTTTGAGTTTTGATTTGTCATTATTATTCTTGGCCTTTAGTTTCTAGATTTGTTTCCGGTAGGTTGAAAACTCTCCCTCCCTGGTACTTTCAGGCTATAGCAAGAAAACCTTGATGCCCAGGGGTAGGACTTTTGGGCCATAGACAAGCTATAGAACTTTTATTAAGATTCTAGAAGACATTTAAGAATGGAGCCACCCGGTTTCCCCTCTTAAGATAAGAGGGGTTAAGGGAGTTATGATAATAATCTAGGGAGTAAGAAATTGAAGATGGAAGTAAAACGCCTCCATGACGAGGTTGCAACTCTTAAAGCGGCAATCGAGGAGGCGATAAAAAATGGGCAAAAATCCATGGCTGGCCTTAAAGATATTCCCGAGGTCGGCCTGGTTTCCAATGAGGACTTTGCCCTCACCTGCGTGAACGCAGGTTCGGGGGTTGTCGGCTGGGTCGACGATTTTTGAGCTTACGCCTCAGTATTCCTCAACTAGCCAGAGGACACTGTGAGCATCTTCCCTCATCGGCTTACCCTCTGGGCAAGGGCGGTTATATATTGTACTTCTTGAATTGCACGAAATGACGGAAGGTGCAATCTGTCAAGCCAGCCCTTGGGAGTGGAACAACCTTAAGCTAGCTTGCTATGACTTGGGTGGCCTTCCACGATGGCTATCTCGGCATCGGAAAGCCCGTAGAGTCTGTAAACTATCTGGTCAATAAGGTCATCGGTTGCTTTAATGCGAGCCTTGAGTGGAGTCAGAGCTTTTACGGCAGACGAAAATTCGCTGGCAATAGTGTCCCGGACATCAGATGGGCATGGGTCCTTAACAACCTTATTCTTTTTGAGCACATCCAGCAAGTCTTCAAAGGTGTTGTTGTGAAAGTCCTTTATCTTCGTCTTGTTCTTCTGGTCTTCAACAGAACTTTTCAGTATTTCCTTCTCCAGCCAGGATAAGAATGCCTTAATGCTGGACTGCTTTTCCTTATTGAGGCGCGTCATTTCTTCAGCCAGGAAAGCGAGAAGGTCATGAACTACATCTGATTGCTCATGGTCCGTATCAGGCGTGCCATCTTCTTTTGTGGGTAACCGCTCAGCTACAAATGTAAGGACGTTATCCCAGTTCTGGCTGTCCAGGTACTCTTTGTATAGCTTTTCAGCTTGTTTAGAAAGCTGCTGGCGTTCTTTTTCTGGGGTGGTGAAGTTTATGTGGCGGATGGGTATTTGCTCAAGAAACATGGGCTTGTGAATGAAGTGTCCCCCAGCCTTCGGGACAGTAATGCGTCTAAAAGCAAGGTCAACGAGTACCGAATTTAACAGGGCCAGCAAATAGAAGTAAGAGAACATAGTTGTATTTGGTAATGAAATTCCACAACATGTATCAAGATAGAAGTACTCACCTACGTCATATACAAATTCACAATGTACAGAGTTCTCTTGGACAACCAGCTTTGGCTGTAGATGATGGAGCATGCTCCGCTGATTCCAAAGCTCAAACCATTTCTTTCCGGATCTTTCGAAGTAAGGTCGTCCTACCAGCCGATTTTTAGATTTAACCATGTATTTGTATGTCTTTGGATTATGTTCTGCCAGCTTTGTCTCATCCAAGACAAAGGTGTCGTCTCCTGTGACCTGGTAGGGATAGATTAGGGAAGTATCGTCCCAGTCAATATCATATCTATCAACACTTTCACCTCTTAGTGCTGGTCGCGTGATTGATTCTATATTATCATTACCCCACTTCTTGGAATCTATGAGAAAAACATCATTCTTCCCTGTAACAATCCCTTCTGCTATGAGATCGGCAATTTGCTTTAGGGGCACAATATGAGGGCTGGCAAGCGAAATACTGACATCTAGAGCGGTCTTCGACGGCAATCTCCACCCTTTGACGTCTCCTGTCACAGATTCAGTAACAATCTGAAATTCAGGGTTCTTAGGATCAACTCCAAATGAAACTAACGTCTTTGAAGTACCTTTCCCTTTGACTACTGTAGGGATACATGTGTAGTTAATAGCGCCTTCAAAAATCTGTGTATGCTCAAAATCATGCAGCGAAATGAGAGCATGATTTTGGAAAACTCTTCTAAGTTCTTTCCCATGTTCTCGCTTCATAAAGCCGCTAGGACAGATGAAAGATAGTAAGCCATCGTCTCGGAGTATTTGTAAACCCCGCTCCCAGAAAGGAATATAAATGTCAAACTTTCCTCGGGTGGTTAAGAATAAGTCGTGTAAGACAGGTTTCACATCTTCAAAACCGTGGAAACCGACATAAGGTGGATTACCAATCACAGCATCGAAGCCAGCATTACTCTTGCGGTCGCCCTGTTCATCGTAAAAGACCTCGGGGAACTCCAGCTCCCAGTGGAAGAAGCGGTAGTTCTGTCTCAAATTCAAAGAATTTTGCACATACTTATTTTTAACCAGTTTCTCCCAGTCTGGGCCTGGGGACTGAAGATTCTCTACCAGCACATTATATTCGTCCCAGCGAACCTTGTTACCGAAATGGACACTTACCCAAACATTAGCAAGCGTGCGGAAGCGCAGTACGTCATGCCCAAACGCCTCCTCCCATTTTTGCTTGTTATAAACGTCTTCTAGCGTTTCGGTAGGTAGCTGGGCAATAAGTGCCCGGCTCTGTAGCAGGTCGTAAAGTTTCTTGTTGAAAGCCTGCTGGAAGAGTCCCAGTTGTACAGGTGCACGACTAAGGTCAATGGTTTTCTTCTTACCTTTGGCTTTAGGTATCTCATCAAGGTCATCTACTCTGGCGCCAATCAGGCTATTGCCTACCCTCAAATGATGGTTAAGGAAAGAGAGCGGTTTCGATTTAGCCATAGTGGTTAGCCACAGCGTAAGCTTGGCAAGCTCGACAGCCAATGGGTTCAGGTCAACGCCATAGATGCAGCTCTCTACAACACGACGGCGGTAGTAAGTTAACTCAGACTCCTCGGTGAGCTCCAAAGGTGATTTAATGTCTGGGTCAGTAGCAATTGATTCGGCTAGAAAGTCTGTTGCCCGTGCCAGGAAGTGTCCACTGCCCATAGCCGGGTCGAGCACCTTCAGTGCAAGGTATGGTTCAAGAAGTCTTTCACTCTCTTCAGCTATCTTGCGCTCATATTTCTCTGTTGGCTCCAAGCCCTGCTTCTGTTCTTTCAGCGTCTGCCATTTTGCAATCGCCTTATCCATTTCGGGTTTCAGAGCTTTTACTTTCTCGTGCGCCTCTTCTACCAGTGGGTCAAGCGTATTCTCTACAATGTAATTGACTATGTACTCGGGCGTGTAGTAGGAACCACTCGCTTTTCGCTCGCCTTTCTCATTGGCAAGGTAGAGCTCGTCCTTTGTGTAGGCAATTTTCTTACTCGGATGCTTATTAGCTGGCGCATATTTTACGCTGCCCTTGTCCTTGATAATCACTAAATCGTGTGGTGCTATCATCGGCTTGAACTCAAGCAGACCTTCATAAATACTGCCCAAATGTCGCTCACTTAGGGTGTTGTAATCGACTACGACCTGACGTTTTAATTTTTTGTCGGTAATTCGAGCTAGCTGGTAAATTGCTCGAACCAGATAGGCATCAGAAATCACTTGCTTCTCAAGAAACGGATGCTCTATCGGGTCAAAAAGCCCGCCATTATACTCCGGTACGCCCAATTTAGCGTCACCATTATTTATCAAACGAAAGAGGTTGCTAACGTAATGATAGTACTGCGTTGAGCTGGCGCTGAGTTCATATCCCTTCTTGAAGATCTCGTCAATGTCATGAGTCAATTTTCTTAAGCTGTAATTCTCACGATAACTTGCATTCGAGGTTAAGGGTAGCAGTTCCCTAGCCTCAGCGTAGAACACGAAAAGGAGACGGTAGAGGAGGGTTAACGAGTTATCATAGAGACTCTTTAGAGCCGCGTCAGTCAGTTGTTTATGCGTAAAGTCGGCGGCAAAACCGCGGCACAAGAGTTCAACCACGTCGTAAGCACGTTCTTTAATATCAGCTTCGAGTTCAACTGCATATTCCTCACTGCCTTCAAGAATACGGTCTAAAAGCGATTTACCCTCAACCTGAAGCAAGGCCTGCTTACAGAAGAGAACATAGAAGTACTTCAGGTTTTCTATAGGAGCTTCTTCCAGAAGCTGGACGAGGTCAACCTGATAATAATTACCCAGGGGTAAATGAGACTTGCTGCTGTATAACCTCCAAAGTCTGCCGTTAGTGAGAATCCCCCAGTTTTGCTTTGTGCCGGTCAAATACTGAGCTATTTGAAATGATGGATTCTGATTTGTGAACGTGTCACGGTCGCTTGACTTTGCAAAGTCAAGCTCACGTTCCCAGTATTTGGCATCAGCAATGCCGATACAGAGGGAATAATCGTTTTGCTCCAGTTTCTGATAGGCCTTGTTCTTGGTCTTCATGTCTGGAAACAAGGCGTAATCGGGGCGATTTGTATGCTGACCAACTTTAGTAGGAGCCTGGACTATATAGCTGTTGGCATACCCAAGCAAGTCTAACACCGGTTGCACAAACTCCAGCTCCGTTTGTGCCTCATTAGGGTAAGGTAAGATTGACTTTTTGGAGTCATGCAGCGATTGAAGGCTCTCTCGGAAAGGGACTAACTCCGCGTCAACTTTCCATTCCTTCCATTCAAGTAGACGTGCCTGTAGAAAGTGGTCAGAAAATAGGCCTCGATTCTGAAATGGTGGACTTGGCTGGTCAGGCAAACCTTGTTTCTTCTCTTCAGACATTCGGCATAGTCCATATAAGGGTTTTGCTATCATATTACACCTAAATACCGAAGTCTGTCACTTTAGACTTTAGGGTGCTTTGTTCGTAAGGGCACGAGCAATCCACTGCGATGCAGAAAACCTACTACACAATCCTGACAAAAGTGCAATCTGCCCCAAGCGTTCCCAAAATGGCTCTGGCCATAAATGGTGCCTTCTTGCGAGAGAGCAATCACAGGGGTATGATATTATGCAACTGATGTCATACGCAAAGTGCGATTCGCGCATAGGGAGGCGACTATGAAGCGAGTACCACAACCAAATGTACTATTCGTGAATATCGGATGGGCGCCACAATACAATGGAACACACACAATTCGGGGAAATCACGGCGATATTAAGCAGCAAAGCGGTGACCCATCGAAACTGGGCGAGGGAAAAGCCTTTCTTCCAGACAGCACGGGTCGTGTCAAGTGTGTAGCAGGAATGGGGCGCGTAGAGCCCGACTCATCTATTGATGTGGTGTTTGTTGCCCGCAATCCGGGTACACACCATCACGAAATAGTGGGTATCTACTTCGAACCTAGTTTCTCCTATGGCGATTGGACAAATCCCAAGGGCAGAAAAGAGATTTGGGCTGATGCTTCTACCCGAAACTCCAGAGAGCTTCTGGGCAACCAACGTCCAAGTATCGTGTGGCCCCCCGGATGGAGTATGCGCCGCTGGGTATCGCGGCGAGGCACCATCCACTACCCTGCGTTATTTAACCAATACGTTGCCTTGATTTGAAGCTTTCACACAACATTTCTCGGTTTTGTGCAACCCGTCGGGTCAAACAAAAAGTCACAAGGCCAAATCTTAAGAAATATCTATATGACCATCCTCTTGCCTTCGTAACGGTCAGTGCTCCAGGCACAATCTCGGCAGAGAACTGGAGCGCCAGATAAACGCGTGCTGCTATAATAGGTAAGAGGTATAGGATGATAAGAACGATGATTTCTCATGCTGGAGAGGATGATCCATTCATAGACTACCTATACGAAAAACTGGATCGTGCGAATCTTGGACTCGATATCTTTGTTGACCACAAGCGCAATCTAGCCGGTGACGACGTACAAAGAATGATCGAGGAGGCAAGAAGGTGCATCATCTTCATTTCAGTCCTTTCGAACTTTGCTGTTCAAAAGGACTTCTTCATCAAGGAGTTAAGAACAGCCCTGGACAGTAAAGATGCCCATATTTTTCCGATAAGATTCAATTGCGACACTGACAGAATTCCTGACGATATTGAAATCGCCTTTAGTTCACATGACAGAGTGTTAGGTAAGCTGTACCTAGATTTTTCTAACAAAGCTGAATGGAGCCTTAAGTTTGAGGAATTAGTTAAGGCCATTATTGCAAAGTTGACGGAACTCGATATCTATCGGAAGGACGAATTCTTCTATCAGGATGTCGAGCATGTCGATAGAATCATCTTGCGCGGGAATCCTTCTCCAGCTGAAATCAAGACGATGGTTGATGTTTACCTGATGAAGGAATCTTATCAATATTATTTCTTTAAGAGACTGAAAAATTTAGCTTGGCTTACATATCTTAAGACGGACGGTTTCTTTGACGGCAATCCGCGCCCATTTGAGGTCGAGAATCAAACTGGATCTTATTCAGTACCCCGTTGGAGTGTCCTGAATTATCTAGAATGGTGCTCTGCTCAAGTTAAACAGGGCCAGGATCCTAAATATGGTGAGGCTCTAATCGACATAATTAGGTCTGTTTCAAGCTTTAGGGATCCAGACCGAAAGCGAATAGATAATCACATTACAGACTGGACATTCATTAAGATTATTGCCAATTTACCTAGTCGGTTCGTTCAAGTTGAAGATATCGAGATGATAGCTACATTCCTGGAATCTCGTTGGGGTAATACCCTTACAGGATCAGAAATTGGAAATAACCTCTTGCCTGCGCTACTAAACCAAGATGAAAAAGAAAAAGCTCTCAGATTGTTCGGTATCGTTACGGCTGTGAAGTGGTCAAACAGGATGGGGCATTCTGAACCAGATTCAGTAATCGATGCCTATTGGCTTAATGAGCTTTTGGAGAGAAACAAGGAGAAATTAGCGGGTCTTTACCCTGAAGAAGCTTCCGAAATTCTTCTGAGCCGGATAGCTGAAATAACTGAACGTAAACCAATAGAATTTAGTGTGTTTGAAATCGCCGCTATCGAAGATCATCCCCAGAACGAGCTTCACGAAAAGAGATTCCCGAATATAGTGATTAGAGCCACTAGGGACTTACTGAATGCCCTTGTGAAAAAGGAGCCCGCAAAAGCAAATAATATTCTTGGGAAAATGCTTGCAGAAAAGCATGCTATTTTCCGCCGTCTTGCATTAAGCGTTGTAGGAATCAATTGGGAATCTTGTTCAAATCTTTATCGAAGTTTCGCAGGAAGACATATGTTCAATGACCATGAGACCAAACATGAGATATATATGCTATTGAGAAATAACTTTCCTTCTTTTTCAAAGGAAGAGAAGGAACGGGTTATTGACTGGATAGAATTGGGGCCAGACCGTTCCGATGGCGAAGAATACAACGAAGCACAATTGGGTTATTGGCGACAAGAATGGCTCTCTGCCCTTGTCCCTTCAGGCTATCCTAGGGTGATGGAATTGTACGGAAAGTATAAAGCTATCACAAAAATCGATCCCGATCATCCAGATTTTAGCTCATGGATGGAGGAGGGTTGGGGACCTGATCCCAATCCTATTGCTGTCGATATCCTCCTAGAGAAAAACAATTCCGAAATTGCGAGTTATTTGACTATATACAAGGGTACCGAAAGAAGATGGATGGCCCCATCACAGGAAGGACTTGAAAACGCTCTATTTGAAGCAGTCAAATCCCACCCAGAGAAATTTGGTAATGACCTCAAACCTTTTGTGAGCATACCGTTCAACTACCAGTGCGAGCTAATCAGAGGATTTCGTAAAGCCTGGGAAGAAAACAGAGAGATCGATTGGGAATGTGTGCTCGCATTCTGTTATGGACTCGTCTCAACGTCGGGATTTTGGAAACAATCCCTAGAAGGCGGGGAAAATAACTATAGAGATATTATGATTTCCGAAATAGCCGACTTGGTTACTGAGGGGACAAGGGATGACAGTAGAGCATTTAGCCCTGATAACCTGCCAATTGCTGAGGACATTCTGATGACCATCCTCGCAAGGGTCACACCGGGGCAAGAGCGGTCCGATGACCTAGTGTTCGATACACTGAATTCAGCCAAGGGCAGGCTGTTAACCGCATTAATCAACTATTCTTTACGAGTTGCCAGGATTGGTCCTGCGAATGCGCCTACGAGGTGGGTGCAGAGAATCAAGGGCGAATTTACTAGGCGCCTTGATCGGTCAATAGAACCCGACTTGCAGTTTTCGTTAACACTGGGGAGATATCTTTCTAACCTCTACTATCTCGACAGCCAATGGGTAGAAACCAATGTTAATCTAATATTTCCAACGGAGAATGAAGAGCATTGGCAGGCCACTATGGAAGGGTATCTGCTGGGTGGCAGAGTTTATTCTCGCATATACGACCTAATACGTAAGAACAATCACTATGAGAAAGCAGTCGGGGCTAAATTCCTCAATAAGGAAGTAAGAAAACGTTTATTGCATCATCTGTGCATTGGCTATCTATTAGAAAAGGAGAGTATTACCGATGAATCGAGCCCCTTCCGCAAATGCATAGATCGGTGGAATACAGAGGACATAGGGGAGCTGATATCTTTCTTCTGGTCGCAACGTGAATTTCTACTTGTAAAAGATAGTTCCGGTGAACAAGGGAATCAGTTGGAGCTCGCAATCAGGCAAAGAGCAAGGATTTTGGACTTCTGGAGATTAGTGTACAAAATACTCGGAGCTAAGGTGGACTATTCTGAGGGAGAGCAGAAAGTAGCCTCTGACTTAATTCGGTTGTCCTGTTATCTGGAAGCAATCGATGCCGAGACCCTTGATTGGCTAACATTTTCGGCAGCATATGTTGAAAAGAACTATAACAGTCCCTTTTTCATTGAATACCTATTGAGGCTTTGTGACCCAAATCCCCATGAAGTAGGAGCTGTATATCTTGAAATGTTGAATGCCGCGACACCCGTGTTTGATCGGAACAACATTAAAAGTATTGTAACCAAACTCTACGAGGGAGGAGAAGCGGCCGGAGCGAACAGGATATGTAACATCTACGGTGATCGGGGCGTAGAATTCCTCCGAGATATTTATGAACAGCATAATCCCAAAGGAGCTTAACTGCCCTAGGGAACATGGGGCATAAGAAAGAGTCAGTCATCGGGTCACTATTACTCATTTTGTTGAGGCCCCTCCGTGACAAGACCTTCAAGTTTGCCAGGCTTGGTGACATCACGCGAGAAAACAGAATATGCGGCGACATCTATGGCTACGGGCTAGGCAAGCCTGCGCCTTGATAGAACCCGTAGAAGAATCCCCAGTTATATGCTTCACATGCCTGCCTCTTCTGTTTATCATTGTACGGAGTGCCATCTGGAAAGTGTGCGGTAGCAAAGTAATCAACTGCCAAATACCCTTTTGGAATATAAAAATCCCGTTGAAAGTCCTGCACTCTGTCTGGAGATACCCAGTAGACCTTCCAATTCCCTTCTTCTGCCGAACTGCCCCATGACCGCCCATCGAAATGGCCGAGATTAAACCATGTTTGTTTCTCCTCTTCCGGAAGACCTGCTGAACAAGCTGTTTGTGCAAATACCAAGACTACCAGTGCCAATAGCACCAAGATTGAACATCTCTTCACATGCTCGTTCCTCCCTTCCGCTCATTTATCGATGTCAGTCGTAGGTACCGTTATTCTAGCACGCGATCGTACCGTTGCATATTGCACGATTTAGTAAATCCTTCTCTTGTTGCACAATGTAGCGTTTTGTTCAGTCCAGAAGTACTTACTTTGTACTGATAACATTTACCACAATTCCGGAATTATCACGAGGATGCTTAATTTCGAATTCCAGGGACACCATACCAATTAGGCCTACCGCAGTTCAGGAATTAGGTCGCATGGTATTATACCCGAAGTAGTGCTCCATTCACCCGCTCACTTTGGGGTGGCTGCGCAGGTTTGCGATTATTGGCTACATCGAGATACGTTAGACACTGTTAGAGACTAATGGAGATAAATGAGATACATTAGAGAGGTTTGGAGGGCGGGGGGAGCTACGAGCTCTTCTACTGACTACTGACTACTGTCTACTGACTACTGTCTACTGTCCACTAAGCGACATTTTCCCCTTGCTCAAAAGAAGAATTCGTGCTAATTTCTGATTGGAACTCGCGTGCTACCCCGACGAATTAAGTCCCGTGGGTGAGGTTTCTCAAAACGTGACTGCAAACCAAACACAGACTAAAAGGAAGCGCGGTGGCCAGAAAGGCAACCGGAATGCCCGCAAACATGGCTTCTATTCGGGTACCCTTAGCCCTGCCGAAACATCCCAACTGTGGAACATTACGAATCTGGAAGGCGTTGACCCTGAAATAGCGTTCATTCGCGTCAAGTTACAGTCTTCCCTTCAGCACGACCCTGGTAACCGCCACGTAATCAGAGAAGCCTCCAGATTACTCGTAAAATGCTATTCCGCAAATTACCGGTTGGACCCAACCGACCGCAGCTACCTGAAAACTGTTGTCGAGAACCTTTTGGAAATTGCCTCCATGCGTCACTCCGCCAGCCTCCACGGCTCGCAAATATAAAGGGTAAACCGACGAAACGAATCGTGTGTACTTTAACAACTGAATCCGCCCAGAGGTAGTCGCCTTACGTACGAAAAAGAGCTGTTGAACTCCCGAAAAAACAGCCATTTTTACAAAACGAATCATCCCGGCTTCCCTCATGCTCTTCCCCCCATCCGTCGCAACCCTACGGCTCGAACCAGTCCTTCGGCGGTGCAGAATCCGGCCGCACGACACGGGCAAGGCCTGCTACAAATCAGGTATTATGTCCCCAGAATGCCCTACGGCATTTTAGTGTTGCACAAGGTAGCGTAGTGTTCAGTGGCAGAGAGCGCGGGTGCAGAGCGCCGTCATCATCGTCTGTCCACTCATCGGACCCGCCCGTTATCGTCAGGCATAGCTCCTGGCTGTGGCGTCTGCTTTTTCTATGAACTTCTCTGCTGAAGCAATAACCGCTTTAGCTCCGGATTGAGAAAATTCAGCCTCATAATCGGCAGCTTGACGGAGGTTCAGGGCATTGAGGAAGTCCCGAACTAACTGAGCGTCCATTTTACTTTCGTCCACAAATAACGCCCTCAAGGCTACAGCCAGGCAGTAGTGGCTCTTTTCACGGTAGCCCTGGGAGTAGACAAGCGCTCTGGCAGCGTGAAACATCGCATAATAGCCTTGAATAGTTGACCACTTGTAACGCTCATTTTCATAACCGGCTTTTGCATCCGACAGGTCACTTCTGGCGACTGAGAGCTCCTTTTTAACCAGCTTTTTGCCTCTGGCGAAGGAAACAATCTTCTTGCTTTCGAGACACTGTTTAAACTCTTGATTCACTTCTAGCCCTTTCCCATAATACTATGCCACGCTCAACTTCTTCCATGAAAGTCTGCTCTGATTCCCCTCTCTCTAGTAGCTCGACAGGCGTTCTAATCACTGACTGAATATTAATATTCTCAAATCCCCTCGGGAATGTGAAATTGCTGATAACATTTGACACGTCTTTCTTGCTGTTAGATACGACAAATAAATCTAAATCACTCTCCGAATTATCCGTCCCAAGAGCACAACTACCGTACAATATTATGCGGCTTGACATCTTCTTCAGTTCTTCTACTAGCGGTTCAACCAGCATGAGATTTACCATTTTCTTGAACTCCGTAAGGGCGGCAGCCGAAGAATCAATCGAATAGAAATACATTTTGCCCTCTCGTCGGCGCTTAATTGCACCGGCAGAATATAAGTCTTTGACGGCACGGTGTGCCGAGCCATAACCTATGCCAAGCTTGCGGGCGATTTCTCTTTCATAGAATTCCCTATCCGCGAACTTGGCAAGAAAGCTAAGGACTCTTTGGTTAACCGTAACAATAATATGTGTGCTCAACATCAGGCAATCGCTCCAATAAGGGAGTATATACTCATTATAGGGAGTGATAGTAGGGAAGTCAAGAGCTAGTACACGATTATAGCAATGGCCTAACTATTGTATTCTAGCGGTTTGTTCAGCCCGGAAGCGCTTGCTGTGTGCCGATAACATCATTATAGGTCCGGAGCTATCATGGGAATGCTCAACTAGCTAAGGGACACTGTGAGCATCTTCCCTCCCGGCAGTAGTTCCTGAAGATGTGAATTAAGCCTTGCTGATGACAGGCAGTGAAATCAAGAGATTCTTCAATGCCAAGCTGCTTCTTCATATGCCGTGTTATGCAATTTTCAGCCAATTTGGGGTAATTACGGTAAAGCTCTATAGCGTTCTCTGTTAGCTTCGCTTCATTAGCTAATTCTCCCCAGGAGAAAGCAAAGGGCAATATCACGTTTACTATAATTTCACTTGCTTTGCTATTTCCCAAAAGAGCCGATATCTTTGTTTTACTTCTGACGTCAAAATCGAAATGGTCCCGCCAGTAGCCATCGCCAGCCACGGTCAAACCGTTCTCCAACGCATGGTGCCCCTTGGGCATAGGTGCTTCCTTCACTAGCTGCAATATCCCTGGTAACAGTTTTCCTTCGCAGTAACGCTCAAGAAGGTAGCTCTGGGCAACAATGCGTCGCACCGGATAATTGTTGGGGTATATGTGTGAGAGGTTCCAGTCACCTTCCTTCATGGTTTTAACTTTTTTATCCGCCGACTGCCATAGTTGCTCCAATTCCTGGACTTCTTTTTCTCTGGCAGACTTTCCTTGCCATCTTTGAGAAGGTAATAACCCGGCTGCGCCTAACAACAAAGCTTGCTTCGTGGCCAAGCCTTCTCGGGATTCGATGGAATTGAGGGGCATTCTGTCGGCAAGATCTTCAAAGGGCTTTGTGTTTTTAGCATAACCCAGAGCCCTCATAATGCCCCGGAAAAGCACCTGCCCCGCCTCTTCCTTCTGAACGAATCGAAGAATCTCGGCTTGGAAATGCAGCGCCTTCTGCTTAAACCTTTCTTCACCGGCAGTGTTCAATAGCTTTCCTAAAGTTTGCCTATCCACGTGATCCAGTATCCGGAAGCAAGGAAGTTGCTGGTAGGGCAGCAAGTAGGCTTGATGCTGTAATGCCTTCGCCAGACATAGCACGGGAACTGGTTTGCCGTTTTGTAGTAATGTAGCTGAATTACAATCATGCCACATCACAACATGAAGGATGACATTATTATATTCAGCATCAGCATGATGCTTATGGCTATACCAATCGCTGGATTTAACGTGAACCTCTACATCCCCTTTCGTCAAATGAGATTTATTTACAATAACTGCATCCCGAAAATCGGGGCCGTTATCACCATTAGTCCTTCCAGGATAGATTACACTGAATAGCTCGTCTTCCGAGGAGGTCATCTCCCTTCCCACCGCTTGTTGCCATATTAGAACTGCTTGTTTTTCCGAGAATTTTATCCGATTACGTGTAATCATGGCGTAAAAAAATTACCTGTCGCTTTATATCAATTGTTTAAACCTTAGAGCATTGCTCACAATATTTCCTCTTGCCCTTGGAAAAACCGCAGCAGCCAACCTTAATTTGGTTCATCATGCCTCCCTCCGGCTTTGTAAGTAAAGCCACTACGCTCAGCAACTATGCTGAGCAAGGTAGCCGATGCTCCGCGAGGTAGATACATCCCCTTTTCCCATTCACTGATTGTTTGCTGCCGCGTGCCTAATTCCTCGGCTAGCTTCACTTGAGTTAAGTTCAGGTGTTGCCTCAACGCCCGGATCTCTTCTTTACTCCATTGTCTTTTTTCCTTTTTTCTTCGCTCCATCTCTCAAAAATTATACACGGTTTAGTGTAATAATTCAAGAAAAATTGGCCAAATTTTAGTGAAAATCTTTTGCATTTTTGGGTTTTCTTGATATAATAGAAAGTTAGCAATCTCAGGGGCAGAGTGCTAAAATAAATATAGGAAAGGAGGGAATATGGCTAAAATTGAACCTTTGGGAGACAGGGTAGTGATAAAACCCACAGCCAAGGAAGAAGTCAGCAAAGGAGGGATAGTTTTGCCAGATACAGCCAAAGAGAAGCCCCAGGAGGGGAAAATTATTGCTGTAGGTCCAGGCAGGTTGACTGAAGATGGCAAACGTATTGCCATGGAGGTGAAGAAGGGAGACAAAGTTATTTATTCCAAATACGCTGGCACCGAGTTTAAGCTAGATGACGAAGAGGTGGTTATCATGCGTGAGGGCGACATTCTGGCTAAGAAGAGTTAAGAAAAGGAGGTAAGCGAATGGCAAAACAAATTATTTTCGGAGAAGAAGCAAGGAAATCATTAAAGAACGGCGTGGATACCATGACTGATGCTATCAGGGTGACTCTGGGACCACGCGGACGGCCCGTAGCACTGGATAAGAAATGGGGCGCTCCTTCGGTTCTCAACGACG
>Ga0307430_1001719_pt1 | contig 15610 bp, 12 predicted proteins | sample SalMarWE160130MG_FD_202159 | JGI IMG/M metagenome (GOLD analysis project Ga0307430, IMG submission 202159) | Salt marsh sediment microbial communities from the Plum Island Ecosystem LTER, Massachusetts, United States - WE1603-130 | ecosystem: Environmental > Aquatic > Marine > Intertidal zone >... | reverse complement strand
GATGCAGCCGCAGCTCGACGAGATTATGGCGTCGGCCGATCTGACGGACGAGGAGTTGCACGGGCGGCTCATCGGCCTCATGCGGAATATGAGTTTCTGGCCTCTATGGGGGAATCAGAACTTCTTCGACTACCTCAGAAAGCTCTACGCGCTGAACCAGGAGCTTCCAGACGGCAAGAAGGTCGAGCTCTATCTCAGTGACATTCCGTTGTGCTGGGATGACATGACGAAGGAGAAGCTCGACGAGGGCTGGCGGAAGCTGGTGTGGAACCGCGACGTGCTGATGGCGTACCGGATCGTCACGGAGCGGAACCGGCTCATCGAGGAAGGCTCTTTGGGCAAGTGCCTGGTCATTCTCAACTACCGGCACGCGTTCGCGCCCGTAAAGAACAAGGACGGCGAGCTCGCCAACAACGCGACACGCTACCTGTTCGAGGCATACCCCGGCAAGGTCGCCAACGTGCTGCTCAACACGGTCCGGCCGGTGAGCGCCGAGACCGACTTCACGGTGAAGTCGGACCTGATCCAGGACGGCAAGTGGGATGCCGCGTTCGAGGTCGTCGGGAATCCGGCGCTCGGATTCGATTTGAAGGGCACGCCCTTCGGCGCGGATTCCTTCGACTTCTTCCCGTTCGACCCCGCGATCGCAGCGCTCAAGTACGAGGAGGTCTTTACCGGGTTCATATTCTACAAGCCGCTCGGCGCCCAGCGGTGGGTCGTCGGCGTCCGCGGCCTGCTTGACGACGAGTTCGCGCAAGAAATCCGCGAGCGCTGCAAGCTGGCCGAGGGCACCGGCTTCGCCGGCCACTTCGCTGATTTTTTGGCGAACTTCGAGGCCGACGTCAAGAACGCCGCCGACCAGGGCATCCCGCTCAACGAGTACATCCGTACCCAGACCACGGCGGACGAGGTCCCCGACTTCCGCAAGAAGCTGGACCGCTGGCTGGCAGAAGAGAACTAACCACGGAGGGCACGGAGAGCACCGAGAACGTACACTTCCGTTGACGCCCCGTGTTCCCTGTGTTGCGCGCGCCCCTGTGGTTCGAATCCGAAGTGCTCTGGCCGTGTCTGGAAGAACGAAGAAAACCGAAAGAGGCGGTTTTCTGCTTGACTTCTGCTGTATGGGTGATATGATACAGCCGAAGACTGGAACAGGGGACCTTGATGCTTCACTTCCAGATCAACCCAAGCTCGGGCGTGTCTGTCTACAGGCAGATCATGGATCAGATGAAGTATTACGTTGTGTCGGGAATGCTAAGATATGGCGACCAGGTCCCTTCGATCCGCGAGCTGGCGCGGTCGTTGGCGGTGAATCCCACCACAATCGTCAAGGCCTACACGGAGCTGGAGCATGAGGGCGTCATCGAAATGCAGCAAGGCAAAGGGGCGTTTGTGACCGATTCGGGTCGGCGGATGTCTCCCGCCAGGCAGGAGGCAGCTCTGAGGCCCCAGGCCCGTCAGCTCGCGGTGGAGGCCGGCCAGATGGGCGCGGCCGAAAACCTGGTTTTGCGGGTTGTGAAGGAAGAGCTGGGACATGTGAACCGCTCGGCCCCTATCGCAGAGCCAACGGACAAGGAGAAACGTGATGGGTAAGCTGGCCATCGAGGCAAGAGGCCTCAGGAAGCGGTTTCGGGGCGGCGTGGTGGCCGTGGATGGGCTGGAGCTGGAGATCGAGCGCGGCATGGTCTACGGCCTGATCGGCCGCAACGGTGCGGGCAAGACGACGACGCTCCGGCTGCTGATGGGCCTGCTGCGTGCGAACGCCGGCACGGCGCGTGTATTGGGCATGGATATGTGGACGGTGTCGGCGGCCGAGCGGGCCCGCGTCGCCTACGTCTCGCAGGAGCAGCAACTGCACGACTGGATGACAGTCGGCGAGTTGTGCCGCTACGCCGCCTACCTCTATCCGGCTTGGGACCAGCCGTATGCGGAGCACCTGACCAAGTACTTCGGTCTTGTGCCCGACCGCGAGGTGGGCCGGATGTCGGGCGGCGAGAAGCGCAAGGTAGCCATGCTGCTGACGCTGGCCGCGCGGCCCGAGGTGCTCCTGCTCGACGAGCCGGCGGCGAACTTCGACCCGATCGCCCGGCGCGAGTTAATTGGGGAGCTGGCGAGCGTGCTGGTGGACGACGGCGGCTGCACGATCCTCTTCAGCACCCACATCATCAGCGACATCGAGCGGATCGCCGACCACGTCGGCATCATGGACAAGGGCAAGCTGGTGACGTCGGCGCGGCTGGACGAGCTGCAGAGCACGACGAAGCGCGTGCAGGTCGTCTTTGAGGGGGACACTCCCCCACCCGGCTTCAGGGTGCCCGGCGCGGTGCGGAGCGAGGTGTCAGGGCCGGTTGTGTCGGCGGTGGTTCGTCTCGAGCGAGAGGATGCGCTCGACGAGGTTCGCCGCATCCCGGGTGCGCGCGTGAACGTCTTCCCGCTCGGCCTGGAAGACATGTTTATTGAGCTCTTTGGGGCGAAGACCGCCCAGGAATTCGTTGAGGGAGAAGGCAATGGACAGCGTGGCAGTGAATAGGCGCAACGCGACACGCGCCGACGGACGGGGCATCCGGGCCCGAGTCATCCGGGGTTTGCTTTACGAGGAGTGGTTGGCCCGCGGGCGTCTCATCATGGTCTGCATGGCGATCTGGGTGATCGGCGCCTGGGTGTTGTCGACGTTCACGCACCCGGCCTGGTACATGGCCTGGGGCTTTCTGGTTCTAGCCACGGTGGGCAGTCAACTCGCCCGGGCCGACGTATTCGAGGGCACCGAGGAGTTCGCCTTCGCCCTTCCGGCGACGCGGCTGACGCGCTACCTGGTGCGGTTCGCATTGGGGCTCGGCCTGCTGCTGATTCCGACGTGCGTGGGGCTTCTGGCCACGCGTTTCAACGTGCCCCAGGCGCTGTGGGGATTGATCGTCGAATCCGGCTTCACCGAAGCCGGGCCGGCGGTCGGGGCCGAGTGGTACGCGCGCGCGCTCACCTATCCTACGGCGGCGTTCGCGCTGCTGTTCGGGCTGACGGCCCTCTGCCAGTCGCGGACCCAGTTCTCGAGCACCACGGGGCTTGGCTCCTTGGGGCTCGTCGTGCTCACCGTCTTCCTGGAGCGCTGGCTTCAGCCGAGAACGTCCTGGTGGACTCCCTTCGCTGTCCTGGCGCTTACGGCCGTCGTGGCGGTGGTCACGAGCGCATTCCTGTACATGCGCAAGGAGGGCGTGAGCCGGCCGGTGCGGCAAGGCCATGACCGGCGTTGGATCGTCGTCGTGATCGCGGGCGCGCTCCTCTTCCTGCTGCTGCTGTTCTCTACCGGCCGACCGTCGGTACGCCACACGCCGACTCCAGGTTCGGAAACCGACTCCCACAAACATGAAACAACCAATACAAACGGTGGATTCTGATGGGCGTTTCATTGCTCGGCGTTTCATTGCTCCTGGTGGCAGTCCTCATTGCTTGGGCGGTTCTTGCGAAAGGCGGGGTCGTGCTCGCGCGGAGGCGAGCGGCCCCAACGCGACATCCGGGCCGATGGCTCGCCCTGCGCATCGTGTGCGCAGCGGCCGGCGTGGGCCTTCTTGCGGCCGTCGGTTTGGTGACGCGCTCCGCGGCATACGGCGTCTACGCGGATCGCGAGACGAGTGCGCACCTTCGCGTGCATGTGCCGGCCGAGGCAGTGGATGCAGCGTTGGCCGGCGCGGCCGACCTGGACGAAGCGGAGGCCAAGTACCTCGTCCACTTCATCGTCGCCGAATTCGATGCGGCGGGTGTGGCGCCACTCGCCGTCGAGGAGTTCCAGATCAACTGGCCCGCCGACAAGCGGAAGTTCTTCAAGGGCACCATCGAGTGCGCCGGCGCGGTCGTGGAGACGGGATTCACGGTGGAGCGCATCGAGAGGGTTCTCCCCTCGGAGCATCCACTGCACGAACGAGAGCCGTGGGCCGAGACCGAGGCCGCATTCGGGGGGAAGGCGACCGGTATGTACGGACAGACCTATCCCGACACCCCGGAGAGCCTTTCGCTGCACGGCTCACACTCCGTCTCTGTGCAGAATCCGAAGAGGCGCTCCAGCAGGTCGGGCGGCGGCATCGGAACGCCTGGAGGGACCATCCTGGTTGCGTCGTCTCGGCAGAAGCCGTTGCTGCTCTCGGCCACGCACAAGCGTATGGCCTGTATTCGGGTCTTCTATCTCATCACGCAAGCCGGCCTCGACGATCCGCTGACGACGGTCTCTGTCGATGAGCTGTTGGCGAGCCATGCGCCCGCCGTCGAGAACCTCAGAGAGCAAGTCGAGGCAACGCGACAGGAGCCGGACAAGTTGGGTCTGTCTGGAGGCGTCCGGCTCGCCCTCTGGCTCGGGCTCACGACCGCCGTGCTGGTCGTGGCCGTCGCCCTGCTTGCGCTGGCCTTGCCCATGCCCAAGCGTTCGGTCGCCGCAATCGGAGCGACCCTGATCGTTGTGTTGTTCATGGTAGCCGTCGACCGCTCGATGCTCGCGTACCACCTGGATCGTATGGACGACAAGACGGCGACGGTCGAGGAGCGGCTCCTGGGATGTGCGCAGGCGACCGACACGTTCTTCTTCCGCAAGACAGCCCTCAAGCACGTCGAGGCCGTGGTGAAAGACGGGAATGCGCCGCCGGAACTCCTCTCGCTCGCAGAGCCTGTATGCATATCGCTTGGCAGATAGCGGGGAAAGAGAACTCCGGGGAGCAGGACGGCGGGCCGAGGGCGACCCGCCCCACATCCAGACGACGACACGCGCCCCTGCAATTCGGCGACTCGTTCCAGATTCGGGGAAGCGAGGCACTGTGGCAGGTGTAGGGCGGGTCGCCCTCGGCCCGCCGTCCCCGTGTTCCCCGTGGCCCCCGTGGTTACTTTTTCTGAAGTAGGGCGTCGAGCGAGTAGCGGTTGCCGCGGGTAGCGAAGTAGTAGGCAAGCGCGGCGAAGACAACGTACTGGCCGTTGTTGGCTACCACGGCATGCTGGTGCTGCAAGGCCATGCCGAACATGAGGTGGCCGAGCAGGAAGGCGGCGATAACGAGCACGGTGCGGGTCCTGAGTCCCAATGACACGGTCAGGCCGAGACTGATTTCGGCCCACGGCAGGACGGCGGCGAACGCGTAGATCAGCGCGCGGAACGGCCAGTTGTACGCCCAGCTCTCCTTGATGCCGTCGACAAAGCCCTGGATGAACGTGCCGTAGCCGACCGAGCCGCCGATGATGTTGATCAGCTTGCCGATGCCGGCGAACAGCAGTACAACGCCGACAACGAGCCGGATGAGCAGCGAGACGACCGAGGCGGTTTTTTCTTTCTCTTCCTCGTTCATGGCCACGACCTCCATGTGACTTGATCCGTTGTCCGTGGGCGTTGGGGGCCTCTTTGTTACATAACAGGTCAAGTTGGGCGTGGAGTTCCTGGCGCGAAAACGAGGGAAAACAGAGACGGTCAGCCTCTGCGTTCAGCATCCGCAGAGGCACAAGTGATTGTCCGGTTCCTTATCTTGGCGGGGTTTGTTTCCCGGCCCGGTCGCGAGCCTGGCTGGTCATGTCCCACACGATGAGGGCGATCCCGAACAGGGCAAGGCACCACGCCGCAACCGGCGGGAAGACGGCGAGCAGCGAGTGGGCGTAGTTGCCGCCGCGAGCAACGGCCTGTCCATGAATCGCCTGTCCATGAACGTAGCACTTCCCAACGTACATCAGGGCCGCTGACAGGATCAGGATTGCTCCGGAGATCATCTTCACGGTGCGTTCTCTCCCGAAACGTCAGGCAACGTGCGTGCGCATCAGATCTCGTCCCCGACTTCGCTCTCCGCCGGTGTCTCGTCATGCGGCGATTCATCCTCCGAGGTTCCGGCGGTGTCGGGCGGTGCCTCGGTTTCCTCGGACACGATGCGGGCGACGTCGGTGATGCGGTCGGCGACCTGGCCGGACTCGTCCTTGCCGATCTTCATGAGCCGGACGCCCTGAGTGGCGCGGCCGATGACGCGGATGTCTCTCACCGGCATGCGGATCGTCTGGCCGCCGGCGGTCATGATCATGAGGTCGTCGGCGTCGCGGACGCTGAGGGCGGCGACGACGACACCGTTCCGTTCGGTCGTGCGCAGCGTGATGATGCCCTTGCCGCCGCGCGACTGCACGCGGTAGTCCTCGAATGAGGTCCGCTTGCCGTACCCGTTCTCGGACACGACGAGGAGCGACGCGCGCGGGTCCGCGATCTGCATCCCGACGACGGCGTTGTCCTTCTTCGCGAGCGTGATGCCGCGCACGCCGCGCGTGGCGCGGCCCATGAAGCGCGCATCGGTTTCGGGGAAGCGGACCGACATCCCCTGGCGCGTGACGAGGATTACCTCGTCCTGGCCGGACGTGAGCTTGACGGCGATGAGGCGGTCGTCCGTGTCGATCTTGACCGCGATGATGCCGCCGCTGCGCGGGTTCGAGAACTCGGTCAGGCGCGTCTTCTTGATCGTGCCGCGCTCGCTCGCCATCAGGATGCCGTGCTCCCCTGTGAGGTCGCGCACTCGGATCAAGCCGGCGATCTTCTCCTCGCTCGTCATGTTGAGCAGGTTGACGATCGCCTTGCCGCGCGCCGCCCGGCCGCCGGTGGGCACCTCGTAGACCTTGAGCCAGTAGCAGCGGCCCTGCTCAGTGAAGACGAGGATATAGTCGTGCGTCGTCGCGGTGAACAGGTGCTCGACGAAGTCCTCCTCGCGCGTCTGCATGCCGGCGACGCCCTTGCCGCCGCGCCGCTGGGCGCGATACGTGCCGACCGGCACGCGCTTGACGTAGCCGGCGTGGCTGATCGTGATGACGCACGCCTCGTCGGGGATCAGGTCCTCAGCGTCGAAGTCGCCTTCGGCCTCGATGATGTCGGTCCGGCGCGGATCGCCGTACTTGCTGCGCACCTCGTCGAGGTCTTGCTTGATGAGCTGGCGCACGATCTCGTCGCTCGCGAGGATCGACTTGTAACGCGCGATCTTCTTGATGAGCTCCTTGTACTCCTCGTCGAGCTTCTCGCGCTCGAGGCCGGTGAGCTGGTAGAGGCGCAGCTCGAGAATAGCGTTGGCTTGCGCCTCGGTGAACTTGAACTTGCCCATCAGCTTCGTGCGCGCCTCGTCGCGGTTCGACGATTTGCGGATGATGGCTACGATCTCGTCGAGGTTCTTGAGCGCGATCTTATACCCTTCGAGGATGTGTGCGCGCGCCTCGGCCTTGCGCAGGTCGTGCTCGGTGCGGCGCACGATGACCTCGCGCCGGTGGGCCACGTAGGTCTCGAACAGCTCCTTGAGCGACATGACCCGCGGCTGGCCATGGTCGAGCGCGAGCATGATGGCACCGAAGGTGGTCTGGAGCTGCGTGTGCTTGTAGAGCTGGTTGAGGATGACGCGCGCGATCTCGCCGCGCTTCAGCTCGATGACGATGCGCATGCCGTCGCGGTCCGACTCGTCGCGCAGGTCGCTGATGCCCGTGATGACCTTGTTGTTGACGAGCTGCGCGATGGTGTCGAGCAGCGTGGACTTGTTGACCATGTACGGGATCTCGGTGACGACGATGTATTCCTTGCCGCCGCGCGCCGGTTCGATCCCGGCGCGGGCGCGCACGGTCAATCGCCCGCGGCCCGTCGCGTACGCTTCTTTGATCCCTTTGCGCCCGACGATGAAGCCGCCGGTCGGGAAGTCGGGTCCCGGCATGACGTCCATGAGCTGCTTGCGCGAGATGTCCGCATCGTCGACGTAGAGCTTGAGCGCTTCGGCGAGCTCGCCGACGTTGTGCGGCGGGATGTTGGTCGCCATGCCGACGGCGATACCGGTCGCGCCGTTGGCGAGCAGGTTGGGGAATCGTCCGGGCAGCACGGTCGGCTCGGTCCGCGTGCCGTCGTAGTTTGGGATGTAGTCGACGGTGTCTTTCTCGATATCCTCCATCAAGACGACGGCCGGCCGCGTCAGCCGCGCCTCCGTGTACCGCATCGCCGCGGGCGGGTCGCCGTCGATGCTGCCGAAGTTGCCCTGGCCGTCGACGAGCGTGTAGCGCATGCTGAAGGACTGCGCCATGCGCACGAGCGTCGGGTAGACGACGCTCTCGCCGTGCGGGTGGTAATTGCCCGAGGTATCGCCGGCGATCTTGGCGCACTTGCGGAAGCCGCGTCCGGGCTGGAGGTTGAGGTCGCGCATGGCGACCAGTATGCGGCGCTGCGACGGTTTGAGGCCGTCGCGAGCGTCGGGCAGCGCACGCGAGATGATCACGCTCATCGCGTACGTCGTGAACGACTCGCGCATCTCGTCTTCGATGTCGCGCGGGACAACCCGCTCGTTGCGTGTGTACATGTCCCTCCTGTCACACCGCGCTGTTGAGATCCTCGCTTACTCTAGCCAGCCGCCCCTTCCGGGTCAAGATTTCCGTCGAGCAAGCACCATAACCGCTCGCACGCCAGATGCAGGGCGGCAGCGGTTCGCGCGCTGGATGTAGGGCGGGCGCCCGCGCGCGCGGAACGCGCGACGCCCGTCGCAGCCTGCATGTAGGGCGGGCGCTCCTGCGCCCGCCGAAGCCGCGGAGCGGCGTCACCGCTTGCTCCCACGCGCTACGTACCGCGCCTTCGGCGCTCGGCGGGCGCAGGGGCACCCGCCCTACATCGCCGTGACTCGCCGTCCGCTCGATGAAGACGGGCGTTGACGGGCCGGGCACCGGGTCCTACCATTGCCCGAGAGGAAAGAGAGTGCACTAACCCACCCGACGCCGGATGAGGGGAACATGGGCGTTGAAAAACAGCTCGCCGCCATGCGCCGCGACCTCAGCGCGCTGCGCGAGCAGGTAGCCCACCTCTCGAGCCTGATCGAGGTCAGCCACGTCATCAACTCGACGCTCGAGCTCCAGAGTCTGCTGACGATCATCATGGACATCGCCAAGACGGTCATGCACTGCGAGGCGAGCTCGCTGATGCTCATCGACGAGGCGACCGACGAGCTCGTGTTCAAGGTCGCACTCGGCGACAAGGGCGAGATGGTCGAGAAGTTCCGGCTCAAGATGGGCCAGGGCATCGCGGGCTGGGTCGCCCAGCACGGGCAATCGGCGCTCGTGGCCGACGCGGCAAAGGACGAGCGGTTCTTCAGCGCCGTCGACAAGGAGTCAGGGTTCCAGACCCGGTCGGTCCTCTGCGTGCCGCTCAAGGTCAAGGACAGGATGATCGGTATCCTCGAAGCGTTCAACCCGACGGACCGGCCGATGTTCGACGAGGCCGACCTGAAGCTTTGCGAGGCGTTCGCGAGCCAGGCGGCCGTCGCGATCGAGAACGCGCGCATGCACGAGCGCATCGTCCACCAGCGCGCCGTCGAGCAGGAGCTCCAGATCGCCAGCCAGATCCAGCAGAGCTTCCTGCCGAAGCGCTACCCCGACATGCCGGGCGTGACGATCGCGGCGATCAGCGTGCCGGCGCGCAACGTGGGCGGCGACCTCTACGACGTGATCGACCTCGGCAACGACCGCGTCGGCGTCATCATCGGCGACGTGGCGGGCAAGGGCGTGCCGGCCGCGCTGTTCATGGTCAAGGCGATGAGCGAGCTGCGGTTCCACACCGCGTCGATCCCGACAACCGCCAAGGTGCTGCAGACCGCGAACGACATGATCGAGGAGAGCGACCTGGGCGTCTTCATCACGGCCGTCTACCTCGTGCTCGACGTCAAGACCGGGCGGCTCGAATACTCGAACGCGGGCCATCTCGCGCCGATGGTCGTCCGGCCCACCGCCGACGAGGTCATCAGCCTCGACGAGGGTCGCGGGCTGCCGCTCGGTGTCGCGCCCGGCAGCGAGTTCGAGCAGGGCGAGTTCACGCTCCAGCCCGGCGACTCGGTCTTCCTGTACACCGACGGGATCATGGAAGCGCGCAACGCCAAAGAAGAGGAGTACGGCGAGGAGCGGCTGGCCGAGCTGCTCGCCGGTAAAGACGCCGTCCCCGAGGAGCTCATCGAGCTCGTCCGCCACGACGTCGCCGCCTTCACCCAGGACCGCCCCCAGCACGACGACCTCACCGCCCTCGCCTTCCGCTACGAACCGAGGTAGAACTCGAGAAATGGACAGAAAGATATGAAACAGATGTGGAAGGTTCGGCCGGGGTTTCTCGCGGTGCTTGGTGTCGTCATCGTCGCCGTCGGCGCGTGGAAGCTACAGAAGGCGTATACCGCTCGCCGGGTATCTCTCGACAACGAACTGGGCCGGGCGATCGTGTCGGGCGATACGGATGCGGTCACGGCCGTGCTTGACCGCGGCGCGTCTGCACGCGGGGCCAGAAACTCGTGGTCCGACCTCCCTCTCCACACGGCGGCGGAATGGGGTCATGTGGACATCGTGAAACTCCTCGTCGAGCGCGGCGCCGATGTCAACGCACGCTCGCCCTGGGGCACGACGCCGCTTTTCCAGGCGGCGCGCGAGGGGCACATCGACGTAATGGAGTTCTTGCTCGACAACGGCGCTGAGGTGAACGTCGACGCAGGCGATGTCTACAACCCGCTGAACATGGCGATCTTGTGGGGTCATTGGCAGGCTGCCGAGCTCCTCGTGTCGCGTGGTGCCGACATCAACCCGGACCGTGTCGAGCTGTACACACCCCTCATGGCTGCCGTCAGGCACGGGCACGCGGAGACGGCACGATGGCTGCTCGACCTCGGGGCGGACGTCAACGCGACAGACAAGCTTGGCGGCACCGCGCTTCGCCTCGCGGCGCTTCGAGAGGACCGCGCCTTGGCCGACCTGCTCATGTCGCGCGGTGCGAAGGTCACGATCCACACCGCCGCCGCTCTCGGTGACGTCGAGGCGGTGCGCGGTTTCCTTGCCGATAGGGTCGATCCAGATGTTCAGGACAGCCGCAACAACCCGCCCCTGCTCTTCGCCGTCAAGATGGGGCGGGTCGAGGTTGCCGACGAACTCATCCGCGCAGGTGCCGACGTGAATGGCCCGAAGAACCCCGAGCTGATCGACCGGGTCAGCGGACGGAGAGTGGTGGCGGATTGGGAAAGCTATCTGCACACTGCCGCCCGTCGAGGCAACAAGGAGATCGTGCGGTTGTTGATCGCCGCCGGCGCGGACGTGAACGCGCGGGACTGGAAGGCTGGCGTGACGCCGCTGGACGGAGCACTTCGCGCGGGGCGCAAGAACATCGCCGAGATTCTTCGCGAGAACGGCGGGAAGACCCGGCGCGAGCTCCTGGAGGCCCAGCGTGAGCAATAAGCCGACTCGGATTGTCACCGGTGACCCGAAGGCGCAATGGCACCGAGTCGTGTTCGTGGTCAATCGAGAGGCCAAGGAGGACGAGCTGGGCATACTGATGGTCTCCCATACCGTCGAGACGATCTCCCCGAACTGAAAGAATGCGCGCAGTACCTGTTTGTCCAGCGGGGAAACGAACATGGCTTCCGCAAAGAAATCGCGCCGGCTGAAGGGCGTGGTCGTGGCGCGACGTTGTGATCGAGACCAACCTGGAAGGGGCGCTGTCGGAGCCATGTTTCTCCGCGGAGGCAGGTCTGTACCGTCGCGTTTCGGAGCCCGGTGAGAACCCGGCTTTCGTCTGCACAATCTTCGAAGAGGTTCGCCCATACGTGCTTCGACATGACCCAGGCCTTACCAAGCGCGAAGCCCGGCTGACATTCGAGCTTCGGGGCATTGACCCCGAATCAGGCGCAACGAGACGTGAGCGGCACCATCTGCGCCTCGTCGAGAATCCCACAGCCGGGGATGACCTATTCGAGCCGTCCTTCGTGATCACGTCCTACACGATCGAGACGTTCGTCCCCGTCCAGTCTGATTAGCCGGCATTTCGCGCCATGTCATGAGCACAAGCCCCGCCAGGGGCGTATGAGAGTAGCCTCGGGCGCAGACCCTCCGAAGCCTTGGCGAAGGAGAGCAAGCCCGTGGAACAGGATGCGACGCAGCACATCAGAGCCCCTTCAGGGGCGACTGAGGCCGAACCTCGTGCGCACTCAGTCGCCCCTAACGGGGCTCGGGGTGTTCGTTGATTCCACCTTCCACGGGCTAGCGCCCGAGGCTACTCCCAATCGCCGCTGCGCGGCTCATCGGGGGAAGACAACGTCCTCTGCGGCTCGCTCGGTCGATAACACGCTTGGCCTCACTCGCTCGAAGCTGTAGACTACCGCAAACGCGACGCGAATTCTGGAGGAGAGGAAACGATGGCTCCGTTCAACGGACTTGGGATGAGCTTGGGGAATCTGTCGCGGCTGTCGAAGGCGAAGACGCGGTCGATTAGCGCTGAGAATCCGACCGGCGCAAAAGGCAAGGGCGCGATGGCCGACCCGCACCCGGGCGCGTCGCTCGAACACCTCGGGAAAGGGTGGAAGTGCCAGCCGACGGTCCCGTTCAAGCCGGGCGAGACGGTCACGATCGCCGATATCAAGGGGCCCGGCGCGATCCAGAGCATCTGGATGACGACGGATCTGGGCCGCGACCTGATCCTGCGCATCTACTGGGACGGGCAGAAGCGGCCGTCGGTCGAGTGCCCGCTGTTCGACTTCTTCGGCGTGCCGTGGTCGTACCCGGGGCGCGGGACGAAGCCGACGGCGCCGTTTGCGCAGCTCAACTCGCTGCCGGTCGTGGTGAACCCCCGCTTCGGCCTGAACTGCTACTGGGAAATGCCGTTCCGCAAGCGGTGCCGGATCACGGTCGAGAACATCAGGCCGGCGGACAAGCGGGCCGAGGACGCCGCGAACAAGCCGAACAACTTCCTCTACTATCAGATCAACTACACGCTGACCGAGGTGCCGGCCGACGCCGCGTACTTCCATGCGCAGTTCCGGCGCGTCAACCCGATCCCCCAGGGCGAGGTGTACACGATCCTCGACGGGGTGAAGGGCCGCGGCCACTACGTCGGCGTCTCGACCGGCTGGGGCATCAACCAGAACGGCTGGTGGGGCGAGGGCGAGATCAAGTTCTACATCGACGGCGACGGCGAGTTCCCCACGATCTGCGGCACGGGCCTCGAGGACTACTTCGGCGGCGCGTGGGATTGGGACGTCGACAAGGAATACGTCACCTACTCCACCCCGTTCCTCGGCATGCACCAGGTCATCAAGCCCGACGGCCTCTACAGCGCGCAGCACCGGCACTCGATGTACCGCTGGCACGTCATGGACCCGGTCCGGTTCGAGAAGGATTTACGGGTCACGATCCAGGTGCTCGGCCACGCGCCCGACGGGGGCTTCGTCCTCGGCAACCACGACATCTCGTCCGTCGCCTACTGGTACCAGACGCTGCCGACCGCCCCGTTCCCCAAGCTGCCGGGGCGAGACGCGCTCGTGTCGTTCTGAGCACGATGCACGCTTCTAGGCAGGTCTGTCGGCGGGGGTGGTGGTGACGCGGCCGGGGGCGGGCTGGTCACATCAGAGATCGCCCCACGGCGGCAAAAGGCCCGCCCAAGGACGCTGCCCTTTTGACCCCCTGACTACCGAAAGGGTGTTGTTGGGTGTTCCGTAGGCAAAGGAGACAAGCAAGCCTTTCTCCCCGAATCCCAGAGGATGGTTGCCCGCCTGTTGGCAGTAGCGCTTGATCGTGCGTTTGTCCCCGTCAGATAAAGCGGTGTTCGCCTTCGCCATAAGCTCTTGACGGGAGCCGATGGTGTGCACCGCAATGACCTTGAACGGTGTGTCTTTCTCGATGCGATCCGCTCCCTCAGCCGTGCCGGCCACAACAGCCAAGTAGAGCCTCAGGTACTCGGGTACCATCTGATGGATCGTCTCATGCCAGGCACCTGTCACCTGTTCCCCTGTGCCGACGAAATCATCCAAGAAGAACACCACTGGCTCATAGCTCTTCTTCTTCAAAAGGATGCCCTGGATGTCAAACGCCTTGACAAACTGCTCCTTCAGGCGATCCAGCTTGTTGAAGTTGCGGAAACGCCGGACAGTATCCTCACCACTCTCGCCCGAGCGGCCAAAAGGGACGTAGTACACGTCGCTCCCCGCGACGCCCTCGGACTTGATCTGCTGCTTGATGAGTCCATGTAGGGTCCCCATCAACCCGTTGATCTTGTCGGTGCTGTAGTAAGAGATCAGCCCAGCAAGCTTGAGCGCCAATTCACGGTGCTGTGCCTGAAACTGCCTCAGCCACCTTCTGAGGTGAGCTCTGTCCAGGCCACTCAACGGCTCATAGTCTGCGAACGTCTGGACCAGTTGAGTCAGTTCCTCTTCATGACCCTCACAGAAGCGCTCGAACCCATTAACAGCCACTTGCATCAGCCCTCAAGCTTGGTGAGCAAGTCGGAAACGTACTTCTGCACAGCGAGGAGCGACTTGCGGATACTCGAGCGCTTGACGACATGCTCGATCTTCAGCCAACGCATCCGCCTGAGAAACTCCTGGCAGGCTTTCTGAGCCGAATCGAGGGACTTCTCCTCCTTGGTAAGCGGGTCAAAGAGGCTCCTGATCGTGCGATCGGTAGAGGCTGCAAGGGTCCGCAGGGCATCAAGGAAGCGCTCCTTGTGATGCTCGTCAACCTCGCCGTCCACGCTGAGAAGGTCGTGGGCCTCCAGTATGCGACGAAAATGGATGACACTTGAGATATTGCCTTTCTCGTAGAGCGCCAGGAAGTGGTCTATCAGCTCGTCCCTGGATTTCCCGGCGCGCCACCGTTTGGGGAGTTTCATGTAGAGGTCGAGGACGGGATGGAGCTCGATGAAGAAATTCGCCCTGATGCGCCGTTCTGGATCTATGTCCATCATCCTCTGCTGGTACTTCTTGTGGTAGCTCAACAGGAGCTTACATCTCTTTATCTGGGGCTCAGAGACCTTAGTGAGTTCGGCAAGTCGGGCATCGCTCGTCTCACCAAGCTCCTTCATCAGAGCCTCAAGCGAAAGAGCTGTGGGCATCAACTCCCACTGCTCACGCAGGTTGTGGATATTGAACATCCAAAGCAGGTTGGCCACTGGTTCTGGTGGTTTAACGACGTTCGCCGGTATTGGAACCTCGCGCGGGGCTTTGGGGTCACTCTCGATGAGCTCAGCGCATCGCCAGCGGCGCTCGCCGTCCAGGATGTAATGCTGTCGGGTCCGTTTCTCTTGGTAGACCGTGAGCGGAACGAGAATCCCGTTGGCTCGGATGCTGTCGCGCAGGACTTCCAGCGGACCTCGGTCAAAAAGCCTGCGGGGATTCTGGGGATTCGGCTTCAGTTCCCTATAGGAAAGGGTTTTGAACATCCCAACCTGGACGGTCTTAGCTGTCTGGCGCTTCGCCATCTCGGGTCTCCATCGAACGCTCGGTGGTGCCTATGTTGGTCGCTATCAACTCATACGCGTGCTTCCGGTGCTTGGAGAAGCCAGCGATGTTCCGGCGAGTTCTGACTCGGGTCACGGTCCATCCCGAAAGAACGTCTCGTCCTTCGCGTGAGTCGGCGTAGCTCACAACGAACATCGCCCCGGCCTTGTCGATCGCTTCGAGAACATGCCGCAATCTTTCCAGGTCACCATGGTTGAAAGGCTTGGCGGAGTACTCGTTGAAAACTCTTCTTCGCGCAACCGTGAACGGCGGATCAAGGTACACGAAATCCCCGGGACGGACATCCTTCACGGCGTCGGCGAAGTCCATCGCCGTAATCTTGACGCGGTGGAGCAGTTGCGAGCACGCCCGCA
>Ga0307430_1001717_pt1 | contig 15620 bp, 13 predicted proteins | sample SalMarWE160130MG_FD_202159 | JGI IMG/M metagenome (GOLD analysis project Ga0307430, IMG submission 202159) | Salt marsh sediment microbial communities from the Plum Island Ecosystem LTER, Massachusetts, United States - WE1603-130 | ecosystem: Environmental > Aquatic > Marine > Intertidal zone >... | reverse complement strand
TGGCACAGCAGCTTTACGAAAAAGTTATTGACCTGATTGCCGAGCGTGGGATAGCTGTTGAAAAGGGCGCTTTTGGCGAGTATATGCAAGTAAGCAGCACCAACGACGGGCCGGTAACCTTCCTGCTTGATAGCGGCAGATTATTCTAAACCACAAAATCCAGAGTTTACACCTCGATTGAGAAGTACACAGAACAAAAGACCAAAGACAAGAAACAAAAGGCTGGTGAAAGAACCAAGCCCGGAATGCGATTAATAATTTGAGTGTTCTTTGCTGCGTTATTTTTTGATTCTTACAGGCACTTTAGCTTTTTTTCTTCCGAGGATTTCGTCGGCTTCTTCCCAGGTTTCAGGGGGCCATTGTCCGGCTGACTGCAATTGTTTTAGATGGTCCAGCTCCTTGATGCTGATTATGGTTCTGCATTTTGGGAACCTGCCGCAGCCTAAGAATGGGCCTTTCTTGCTCTGCCTGATTACCAGCTCACCGTCTTTGCATTTGTAGCACCTTATTCCGGTGGGTTCCGGCGGCGGCTTTGGCGGCAGGACGTTGCCTTGCTTGTCCAGTGTGAGTGTTGTTTTACAGTCCGGATAGCCGCTGCATCCGAGGAATGGGCCGAATCGGCCGTTTTTATGTATCATCGGCTTACCGCAGAGAGGGCATTTATGCTCGCTTACCTTTTCTTCGAGCATCGTGCCTTCTTTGTCGCAGGGACAGGCAAATTTACACTCCGGATACGTCGAACAGCTCAGGAACTTACCATTTTTGCCGAATCTGTAAACGAGCGGCTGACCACACTTCGGGCATTCATATTCGCTGGGGGTCATTTCGGCTTTGGCGTGTTTCATTTGGGCCTGCGCCGTCTCAAGGTTTTCCTTGAAAGGACTATAGAAGTCTTTCAAAACAACGAGCCAATCCAGATGCTGTTCTTCTATTTTATCAAACTGTTCTTCCATATAGCGGGTAAAAGCGATGTCCATTATTTTCGGGAAGTACTCGTTAAGTTTGTCTGTAACCACCTCGCCAAGGTCGGTGGCGAAGAACCTTTTGTCCTGTTTCTCGACGTAGCCACGTTCCTGTATCGTGGAAATTATCGCGGCGTATGTGCTTGGTCTTCCGATGCCTTCTTTTTCGAGGTTCTTTACCAGAGACGCTTCGGTATATCGGGCCGGTGGTTTTGTGAAATGCTGCTCAGCCTTTATATCAACCGCCTCTACTTTTTGGCCTGTTTCCATTGGCGGTAATTGCTGTTCGTTTGAGCTGGTCAGCCAGATTTTTGTAAAGCCGTCGAAGAGCAGTATTCGCCCTGTGCTTTTATACCGGCATTGGCCCAGTGACGTCTGGGCCGCGATATTCAGATTTGTTACATTCCATTTGGCGGGCTCCATCTGGCAGGCTACAAAGCGGCGCCAGATAAGGTCGTAGAGTTTGAACTGCTGGTCGGTAAGAAATGGCTTTAAATCGTTAGGTGTAAGGTCAACATCGGTTGGTCGGATGGCTTCGTGTGCCTGCTGGGCGGTCTTTTTAGAGGCATAAACCTTCGGTTTGGCAGGAAGGTAATCCTGGCCGAGGTGCATACTGATATAATTTCTCACCTCTTTGATAGCTTCCTCCGACAGATGCGTGCTGTCCGTTCTCATATACGTAATAAGACCCAGGAAACCCATCGAGCCTAAGTCAATGCCCTCGTACAACTGCTGGGCCATCGCCATAGTTTTTTTTGCGGTAAAGCCTAACCGATTTGCAGCGGCCTGCTGTAAAGTCGAAGTTATAAAAGGAGCCGAAGGACGCGAAACGGATTCCTTCTTTTCTATATCTGCGATGTTAAATTCCGCCTCCTTCAGTGCATCAAATATCCGGACTGCCTGTTCCTGATTGGATGCTTCGAACTTTTCATCATTGACCTTGTATAGCTCGGCCTTAAAGGCGTTGTGTTCGATAAGCCATTTATTCTGCTTGGCGATTGTTGGAGGGTTGTCTTCTTCAGTTTTTGGCGTAACAAAATCAAGCCATTCCCTGCTGTAGCTGCTTTGCAGGTCGGTGGTGAACACCGCGGGTATAAACCAGTACTCGACAGGCTCAAATTGGCGAATTTCCCTTTCCTTCTCGACGACCATTTTGACGGCCACGGACTGGACGCGGCCGGCCGATAGACCGCGAGTAACTTTTTTCCACAGCAGAGGGCTTATCTGATAGCCGACAATTCTGTCGAGGATTCGCCGGGCCTGTTGAGCCATAACCTTGTCCATATTGAGCTTGCCCGGTTCGGCAAAGGCACGCTTTATAGCCGATTGAGTTATGGCGTTGAAGATTACGCGGTAGGTCTTTTCTTCGGGTACGCCAAGAATTTGCGCAAGGTGCCAGGCGATCGCTTCGCCCTCACGGTCAAGGTCGGTGGCCAGAAATAGTTTATCACTTTTTTTCGCTGCTGCCTTTAACGATATTACGGTGCGTTTCTTGCCGGGCATTACCTCGTAAGTCGGCTCGAAATTATTTTCTATATCAACGTTCAAACCCTTTGAAGGCAAATCCCGCACGTGTCCCATCGATGCCTTTACCTCGAAGTCCGGGCCAAGGTACCTGTTTATGGTCTTTGCCTTGGCAGGCGATTCGACAATTACCAAAGATTTTTTAGATAAACTCGATTTTGCCATAATAAAACTTAGTCGAATGAAATTTATGGTTACGATTTACTAATCACGAGTCCGTTATCGGCGATTTTCACAACAATATTTAAAAAAGGACAAATATAGATGGATTGTAGAAATGTCAAGAGAAAACAAAACAATCCTCTGAAAGCACAGAATTAGTATTGTATCAACAGTAATTTTTGGGTCAAAGCCTGCGGTAAAACCGCGGGCTAAATATCTTTTTTGGGATTTATCTAATTTTTTCGTCCGGCAGTTCTGTTTTTATCCCTAAATATAGCGGCATTTTATCCGGCAACGCCCCTGTCTGGGCCATCAGCCGGTGAAGCTCAGCCTTTAGCTCAGTGACTTTAGGAGCATATTTTGGGTCGTCTATCAGATTTTTGGTTTCGAGTAGGTCGTTTTTTAAATTGTACAGTTCTGCTTTGTACCGGTCCGGTTTGTTATCACCGTTAGGATAGTGGACATATTTCCACTCATCCGTCCGTACGCCCCGAACGTTGGGTGTGTAAGGAAATTGCTTTTCATAGTTATAAGAGTAGTACAACGATTTGCGCCAGCCGCTTGTACGGCCGGCGAGCAGCTTTTTCCAGGACCTGCCGTGGATGTTCTTGAGGGGTTCGGCTTGGCAGATATCGAGAATGCTGGGTGCCAGGTCAACGTTCATCACCATCTTGCTGATGACTGTACCCGGCCGAATAAGCTTTGGGTATCTGACTAACAACGGCACTCGGATGCTCGGCTCGTGCATTGTTCGCTTGTCGGTCATCCCGTGTTCGCCCAAAAAGAAGCCGTTGTCGCTGGTGAAAACGAGCACGGTGTTGTCTAACCGGCCAAGCTCTTTGAGTGTCTGGTAAATCCTGCCGAGGCTGTCATCTACCGATTTAATCGTAGCTGCATAGGCCCGGACAAACTCGGCGAATTTCAGCACACTTTCGTCGCTGGTATCAGGGAAGTCTTTACGAAAACCGAATATCGGGCCGTATATGCCGTGCCAAGTGTTCAGTCGTTCCTTGACCCATTTTGGTTTGCCTTCAAGGTTAAAGGCCGTCCGGGGATAGCGAATTTCCACATCATCGTAAATGTTCTCGTACTTCTTCTCCGGCGTAAATGGCGTGTGTGATGCCTTATGTCCCATTATCAACAGGAATGGTTTGTTGTGCTCTTGCTTGAGCCAATCGACCGCCATATCGGTTACTTGATGAGTATAGTAACCTTTTTTGACCGTTCGTTTTCCATTGATATTGAAAGTTGTGTCGTAGTATTTGCCTTGTCCCTTGTGAGTAATCCAATAGTCGAAACCGGGTCGGCGCTCGTCGCTTTGTTCGCCCATGTGCCACTTGCCTATGTAAGCTGTCTCGTAACCGCTTTGTTGTAAGCGGAGCGGGTAGCTCGGCAGGTCGGCGGGATAATCGGTAAAGTTGTTCGTTACCTTATGGGCGTGAGCATAAAGTCCCGACAGAAACGATGCCCGGCTCGGTGAGCAAAGCGATGTGGTAACAAACATATTGGCAAAGCGTGCGCCTTCTTTTGCGATGCGGTCCATGTTCGGCGTTTTCAGAAACGGATGCCCTTCACAGCTCATGCAGTCCCATCGCTGGTCATCCGTCATTATGACCACTACATTGGGTCGGCTGGTACTATTGGTAACGCGGTTTTTTTCCTGGCTGGCCTGATTACATCCCTGGCCCAAAGCCAGTGACGTAGCCGCCATAACAGAATCTTTTAGGAAACTTCTGCGATTTATGCTGTTCATAATATGCCCTTTCTATACGTAGCATGGCCTTCCAGGCCGTGAGTTACATAAACATCAATCACGGGCAAGATGCCCCTGCCACGGGATACTTAATATTTATCCCGGCGTTTCACTCACTACACACTACTCACCAATTAACTAATTAGTATCTGCTGCGGAAAGCGAAAATCGACGATGTCACCCCTGCGAAAGCAGGGGTCCAGAGCGAAAAACTGGATTCCCGCTTTCGCGGGAATGACAAATACTGTTTCCGCAACAGGAACCAATTAACTTATCCTTCAGTTGCAAATGAGTTCTTCGAGCAGGTGTTTAAATTTTCTTATTGCATTGCCGCGGTGCGAGATTGCGTTTTTCTCTTCGGGAGTTAATTGAGCTACGGTTTTGTTCAAGTGCGGCACAAAAAAAATGGGGTCGTAACCAAAACCATTGTTTCCGATTTCTCTGTTGGTTATCAGACCTTCCAGTGTCCCTTCGGTCTCGATTAAGATTCTTTCAGGGCTTGCCAGACACAAACAACAAAAAAATCTCGCCGTTCTTTTTTCTTCGGGTACACCTTTGAGAAGTTCCAGGACCTTTGCAATGTTCCGATGGTCGATTAGAGTTCCGTCATCGTTTTTTGATTTCTCCCCGGAAAATCTCGCGGATTTCACGCCCGGTGCTCCGCCGAGTGCATCAACTTCCAGGCCTGAGTCGTCGGCGATTGTCCACAGCCCGGTGGTTATGGCATAGCCGAGGGCTTTTTTGTGGGCGTTCTCAGCAAAAGTTGAGCCGTCTTCTTCAATCTCTGCGATATCGGGGAAATCCGAGAGGTCAAGCCATTGAACATCGGCATCGAGCATAGCCCTTAGCTCAGCAATCTTACCGGGATTGGTAGTAGCAACGAGTATTGTTTTTTTCATTTATTACTTAACCGTTTTATTTCACCCTGAACTTCTTTCAAAATCTCCTTGTTTTTAATTTCATCATCGACGCTGAAAATAATGAATACCTTTCCGCCATATTTTTTCTCAAACTCTCTAAAACTTGCTTTCATTCTCTCGGAAGGAGAATAGTTGCCAAAACTTGCTTTAGCAGTAACAGGTTTTATTTGTATTCCAAATGCCTTATCACCTATCCAACCCAAGTAGTCAATATCGCCAGCATGGTCAAGTTCCGGTTCTGATTCAACAAACTTAACTTCTGGGAATTCTTTTGCCAAGGTGCCAGTTACAACAGATATTTCTCTGTTGAATCCATCGTATGTTCTGTTGATGGTCAGGTTATATATGTAATCGACGCAATCCTGCAGCATTAATTGATTAAAGGCTTCTTGCCATTCGGGGATAACTATCTCTTTAATTTTAACATATAATCTTTCGCCGAGTTCTTTGAGAACATCTTTTGTAACTTTAACAGAGTTTTTACCGTCAGTATGGGCGTTTTCTAAGTACCATTTTTCCCAATCTTGTATAGATTTTGGCTGACATTCTCTGATTAAAGACATTACAGCTCCAACTTTGTTAGGACGTGATAATTGGTAGGTTTGGCAGGCATAATTCAACACCTTTTCCTTCTTACCGAAATTTTTTGAATAGACTTTCATTTCTGATATGCTCTTTCTATCCCTGCCATGTTCATAAATCTCTTTTTGTATTCAAAATCCGTTTCACTATCAATTGATACTAATCCTTCCTTAATCAGATGAGCATTGATGAAAGTCTTGTTCTGCAGGTACAAATAACACAACAGGTTGTTTTTGTTGTCGTGTTTAACCTGTCCGAATTTAATAAAAACCTTTTGCCCTTTCGTTCTTGACTGTAAAAATTCAATGGCCTGCTGTTTTTTTTCAGTTTTTTCCTTTATTCCAAGCAGACGTATTTTCAGACCATCATCGAGTTCAAGCTCCGTAGGAGAAATGACTTTTTTGACATGATGATAAACCTGCCTTTTGCTGTCGCCATTGATTTTAGAGCCAAACTGTAGTTTTCTGGGGTCGATTTTCTTATCAAATTCGACAGGGTCTTTGAAGATGTAGGGTAATTGTTTGGCTATTTCTTTATAGTCTATATCTGCTTTATCCTGCTTAATTATCTCAAAATCAGTCTCTTCAAAAATCATCTTTTGTTCTAAGACCAACTTTTCTTTTATCAACGGCAGGAATTCAGGGTTTATCTCATATCCGACAGAATTTCTCTCAAGTTTTTTGGCTGCCAAAGAAGTTGTGCCGCTACCGAGAAATGGATCAAGAACCGTATCATTTACAAAACTAAACATTTTGATCAGACGGCTGGGCACTTCTTCAGGGAACATCGCCAGGTGCTTGTCTTGTTTTTCCCCAGGAATATTCCAATGACCGGCAAAAAATTGGTTCCATTCCTCTATTGTCATTCTTGAATTTTCTTTAATTTCCTTGTTTACTCTCGGTGCGACACCATGCTTCTTGAAGATTAGAATAAATTCATAGTCAATTTTAAGAATTCCGTTTCTAGGAAAAGGAAACGAGCCCATTATTGTCGCGCCACCCGTGGTATTACAGGTTGTAACCTTTTGCCAGATAATCGCCCCCATATAGTCAAAGCCTATAGTTTCACAAAACTTTATTATCTCAGTTCTTATAGGAATGACCTTGTATCTTCCGTAGTAAACAGAGCGGGCAAACTGATCACCGATATTCACGCATAAACGGCAACCCTTATTTAGAACTCTGTGGCATTCTTTCCAGACAATATTCAAATTGTTGATATAATCTTCATAGCTATCATCAAAACCTATTTGATTGCCATTGCCATAATCCTTGAGCTGCCAGTATGGTGGGGAGGTAATAATCAAATTAACGGATTCATCAGTCACCTCCATCATACATCTGGAATCACCAATAATTATTTTATGTCGTGTCATTTTTAATTAGCTCAGGAGTTTTTTTAGCAATGCCCGCTGGAAGTGGAGGCGGTTTTCGGCCTGGTCGAACATAATCGAATTGGGCGACTCAACGACTTCATCGGTGATTTCAAGGCCGCGATAAGCCGGCAGGCAGTGCATAATCTTGACGTTGGCCGGTGCGGATTTGACTAATTCGGCGTTGACCTGAAAACCTGCAAAATCGGCCTGCCGTTTTTGCTTTTCGTCCTCCTGGCCCATACTGACCCAGGTGTCGGTGTAGATGATATCGGCATCAAGAACAGCAGCGCCCGGGTCGTTCGTTTGCCGAATGGTGTCGGCTGATATTTGGTTTGCCTTTTCGATTGTTTCGGCATCGAGCTCGTAACCGGCAGGCGAGGCAATGACCATCTTCATACCAAACTTTGCAGAGGCAAAGGCTAATGACCGAGCCACATTATTGCCGTCACCGATAAAAGCAATTTTCGTGCCTTTTATTTCTTCGCGATGCTCGCTTATAGTAAGTACGTCAGCCATCGCCTGGCAGGGATGTGCCCAGTCCGTCAGGGCGTTTATTACCGGTACGGTGGCAAATTCAGCCAGCTCGGTGATGGTTTTGTGCTCGAATGTTCGTGCCATTATGCCGCTAACGTACCGGCTCAGGACCCTTGCTATATCTTTGATTGGCTCGCGTTTGCCGATACCGCCGATGTCTTCGGGCTTGACGTAGATTGCACTGCCGCCGAGGTCTGTCATAGCGACCTGGAAGCTGATTCTGGTTCGCAGGCTCGGCTTCTCGAAAAGCATCGCTAAAGTTTTTCCCTGAAGACAGAAATCGTTACCGCCGACACTGTATAAGCTTTTTAGCCGGTTGCTCATCCGCAGCAGCTCTTTTAGCAGCTCATTCGGACAATCAATTATGGAAAGAAAATGTTTCATTTTAGACCTCCACACACTCACGTGTGTGGTATCCATAAACCTCCACACACCCACGAGCGTGGTCTCCATTCCCCACACGTAAGTGTGGGGATTCTTCTTTATTCCGTTAAAACATCATCGAGAATCTCAATGGCCTGGTCGAGCTGGCTTTTAGTTGCAATCATCGGCGGCATAAACCGCAGAACGGTGTCATTGGTGCAGTTTATTCGCAGGCCGTTCTCCAGGCATTTATCGACTATCTCTTTACACGGGCTGGTCAGTTGAACGCCAATCATCAGGCCGATGCCACGAACGCTGTCTATGATAAAATGTTTTTGCTTCAATTGTTCGAACTTATCTTTAACATATTGCCCAAGCTCAACGGCGTTTTTTAGAAGATTATCTTCTTCTATTGCTTCAATAACCGCCACGCCGGCGGCGCAGGCCAGGCAGTTGCCGCCGAATGTTGAAGCGTGTTTGCCGGGCACTAACGAGGCAGCGATTTCTTCCGTGGCCATCATAGCTCCTATTGCAACGCCGCCGCCGAGGGCTTTTGCCATTGTTATAATATCCGGCACCACGTCGAAATGCTGGTATCCGAACCATTTTCCGGTCCTGCCCATTCCGGTCTGGACCTCATCTAAAATCATGACCGCCCCTTTTTCATCACAGAGCCGGCGAATCGTCTGTAGATAATCGGCGGTAGCAACGTTTATTCCACCCTCGCCCTGAATCGGCTCAACTAAAACGGCTGCCACTTCATCGCTGAAAGCCGATTCCAGTGCCGCAATATCATTGAACGGCACATAAACAAAGCCCGGCAGCAACGGCAGGAAACCTTCGTGATACTTCGGTTGAGCGGTTGCAGTAACCGTGGCGAAGGTTCGTCCGTGGAAGCTGCCCTCGGCTGTGATGAATTTATACTTTTCCTGCGACGTGTGTAAACGTGCTAATTTCAACGCCGCCTCGTTGGCCTCGGCGCCGCTGTTGCAAAAGAAGCACTTGCCGCCGAAGGCCCGTTCGCTTAACAACTGAGCTAATTTGCCCTGCGGCTCGGAGTAGAAAGTATTATCAATGTGCAAAAGCTCGCCGGCCTGTTTGCGTAATGCCTCGACAACCTTCGGATGGCAATGCCCTATCGCGCTGACGGCCCAGCCGGGGAACATGTCCAGTATCTTATTGCCTTCGGCGTCATACAGGTAACAGCCCTGGCCTTTGACGATAACCCGCGGCAGCCGGCCATAATTAGCGATAACATATTTGTTAAACAATTCAATAGTTTCCTGTGTAGTCATAATTTGTCTCTCGTAGAGAATTTAGAGTTTAAAATGTAGAATTTAGAATTAAGTAATCTTTTTTTCTACATTCTCAATTCTTAATTCTCAATTCTTAATTCTCAATTCTCAATTCTTAATTATCTCAGTTCCGATTCCTTTATCAGTGTAGATTTCGAGCAATAGTGAATGGGCGATTCGTCCATCAATAATATGCGTCTTCCTGACGCCTGCTTCCAGTGCCGTCAGGCAGGCCTCGACCTTTGGGAACATTGCATCGGTAATAATACCGGCATCAATCATTTCCTTAATCTGTGTCTCATTTAAGCTCGAAATCCAACTGTCCGGGTCTTCGATGTTGGTTCGTATCCCGTGCGTATCGCTTACGACAACGAGCTTTTCGGCTACGACTTGGGCGGCGACTTTGCCGGCGGCGCTGTCGGCGTTGACATTCAACTTTCCGCCGGCCTTGTCTTTGGCTACCGATGCGATGACCGGTATAGTCCCGTCGGCGCAGAGCGTCTTGAGCAATTGCACGTTTATCTTCACAACTTGTCCAACCAGTCCGAGGTCAACTTTTCGTCCATCTTCGCCGGCCAATCTCAGTGTTTCGGCAAATAATACACAACTGCTCAGCGAATGCAGTCCCATCGGCTCACATCCCAATTCGGTGAGCATCTCACAAATGGGAGTATTGATTTTATGCACGAGCGTATGCTCTGCTATTGTCAGGGTCCTCTGGTCGGTATATCGTCGGCCCTGCACCCAGACCGGCTCAAGACCTGCCTCGTTCATTGCCCTTGTAATGGCCTTTCCGCCGCCGTGGACGATAACAGGCCGCATCCCGACCGTAGCCATAAAGGCGATATCGGTCAGCAGCTTTTTTTGCAGAGCAGCATCATCGAGAATACTTCCGCCGAGCTTGACGACTACGATTCGCCCGCGAAACTGACGGATATATTCCATCGCCTCAATCAATGCACCAGCTTTTGCAATAGCTTCTTTCACTGACCTGATTCCTGAAAACAACACTTAAACGAAGGAAAGAGTTTATTGTCGAAGATGTGATTCGTCAAGTGATATTTGTATGTTATCGCGAAGAGCGATACGAAGCACACGACGCCCGTGCTCGCGGAAGCGGGTATGGCAATCTCAAATCAATGTTGAGTTCTAAGCTATAGTTTCGCTGTTTGTATTCTCTTTTTGATTTCTTCCCAGGACTGGGTTATGAGAAAACTCTCTTCCATATTCCCAATCATTTCGACAAATCTGTTCATCGGCACCGAAAAGCTGAGAATGTCCTCAGGGATGAACGGCCTTGCCGAAACGTCGAACATCCCCAGAACCCCTCTTGGGTGGTCAGAATCTTTTTCCAGATAAGGATACTGAACTATGGAACCACAGCCGGCGGCAAATGGTGCAAATACTCCGTTCGGTTCAAATTCATCAAAGTTTGCAAGCGTAAACAGCCCCGATAGAACATCAGGGCGGGCAAAGAAGATAACCACATCAGGTTCGTCCGACTCTTCGAGCATATCCCATCTCTTGAAAACAATGAATTTACCAGGCGCCTCTAACTTTGGGACGTTTTCCATTATCTTTTTGACCATCTCAGGCGTTTTTTTGTAACGCTCACCCTCAAGCTTTCCGGGAATACCGCAGGAGAGGAAATATTCTAAGTTCTCCATAACCTCCGTAGTAAATCCCAGGTATTTTTTCCCGCCGAAACACCCGATTGACTCAGCATCAAAGTAAATAGATTTTCCTGTTCTGGCTTCGCATAAATCAGCAAAAATGCACCTGTGTCCCGAAGAGGGCTTCACCGCTTCGGCTCCCTTTGCTTCGTTAGTATAGTAGAAGGTGATAGGAAGCTCTGCCCCATTAAAATATTTTTCCCAGTGACTTATAAATTTTTCCTTTATTTTCGTATCCATCTTATATTTCCCTTCGGAGATCTATGCCCCTGCCTCAACTTCCATATCCCTTGTATAGCTAACATCCACCAACTACGCAATCTGTGGTTCAGAATAGCTTGGTACCATCAAACAGAAAGGTTGCCGGCCCGTCATTGATGCTGCTTACGTGCATATATTCGCCAAACGCACCTTTTTCAACAGCTATGCCCTGTTCGGCAATCAACTCAATTACTTTTTATAAAGCTGCTTTGTGGAATCCTTTGGTAGTTCGCTCGGGTGTTTTTCTCTGAGATTTTCTGCAAACCATTTTCGCAGCCGGGCAAGCTCCCTCTCAATTTTCTCTGGTCTTTCTCTTGGCGGATTAAAGGAATCGGCCATCACAATCTGAGCAAACACAGATGCACATGCCTCGTTGGGATGGTAGATATTCCCGGTTGAAGGAAAAACTTTGCGGTATTCCGGTACCTCCAGCAGATTCCGAAATATCGGCTTGCCGTCGTTGGTAAGCTTCGGGCGAAAGTGCCCACCTCTCTTCACAAGCTCAACTGCAATCATGCGGAAGTCTCTGCCCATGCGCTTTAGGCCCTGGCCTTCGGCAAAAACCAGAAGCGGCTGGATATAAATCGTATTCTCTCCCTGTTGAATCGGAAATACCCAGCAACAATCTATGCCGTCCGGATTGGCCAGATGGTGTTCTTCAAGCCACGGACAGCTTTCGATTTCTTTTGCTTTGATGAATCCCCATATATCGGTGTACAACGAATCAAAAAAGCCGGGATTAACGCGCTGAAAGACGTGCATCTGCTCGTGTACGAGCAAGCTGCCAAATGATAAAGCTGTCCGTTCCGGAGCCGATTGGTGTAGCGTTGCAAATCGTTTGCAGGTTCTTTCGGAAAAAACAATATGCTTATCACGGGTATGGGAAAGTCCTCCTTCAATGTTACCCGATACCTTTAGAAAACTCCACGGCGTTTCAGCGAAGAGTGGATATTGCTCTTTCAAGGCTGGGTACAGCTTTTCCACACACCGGCGAATCGCCTCTTTCTCCTCTTCGGTGAATTCGCGCACTCCCGCCTGATAACGCCTTCGGCACTGCCGGCGCTGCTCCTCGAGCGTCTGTCCGCTGATTGCCGAGCCGGTCTTGGCCGACATTTCCATTTCCTGTAGTTGGTCGAAGTAGGGATCCAGTGAATCATCAATTATCGCAGCTTTACCCGCCTCAATATCAAGGAACGTTACTGACACTGATGAATGTGTTGTTTCTGATGTCTCTTTTCGGTCAGGCTTTTCAACGCCGAAGGTACAATTGGAAAGACACAGGAGTACGGCCGGCAGCAATAGTAGAGTGATTTTTAATCTCATCGTGATGTCTCCGAAAAATTCATATCTTGGTAAAAAACACCTCTGAATAAACCATAAAGTTTATTATCGAAGAGGTGATTAGTCAAGTTATGTTTGCCTATCGTTATCGTCCGAACGATTGTGAGAAAATCTTTGGGACAGTTTAACAAGAGACAAAAAGTTGCAAAACCGCTTTTCAACGTGTATAATAATTATGTTATTCAAAAACAGGTTGTTCTGTGGGGATTGACGCGAAATGGATAAAAAAAAACAAATCGAAACAAAGCCGCTTGAAATAGTCGAGCCGATAGGCAAACGTGTACTGATTCGCAAAGACCAGGACAAAAAACAAACCAAAGGCGGCATCCAACTGCCCGACAATATAGAAATCCCCACGATAACCGGGCGAATAATAACCATCTCCGCTGAGGTCGAAAACTCGCCGGACATACCGCTGCGTCAATACGATAAAGTGCTGTTCAATCCCAAAGGCGCCATACCCGTCGATTTTGAAGGCGATAATCGCCTGTTCGTGGTCGAGGTCGAAAACGTTGTGGCGGTCTTTAGAAAAGCATAAAATCATTCCGTCGATGTAAACTCAGGTCGTCCTTTGGCTGGTAATGAGAATGTATAGCGAATAATCCTCAAATTTAGGCTTGGCGTTTTCGCAGGACATGGTTATTATTCAAGTGTTCGAAAATAAATAACCCAAGTAAAATATGAAATCAGGTTTGACAACCATAGCCAATCCAAAAGGAGTAGTTTATGAACGGTGAAACAAATGATCAAACCGGTGTAATTAAAAGATTAAGTTCTACTTTGTACGACTGTAAATTTTGAATGAAATTAGTCGGTGTTATGTCTATTATCGGTGGTGCAATACAAGTGCTAACATGTTTTGGGATAATTATCGCGTGGTTGCCTATATGGCTTGGCATTTTACTGTTCCAGTGTGCTAATGCTATAGAACAAGCGTATGAAACTGGTAGCGAAGTTGCGATGATTAGGTCACTTTCTAAGCTAAAAACCTATTTCATTATTACAGGTGTTCTGACATTAATCGCAATAATATTTATGGTCATCGGCCTGTTCTTGGGTTTATTTGGTTCAGTCATGTCTATATCTCATATGCGTTAGCCGTTTTCTAAAAAAGAAGATGAGAGACTAACTCAGGCAACTGATTCTTACCGGCGCTCCAGACAACAGCCTATATGTTTATATTGACGTGCCACGTCTGATTCACTGATGTTGAATTGCACAGGAAGGTTGCTGTTTTGACTAAATGTATTTTTCGCGATCACATTCATTTATGCGCGCACCACTTTTGACCGGATTATTTTGGTCGGCACTACAATGGTACGGAAGAAAATCTGATTTTTATAGTAACTTGCTAAAATAGTGGGTGTGGTATAATATTAGCATCACAGCTTATGGCTCACAAAACAAGAAATACATGGTCCGCTAAAATAAAGAGGACTTTCACCTCAATACTGCCTGTCTCCCAAAGACGCAAAGGTCAATGCATTCATTGTGGGGCTTGTTGTAAACTGCCGAATGTCTGCCCCTTTCTCAAGTACAAACCGGATGGCAAAGCTTACTGTTCCATTTATACAATTCGGCCCTTGAATTGCAGAAAATACCCACGAACCGAATCTGAGTTTATTACGGCAGATACATGTGGTCATAGGTTTGATTAGGGCCTGCTTTTCGCACCACGTCTTGCAAAGGCAAATAAACTACCCAGAACTAACAATACACCTGTTGCTGGCTCAGGTATCACCTCAATTCCTTTAGGATATACAACAACAGGCTTGTGAAGCTTCTGTTTTTTCCCTCCTGCACCAGCACTCATACCGCCCATTGTGCCATAGTTCGCAACCGTGGTAACCAAACCGCTGCCGCCGCCACCACCGCCGGACGGGCCTACTTCCCCAGCCAGGACGCCATAATCTGCCTGCTTAAATACCGCGATAATTATCTTCGGTTTATCAAGATAAACAACGGTGCTCGTTGCCGCCGGGTCGCTCACATCGCCCAGCCAGTAAACGAATTGATAGCCCGGTTCTGGGATTGCGGTCAAAGTAATCTCTGAATTTAGTTCAAAGTGATAAACTCCCGCTATCGGAGTTGTTGCGCCGCCTTTGCTTGGGGTCTGCTGAAGGAGAAGCGCAACGTCGGGCGTTTGGCAATATGCGGGCGCAAACAACCAGCACACAATGATTGCAATGGCTGATATGAGCCCCCTCCATCCAATGAATGGCGGACTGCCCGGTTTCATCACATTCGCCCCCCCAGCGATAAAAACCAGCAACGAATGCACGCTTGCATCCTCTAACAAGCGTGCGGTTGTAAGCTTTAACATTATTATTTAACCAAATTTGCCCCTGAAAGTCAAGTTTTTTCTCGAATTTGCAGTCTTTACTGCCAAACAATCCAAAGGAAACTGGTTGGGATATTTCATAACAGATTATTTATAGGACGTCTAAGATTAGAAGATATGCAGAATTTTTCCGTAGAATTTTATAAAAAAATAGCCTTATGCAAAACAAGAATTTTTCGTTTCTTATGGCGCACGCCCGATAAAATGCCCAATTTTTTTGCCAAGGCGACGATCGATTAGTAATACAGCAGCTGACAGTTTTGAAAATTTGAACATTTGAATCCTTCGACGTTGCTCAGGACAGGTTTCGGATTTGTTTCGGATTTCGGATTTCGATATTCGGATTAAGTAGCTGGATGAAAGGAAATATGTCAATCATATAATCCTTTTTGAACTATAACCTTATTCCGGATTTCCCAATTAATCGGTGACAGAAGAAAAGTAATTTGATAGTATAGAGCTTATGGAGACCACTCAACGGATCAGGCTTTTGGCTTTAGTACCGATACCTTCGGGGGCAGGAGACTCAAGATA
>Ga0307430_1001714_pt1 | contig 15636 bp, 15 predicted proteins | sample SalMarWE160130MG_FD_202159 | JGI IMG/M metagenome (GOLD analysis project Ga0307430, IMG submission 202159) | Salt marsh sediment microbial communities from the Plum Island Ecosystem LTER, Massachusetts, United States - WE1603-130 | ecosystem: Environmental > Aquatic > Marine > Intertidal zone >... | reverse complement strand
GTATTCCTTGAGTACATAGTCATTAGTGGATATTCCGTCCGGGGTTCGTAGTTTCTTATCAAGAGCTATAACATCAAGAGAGAAGCCATGACCAAGCGCATATAACAAGAAGTCACGCGGCGGTGTAAATCCAAAAGTTTGTTGGAACTGTGTGGCGTGACTCTTAAAGTAGATATCCCTCTCAATAATTTTATCCTGCGATTCGCAACCATCCAATATTTTAGTCTTGGCTATAGCCTTAAGACCACTAATTGCATCCGCCTTGCTTATCCCAACTGTAGCTTTAGCATCCCTGTAGTTTGTTTGCCACTCTCCGTTGCGCTTCTCAACGTTAAATGTTTTGCCGTGTAGCTCTAATGTAGTCATTCCCTTGTACCTCCTTCTTATTGTGTCATCATCATAACATACTATTGAAGCTTTGTCAAGTAGTTTTTGTGTCAATTTTATTAATAGGAGGGAATATGTTAGCAAAGGAGTTTATTGAAGAGAGGATTAAAGAAGGCTTTCAAGACCAGGCGCATCTAATAGCTCACATTGATAGTAAAGAATGGCACGTGCAGCAAGATGAGGAGGTCCCGCTGGATAGGGAGCTTTCAATAGATTTGAAGTGCGAGGGATTAGCTGAATGAGGGGTGGGGGTTGGCGATGAAGGCTAGACTTTTTGTGACCACTTCGGAGTAGTTAGTTCTTGACTCCGGCACCGAACGCTATGCGTGCACTAGATATCTCTTAAAGGAGAGTAAGTGAAAGATATAAGTAACTGCCCTTACTGCCAAGCAGAAGTTTGGGGATGTTCTGAAGGTTGGGCGTTATCTCCTGAAGGATGGGATTACTTATGGGAGATACACTTAAGAGAACATTGTAGTGTGTGTCCTACTTGTGGTCAGGTGATAGTAGGAGCGGAAGGGGCAACAACGGTGCTTGATTAGGCATGGTAAGACAAGAGCTGATAGCCCTTCAAGGTGGATTAATGGGAGTAAGGCAAGTCGAGTACCGGGTTAAAATCCCTTAATTGTGGCTGTAGGAGTGAGGGATATTTTACCCTAAGTCTCCCCCCTGTCTTAAATATACTACATATAGTGGTTCAGAGTGGCCAGACCACAACATATAGTGGTTAGGCAGGTAACAATCAGTAACATTTTGGGATTATATACCTTCTCATATAGGAGTAGCTATGCTTAAGGGAGAAGATAAGAAGGAATACCAGCGTGAGTATATGCGGAAACGGCGGTTAGACCCTATTATACGCAAGGGCGAGAATATGCTAGCCCAATTGCGTATGAGAGGTAATGGGCATAGTGGCAATGGATATAGCTGTGAGATATGTGGCTATTCTGAGACTATTGACCTACACCATGAAGGAGAGGCACGGGAGGAACACTGGCTATGTCCTAATCACCATGCACTTATAACTAGAGGCATTAAAACACTAGATGAACTCAGGTCTAACGGGAATGGTGTTAGACCCAAGCCCCAAGAAGATGTTAGACCCAAGGCACGTTATGAGCCTGGCAGGATAGGCATTCCCATTAAACCTACGCAAGCACAGAGAACTGAGTGGGCCAAGTTTAAACAGGGTAAGTCTACATAATAATAATAGTACGACCCAAATCCGAGTGTACGGTGTCCTGATACCCCGGGAGAAGAGGGAGCGGGAGGCGAGCGGCGGTCTTAAGTCTGATTAGTTACGGTTTATTACACCCCCCCACTGAACCCCACAAGACGCTGTATTACAGAATGGATACCCCTGACAGATTAATTTCCACAAAGGGGCTTCAATAGACTCTTGAAAGGAGTATAAATGCTACTCATAAAGAAAAACACGGGCTTTTTACATTTTAGGTCAAACTTTGATAGCGGGCGAAACCCTGGGCACGATATTTACTTTTTTAATAAAGGGGATTTAACATCTCTCCTGCGGACTCGGTGGGTGCCTACTGAAAGGGGTATATATTTCATAATAAATCTTTTTGGACAAAGGCTCAAATTGTGGAAAAATAGATGCCCCATATAGGGTTTGGGAACATGGTAGACCTTGATAATGTTATAGCACTGGCTATGGTTTCCCCAGGGGTTAATCCCGTTATCAGGCAGAGCAAACTTGTTCTTGACATAACTCACGGGAGGAAGACAAAGACGGCTATTTTTATGGATTCAGGACACATTATACTTTCACCTTTTGAGACGGAGACTATTATAGGACGGATAGATGCCACATACGAGCGCTTTGCTTAAAGAAAAAGACACAAAAGTTATGCAGGTAGTTAGGGGTATCCCCCCTGAGATGGCTCCTGACAGGGATAAGCTGTTAGAGTTCCGTGCCGATGCGGAAGTAAAGCAGAAAATCCTTGATTTGTTTGAGTCTATGGCTGTTTCTACCCTTTCCGAAGCTGCTCAAAGAGTAGGAATAAAAAAGTACAAGGCGTACAAGATGAAGAGGGCAGACCCCGAATGGGCAGAGGAGCTTAAGATTGCCCACGAAATCGTTGCTGACAAGATAGAGGAGGAACTCCGTGACTCTAGGTTGCTTACAGAAGAGAAGTATCCGGGTGTTATGGCGAGGATATTCCTCTTGAACGGGTTGAGACCTGATAAATACAAGGGGACTAAGCTGACCGTAGAGAACCCCAAATTTGAAGAGGAACTCAGGAAAATTCGGGAGATTGGGCAGAGAATTAAGGGAGATGCTTAGAGAACAGAAGCAGGTCGTTTTTGACGCCATTGGTTACAACCCCAATCCATCGCAAGAACCCGTACATTCTTCTGAAGCCCGAATTATTCAAGTCGCAGGAGGAGAGCGGTCTGGCAAAAGCCGTTCAGGGTCGGCTGAACTTGGTGCTAGGCTTTTAGAAGGGTCACTATTCTGGCTCGTTGGGGAATCATACGAACAGACAAGGGCTGAATTTGACTATATCTGTAGCGATTTAGACAAGAGGGGGATTAGTTATCGGGCTTCCAAGCGGGTAGACCCTGGTGAGATTGAGGGAGTTAGCTTCAAGTTCAAAGTCTTAACCAAATCAGCCCGTGACCCCCGTAAATTAGGGATGCAAGCCCCCGATGGGATACTTGCTTGCGAAGCTGCACAGTTGGATTACGAGACCTTTCTCCGTTTACTGGGACGTGCGGCTGAAAAACGGGGGTGGATAATCCTTTCGGGGACTTTCGAGTCCTCCTTGGGGTGGTATCCCGAACTTTATGCCCGATGGTCTGTAATAAATGATGATGATGCGGAAGCGTTTTCAATCCCGACGTGGACAAATCTAGCGGTTTTCCCTACGGGGGAAGATGACCCCGAAATCCAGCGTTTAAAGTCTAATTCTTCTAAAGAGTGGTTCCTCGAACGCTATGGAGGAGTCCCTTGCCCACCTTCAGGGCGTGTTTTTAACGAGTTTTCCAACAAAATCCATACAGGAACGGGGGGAGACTATGACTTTGACCCCTTATTGCCTGTTTATTTATGGATAGACCCCGGATATGCCTATGCCTACGCAGTTGAGGTTGCCCAAAAGAAGGGCGAGCGAATATATGTGTTTGATGAGGTCTTTGAGCAGGGTTTAACTACTTCTGAAATAATTACCGTATGCAAACAAAAAGTTTGGTGGAATAAAGTAACAGGAGGAGCAGTTGATATTGCTGGGCTTCAACACCAAGCCCAGCCTGCTGTAGTAGAAACTTGGATAAAAGAGGCTGGGGTACACCTGAAGTACAAGAAAATCAAGGTAAGGGATGGGATAGAGCGGGTCAAGAGCTACCTGAAGGTCAACCCAATTACCAACCGCCCGTTGTTACATATCAACACCAGGTGCAAAGGACTCATAAGCGAAATGGGGGGATGCCCAAATCCGATTACGCATCAAACCGCGGTGTGGAAGTGGAAACAAGACAAAGATGGCAATGTTATCGGAGACGAGCCAGAGGACAGGAACAACCACGCCACGAAGGCGACAGCATATGGGCTGGTAAATTTAGTGGGTTACGCTGATGGGCTAGTTACTCAAATAGCCATCAAGTATATCTAAGGAGGCGGTATGAAGGAAATGAAAAGGGGAGACATAGCGGCTACTAGGTGGGATGATGTTGCTAAGCAGCTTCCCATAGCTGTCACAAATGAGGGTAATGTTGTCGCTTATCTAGTGAAGGGTTCTGACGATATTGTAGATATTTCCTACTTTCCCCCACTAATGAGGCAGAAAGTCCTGTCTATAGCTGAACTTGTAAATGTGGCGAGGTAATGTATGGCAAAGAAAGAAGCTAAAACTAAATCGGGATTAACCATCGGCAAGATTAAGTCCACTACCGATGTTTTTCTCAGCGGTAGACCCGCCCTTAAACAAAGATGGGACGATGATTTTGACCTCTGGCGGCAGCTAAAGTATAACGCAGGCAAAGGGTACTATAGTTATACGTCTAACTCTGCCCGTGTGCTTATTGATAAACTTTTGTCGTTAATCAATACATCGCACTTAATTATTCAAATCCCCTCTGATGAGCTAACCACTGAAGACAGAAAGATAGCCAGTGCTATTGAGAAGTTCCTATATGGTGCAATCAACTTGAACGATACAAGGTTAAAGAAACTCGGCCAACCCATACTGAGGGATGCCCTGGCATGGTTGTTTTTGGTTCGTGGTGGTGCTGGAATTAGAACCTTTGTAAACAAAGACAACAAGGGGAAGACAAAGATTGAGATTGTGCCTTGGGATTTATACAGTACGGCCTATTCTATAGGGGCTGATGGGGTTGATTGGGCAGTCCATAAGAGAATGGCTACCAGGGAAAGTATATTTAAGGAGTACCCTAATTTGCCCATCGCCCCGCCTAAAGAACCTGCGTGGTATTCAAAGATGTTTGGGCAGGGGGGAAGCCAGAGTGGAGACGATGTAGCCGTTTACGATTACTGGGATGAGAGAGAAAACGGGATTATCGTTGAAAATGTGTGGGCGAAAGAGCCAGAAAAACACGGATGCGATAGGTGTCCCGTAGATATTATACAGGTTGGCAGTATGCCCTCTGTGACTTCCACTAATGCTACGCTCGAAACGGAGGCTTACAGGGGAGATGGGGCACTTGCAGCCAACAGGAATATCTACCCAATTTTGAATAAGACATTATCGGATTACCTGGCGATAGTTCGGCGTGGAGTAAAAACCCCCCTCCAGTTTGCCTCTTCTGACGGTAAGAAGACTTTAGACAAGGATATATTTGAGGTAGAGAAGGCAGCCGTAATCCCCACTGAAAGAGATGATGTTATAAAACCAATCATCCCCCCGTCAATGCCGAAGGATGCCGATGACCTGCTGGCGTTTATACTCGGCGAAACCCAGCGGGGTGGGTTGTCACATATCAGTATGGGTGAATTGAATGTCCGTCTATCTGGGTATGCGATAAGCGAGTTACAGCAATCTCTTATCACTACACTATCGCCCTTTATTCAGGCTATGGAAAGAGCTTACGTGAGCATAGCGGATGCGTTGATTGAGCAATTTGCCTCTGGCGGATATAAACCCATTGAAGTTATGGGTTATACCAGCCGTGGTGTACCGTTCGGGTATCCCAAACAGGAGAAAATCAAAACAACCGACCTTGAAAAGGATTGGAGACCTATTGTTAAACTCGTTGCCCGACTTCCAAAGGATGATGCCCAGAGGATGCAGTTGGCTAATATAGCGAGGCAGGGCGATCCACCGCTTATGTCTCATAGGGACATACTGGAAGATTACCTCGAAGTCCAAGACCCCGACCAAGTTTTACAGAGAATTGACGAACAGTGGGGGAACAGAATTCCTATGGTTCGCCTTCAAAAAACATTCCAAGCGTATGTCGAGGCTGGTGAAATGCTCAAGGCGAGCCTTGTACTGGAAGAAATGAAAAAACTGATGCAGTCAATGGAAGCGCAATTACCCAAGGAGTCGTCCGTAGCTGGTGGGAAAGGGGCAATGCAGGGGATGAGTCCTGAGACTATGACAATGGAAGAAACGGGAGTGGTAAAAGGCGCTTCTGAAAGAGGAGGTTAAAAATGGCAGCGAATTTAGGATGGGCTTCACCATCTGCGTATGGCTTCCCCTCTGCACCTTCAGCGGGAGGTGTTGGCGCTGGGAGAGCAGAAGCCGCAAGGGAGTCAGGGAGACGGTTGGGAGCACTTTATGCAGGTTTAGGAAGAGGAACTTGGGGTGGTCTTCCTACAGAGGAGCGAGATAGAGATACATTGTGGGGGGAAAAGGGGGGAGAGATATCCTCCTTCTTGCCCGAAGTAACTCCTGCGATGCAATATGGTGAATCCTTTGGTTGGGGGCCTAGAAGCCCACAGGGTAAACAGTGGCTTGAAATGATGACTGCCCAGGGCAAAGCCCCAACCCAAAGGCAGCTTGATGCGTATGAGTCACAGTTTACCGACCCAGCCCTTGTTGCGAGAGCTAGGGAGGCAGCAAGAAGGGGAGAGTATGAAGCGGGGATGGAAAGATACGCCCAGAGGTTTATGCCTTTAGATGTTCCGACATCATTGCCATCTAGCATAAATGAGTTCCTTATTGTTCAAGGGGTTAAACCAGAGGCGGCAACCCCAGAGGGATTGTCTAAAGCAACCGAAGGATTACGACAGCATTACTTTGATGTTGCCCAAACTTATTTAGAGGGAACGATAGCTTCGGGCGGGAACACGGTCAGCTCACAGCGGACATTAGACCGAATTGCTGACCTTTTGGATACAGGGTACTATGGCGAAAAACTACCGTTGTTTGACACTTTAAGGCGCTACAGCGCTGAAAGTTGGGAGCAGAAAGGTTACACTTCTACTGAAAGGGCAAGAGATAAGTTCCCCTATTTGTATGAGGGGTTTAGAACTGAAGGAGAAGGTGAGGCATCAAAAGAATATATGTGGGGCGGTGGTGGTGGAGCTACTGGGGAATATAGCGAGAAGGAGAAAAAGAAAACCCCGCCTGCAACTAGGAGTGCATACATTCCGACAACCAAGAGTGCTTATAAGCAACCCTCATACGCTTGGGACTGGAGGAGGCTCGCCCCCCCGACTAGGTGGGCAACTTATTGATTATTTAATAATTCTATGCCTTAACTCAGATTCGTGGACAGCGTTTGCGTTTTTCCAGCCTATAAAAAAGCCATCATCCCACCCCTCGTTGTAAGCGTCTGTAGCGAGTTCCGTTGAGTGGGAAGTGGCATCTCCCCATCCTTGGTAATAGCCTGTTTCATATTGATTGTCTTGGTCAATAACCATAAGACCAAGAATGATGCAACCTATAGCCAGAACACCGCAGATAGCACCAAGAACTTTTATTCCCAAATGAAACCTCCAAATTCTACCCCATCAGTTTGGGGTTCTATGAGATATACCTCATCTCCGATAAAGGTTACATTTTTAATGTGTTCCCCGTCAACTAGGATTGCGAGAATATACCCATCTTGAAAGGCATTTAACATCAGGATGCGGCTAGAGTCGTCACAGTCTTGGGTATTCTCGATAAACTCCATCTTATCAGTATCGTCCAGCGAAAGCCATAGGCGGAGTTCACTGGCATCTTTAAACTCTCGGAGGTTGGAAACCTTACCGTACTTCTCTTGGAGGGTAGCGTGTTCCCCTTGTAAAGCATCCAGCTCTTGTTGTAATTCAAGTTTATCTTGCGTAAGGGCTTGATTTTCCTCAAGAAGTGTATCCCTTTCTGCCTCGATGCCATCGTATTTTGCTTGAGATACACACCCAGACAGAAGTAAAAAACTTAAACAAAAGATAATGATTAGTATTCTCATATTAGACCCCTTAACAATCTTTTATTTTAGCGGACTCTTGGATTCTCCATGTCAATATCAGGACAAACGCCATTAGGATATGTGGGAGAAGGCGAGAGAGACACCCCTATCACCACCCAAAGAATAAAGGCTACGGCGAGAATATATAATAACCAACGACCGATTCTACTCATATCATCTCACCCCTTATCTAGTAGGTAGGGTTAAAAATACCACAATATATGGTGTTTGTCAAGGATTTAATTTATGGCAGAGAAAATAAAAAGAACACCACTTAAATCGGTTTTAGTTGGCGGGAGGGTTTACCCCACCGAACCGATAGTTGAGCCATTGGAGAAATATGGTGGCAGAGAAAAGCAGGCTTGGGAGTATTATGGTCTTCATGTTCCCGAAGGGGGAGAACCAACTACAGGCAGGCTTACAGGATTACCTCTACCCGAACGGGGCGTTGAGGTTTCAATGCCTACTGGTGAAAAATTCCATCTGTCAAAAGAGGGATATATTTCATCTCCTAACGGATGGTCAAAAGACCTACCTCTGGCGAGATTGGATTTAGAGTCAGGAACGGTTGAACCGACAAATATTGGCAGGGTTATACCCGCCGTTATGCAAACGCTTGAGTCTATTGGCAATGCCATCAGTAAGACCTTTGCTACTTTAGGTATGCCTGTTTCTCAATTGAGTGGGAGAGTAAAGGGGACTAACCTCCCCCAATATGTTCACGAAACTACATGGGGGAAGGGAGAACCTCCAACTCTTGAGGAAGTAAAGGCTGAGTCTCGCCGCCCGTATGAAGAATATGAACAGTTACCTTGGTGGGAACAATTACTATACGAAACCCCTGGGCTTATCGCTGCTGGTGGGTTGACTGCTACTGGGATAAAAGGTGCTTTAAGGGGTGGGAGTGCATTAACAAAAGGGGTTAGGGCAGTAACTGCCCCAGTTATTGAACCAGTTGCCTTAGCAGAAAGAGTTGCTGGTAAAGTTATAGGGGGGGCTACTGAACTAGGTGCGGCTGGGCTGAAAAAGGTTCTGCCCAGAACTGCTGTAGAATCTCTGGAAAAAACTATAACTAAGGCAATACAAGGAAAAACAATATCAGAAAAAGAACTTGCCAGTCTTGAAAAGAAATTCCCCGAATTTGGGGCACAGATAAATAGATTAAGGGAGCTGGTTGCTCCCTCAACAGGGCTAGTACGCAAACAACAGATTAAGAGTCTAACGAATTTACTCAATACTACCCGTGAACAGGGCGCACGAATTTTACTTTCTGCTGCTCCGAAAGAGCCGACTCTGATTGTAGCAAAATTAACCCAGCTTATTAAATCCGCCAAACCCGCCAGAGAAGTTACCGAACAGCTAAAGCACCAAGAACTGAAGAAGCGTGTAGCTGCTGGAGCGGAGGTTTTAGAGAAGGTAGAGGGTAGGGAGGCTTTTTATGCTGCTAAAGCACAACAGCGTGGGGCTTTACCTAAAGGAGCTTTTGAAGCGCCCGAAGTAGGATTGAAGCCCGAAGAAGTTGTCCAGCTATTCAATCAAATCAGGAGTGATGCAGACCTTCGGTTTTTTACTAAGATAAATACAGCAGACGCTCTTGAGAAAATATTAGCTGGCGAGATACCGACACGGGGAGAGATAGGTTTATTAGAAGATACCTTTGGGTCTGATTTAGCAAAAACAATATTATCCAAGCGTTCCCTTGGACGGAAAACATGGGAGAATTTCCTCGATGTAATCAACCTACCCAGAGCTGTATTAGCCTCTTGGGACTTATCCGCTCCTTTAAGGCAGGGTGCGGTGTTAGCCCCGTCTTTCCCGGGCTCGGCAAAGAGAGCATTTGTATCACAAATAAGGGCGTTAATGAAAGAGGATACCGCTCTTATGATAGACGGCTCTCTGCGGGTTGGGGGGGCAGCGACTAGAAGGGAAGCAGCAGGTCTTTATCTCTCACCGCTAACTCGGAAGGCTTCTATCATCGGGTCTACCCGTGAAGAAAGCTTTATGTCTCGGTTCGCAGAGAAGATACCTGGGGTTAGACATTCTGAAAGAGCTTATATCACGTACCTTAATAAGTTAAGAGCTGATGCGTTTGATTCCACAATTTCAAGATGGGAACAAATGGGATTCAAGTTGACTATGAGAGATGAGACCCAACTTGCCACATTTATCAATTGGGCTACAGGTAGGGGTGATATAGGCAAATTAGGTGGGTTAGGGCAGGCATTAAACTCTATATTCTTTGCCCCCCGCTTGCAGATGTCACGGCTACAGACAATGTTTGGTGGATATAGATTCACTTCTCCATATGTCCGTTCCTTGTATGCTCGGACTATGGCTACTTTCATAGCGGCGAATTCAACGATTGTTGGTTTGGCTGGAGCAGCGGGGGCGGAGCTAGAATTTGACTCACGTTCGGCAGACTTCGGGAAAATAAAGATAGGGAATACAAGAATTGACCCTTGGGGCGGATATCTCCCTTATATACGTCTTATATCTCAGATGGTTACAGGGGAGACTAAATCAGCACGAGGGAGAGTCGGGGAAATAAACAGAGGGGAATATTTTGTTAGATTCGTCCGTTCTAAATTATCTCCCCCTGCGGGTTTGCTCGCTGACCTTATCAAGGGGGAAACATTCATTGGCGAATCCATGTCATTGGAATCAACGGGCCTTGGGGAGCAGGCTTACCAACGGCTAATGCCTCTATTTGTCCAAGATTTAGCTGATGCGCTTGCCCAAGATGGTATGCTTGGTGGCTTTGCTGCTGCGCCTGGATTTTTAGGTTGGGGTATTGTAACCTACCCAGCTTCTATAGATAGACTGAATCGCCATATCTCTGAAGTCCCTGAAGATATGTTGTTGAGTTGGCAGCAGGGTGTCAAGCAAACAGGCAAGGGATTAACCTATGACGATTTGAATATTGCCCAACAGCAATGGTTAAGGGAATATGCCGATAAAGTAGAACCCGTAGAAGAGAGAGTAGTTGCTGGCGAATATAGCTTTTGGGAAGCCGACCAAGAATCACGGGAGGATCTCCGGGAAGAATTTAATACTGAACTTATTGAACTTTTACCGCACCTTAAAGATGGAAGCATGAGTGTAGGGGATTATGTAACAGAGTACGAACGCTTACGCAATGCTTATATGGGGACTTCCCTTTATAAATATAAAGATAAAATGTTCTCTAGGCTAGACCCGATGTTGCAGCGGAACTTGGATAAGTGGAGTGGCGAGAATATGAAACCCGAAGATGCTGCCTATAATGAATTTTTGGAGATAAGAGCCGATATTCCAAAGGGTAAAGATGGGGCTATTGATTGGGATATATGGCAGGAGAATATCAATAAGTTTTTAATGTCACAACCTCCAGAGATAAGAGATTATATTGAACTTCGGCGTATTAGTTATATCAATTTATTACCTCCTGAAATTCAACCAATTGAACAGCTAATTATTGATTGTGAAAGCGTTTTCGATGGATATTATGCTCAACCAGAGGGTAAGGCACGGTCAAGCTACAGAGAAAATAACCCAGAAGTAGATGCTCGGCTCATTATCCGAAACGGTTTAATCCCTCGTAGCGCAAGTGCGTTATTTATCGCTACTAATTTATTGCAGAATGCGGGGCTACCCCCGTTAAAAGTCTCATATAACCCCGCACCAGAAGAGACTACATCTGGATTGCGAAGGCGCACCATAAAATAAGCTAATCCTTGGGACGAAATTCTCAAGATAGCAAATAAGCGAAGGAGGATGTTGTGGCTAAACCAAACGAGCCAACCTTAGTAGTTGAAGAAGAACAACCCCAGATGCCTGGGGCAGTTCTATCAACTCCTGGGGCGGGTGAGGAGGAGAAACCCGCACCAACCGAAGAGACAACACCAGAGACCCCGCCTGTGGAGTCTAAAGAAGCTCCTAAAGAGAGGGTGTATTCCAAAGAGGAGTGGTCGAAGCGTGAATCTGCACTTACCAAGCAGGTCGAGGAAGCTAAAAGGCAAGCCCAAGATGTTGCCACTAAAGCTGAACAGAAGGCACAGGAAGCCATCGCCCAGTACCAAAAACAACAGGACGATGCTTACATTGCCAAAGTTGAGGCTGAAGGCGGAGATATTCGAGCTGCTCAAGCTCAACTTACCAAAGAGCAAGGAATCCGTGAACGAGAAGCTGACCTGAACAAAAGGGAAGCCTCGTTCCAGGTCGAGTCTTTGAAAGCCTTTGAAATTGCCAAGCGCAATGATGCCGAGCGACTTGCCAGAGAATACGGACTCACGGATATAGAGCCACTTATGACTGCGGGAACCCCTACCGAAATGGAGTTGATTGCCTCTAAGGCTGCCCTTGAGGCGGCTAAAACAGGGGCAAAACCCCCCGTCAAGACCGACTCAAACATCTCTAATACCAAGGGGGCTGACTGGTCAAAGTTAAGCCCAACGGAGAAGGTATTGGAGGGGATTAAAGACATGGAGTTCTAAAGGTCGAACACTAGAAAAAAGAAAAAGGAAACATAATGGCTCTAACATTAGCAGAGGCAGCCAAATACTCTAATGATGTCCTTCAGACTGGGGTTATAGAACTCCTGGTCAAAGACGACCCGATTCTTGAGAGACTCCAGTTTAAAGACATCAAGGGTAATGGCTTAACTTACGATGTAGAAACAACGATGTCTGGGGCTGACTTCTATTCTCCTAACGATACATGGTCAGAGTCAACTTCTGTGGTCACTCAACACACTGCTGTAACTACCATCCTTGGTGGAGACGCCGATGTAGACAACTTCTTGAAAGCTACCCGTTCTAATTTGCAAGACCTGATGGGCGAGCAGATTAAGGCGAAGATTAAGGCAATCAAGGATAAGTATATGACGATGTTCTTCTATGGGTGGAACGGTTCAACCCCTATTGATACCAAGGGATTTACTGGGCTTCATGGTCTTATCTATTACACCGAGACTACTTATTCCGACTACCCGAATACGATAGCTGTTGGGAGTGGCTCCAGTACCCCCGTTGCTCTTGGTCTGGAATCAGTAGAACACGCCATAGACATGGTAAAGACGGGCAAACCCGAAATGGTGCTGATGTCCAAGATGATGCGCCGATACATTAACGTAAAACTTCAAAGTGTCGGCGGGTTGACTTATACCGATGCACAGAAGGGGCGAGTCCAGCAACTCTTTGAAGTCCCTGTGTATACAACCGATTACATCAAGGACACAGAGGAAATCACCAAAGCATACGAGAGTGGCGAGTATGGTTTCGATTACACTGATGGTACTGCTTACACTGCTGACGACTCCACGAGCATCTTTGTACTACAGTTTGCCCCTGAAGCTGTCTGCGGTATTCAGTCTGCTCCGATTACTACTGAGAAACTGGGTTCACTGGAAACCAAGGATGCTACCCGTGTCAGGATTAAGTGGTATCCCGGCTTGATGCTTCAGAACGTCCTTAGCGCTGCGAAAATCACGGGCATCGACCCTAATGGAACCGTAACCTACACGCAGGCATAAAACTATTGAGCTTTAATCAATAAAGGAGGCTTTACCGTTTGAGCCGACTAAATCAAGCGGCAAAGGTTCAGCTTTGCTTACCTACTAAAAAGCGGCACAAAATAGGAGGTAAAAGATGGCTTACGCTGACTTTACAGGTAAGATTATCAAGCACAGTTGGGGTAGGTTTAGGGGAACTTCTGGCGAAGCCTTGAGTTGTGGAGACCTCGTTGACATTGATATGTGCGAGGCGGACGCTTCTGCTGGTGAGAATGGAGCCAAGTTTATCGCTTGCCAAGACATTGCCTCTGGTGATGTAGGTTGGTTTTGCACAAAAGCAGAAGTTCAGAAACCAGCCTCCATTGCTACTGGTGGTGGAGTCACTCGTGGCGACCACGGCGGGACTGCTGGTGATATTCTGTTCTTGAGCACGACACAAGGTACAGCGGTAGAAGTTCCTGATGGCGATGGTCTCTTACAGGCAGTGGGGACAGTTCTTACACAAGATACTGTTCTCTACGACCCAAGCCCAGAGATTTTCTACCTTATGGAGTACGAAATTGCTGCCAAGACCCTTGGGGCTTCTGATAGCGGCAAGGTTTTTGCTTGTGGTGCTGCACCAAGCACAGATGTGATTGTCACTCTACCCAGTGCGGCTGCAAATTCAGGCTACACCTACACCATAGTCAATGTCAACCAAGATGGGGATGCCTTAATCCAAGTAAGCCCTAACTCTGTTGACACAATAATAGGTGCTGATGTCGCCGAGACAGACAATAAAGACCTTATCAATACAAAAAGTACTCAGCGGTGTATGGATATGGTCAGGGTTGTCGCTAGCGCTGGTGCTTCTGCAAAAAGTGGCTTCTGTGTAACTGACATACGTGGAACCTGGGCAATAGAAAGTTAGCCCAAATGGCTTCGGGGGTTGAGCCATAAATCAGCCCCCACAAAGGGGTTTTATGAAAGAAGTTATCATCTTAGGCAAGGGCAACTCAAGGGACAAGTGCCCTTTTGATGCGGAGGTTTGGGGCATAAACGATGTCTACAAGATGCCCGAAATAAAAGGTAAAAGAATAGATAAGTTGTTTTCCTTTGATGATTGGTCAAAGAGCTATACGGATAAACAGAAGAAAGTAGCAACCCTAGTTAGTTGGCGGAATTACGCAACCGAGAATTATCCCCTAGAAGAGATAATCAAACATTTTAACACTGAGTACTTTAACAACACCGTTGCTTATATGATAGCTCTGGCAATTTACCTGAAATACGACAAGATAAGATTGTACGGGATTGACCACCCAATTGGTAGCCCTTGGTTCGAAGATAGAACTGGGGTTGAGTATTGGCTAGGCAGAGCTGAAGAGGCTGGGATTAAGGTGGAGGTGGCAGAGGGTTCACAAGTATTAAGAACTCTTACTGGCAAACTTTACGGGCAGGCAGGGGATAGTAATATAACCCTATACCTCTATGAACGGGCAGCTATACTCTCTCTTGTACCCAAGACGGGGAATTCCCAGAATGCACGAATTATTATGCCGCTTCTGTTCAAGATTGGTTTTACTGAGGAAATAATTAAAACTCAGGGCATTACAATGCAACACAACCAGCAAACAGGGCAGGTATCCTTAAACTATAAAGCTGAACTGGCAGAAGACTTTATCTTCACTCCAGAGGAATTTACTTTAATCAAAGAGGCTTTGGTTGCCTTAGACAAGAAAGAAAAACTACCCGTTCATTATATGAGCCTTTGGGAGAAATTTGCCAGACACCCGCACGAACTAAAGGGAGGTCGGCAGTGGCTTAGTAGAAGCGTTATAGCGGGGTCTGCTGTATGAAGATTTTGGTATCAGTAAACTCCTTTGCCCAGTTTGACTCCTCTGTATTACTCCCGCTAAAAGGGCATAGGGTTATCATTTGTAACCCCTATACTAGAACATTAAAAGCAGAAGAAATAAGGGGTTTTATTGTTGCCTATCAGCCAGATGCTCTTATCGCTGGTAACGAAGTATTAGACAGGACAACTCTATCACTGGCGAAGAACCTGAAGATTATATCAAGGGCGGGAACAGGGCTTGACTCTATAGATTTAGAAGCTGCCAATGACTACGGAATAAAGGTAGTCAATGCTCCCGATGTCTGTACCCAAGCTGTTTCAGAACTAGCCTTGGCTCTTATATTTGATTGTTTACGCAAGGTTAGTTACAGCGATAGACAGATACGAAATGGAGAGTGGTGCAAGAATACAGGGTATCTCATTCTTGGTAAGACAATCGGGATTATAGGCTTTGGCAGGATTGGCTCTACTTTGGGTAGATTCGCCAAAGATTTGGGGTGCAGGGTTATTTATTACGACCCGCTTGAAGTCCAGTCCTCTTTTGCTGAAC
>Ga0307430_1001712_pt1 | contig 15643 bp, 18 predicted proteins | sample SalMarWE160130MG_FD_202159 | JGI IMG/M metagenome (GOLD analysis project Ga0307430, IMG submission 202159) | Salt marsh sediment microbial communities from the Plum Island Ecosystem LTER, Massachusetts, United States - WE1603-130 | ecosystem: Environmental > Aquatic > Marine > Intertidal zone >... | reverse complement strand
GCCCGGCCGAGGAAGCGGCCCCCGAGCCCACGGCCGTGATGCCCGCCCCGGCAGAGGTGCCCGAATGGCTACAAGACCTTGCGCCGGCGTCACCACCTTTCGTAGGCGAAATCCAGTCCACTGAGGCCGAGACCCCAGAGTGGTTAGCCGAAGCCAAGGCGGAAGAGGCTCCTCCTATCCCCGAAGGCGTCACTCCACCCTTTGCGGTTGAACCCGACACAGCGGCGGCTGAGGCAGCAGGCCTGGCACGCGCAGAGATTCCCGCCTGGCTGGAGGCTATGCGCCCGAGCGCGGAGGCGGCTGCGGAGACCGTTGAAGAAGAACCGGTAGAGACAGAGGGACTATTAGAAGGGCTGCGTGGCGTGCTCGCCCCGCTTCCGATGGTCGATGTGACTCGTACTGGTGAAAGTGCCCCGCCTGCTGAGGTTAGCGATGCAGCCCTGGCCCGGGCACAACTGCTTCAAAGCTTGTTGACTCATCCAAGCGAAGCGCCGCAACCAAAGCCGCGCAAGCGCACCGCCGGCATAGAAGAGCTAGTCCCACGCTTGCTAATCGCTGCTGTGCTCTTCATCGTCGTAGCAGGCATACTGCTCCGCCAATATATGGACATTGGCTATGACATCCCAGCCTTGACACAGCCTGACGCATCCAGCGTAGAGGATATGTACAACCTCGTCGAAGGAGTAAACGGGACAGAAGCCGTCCTGGTCGCCTTTGAGTATGGGCCGACTCAAGCCGACGAGCTCAACAGAGTGGCGGAGCCAATCCTGAAACACTTGGCCGAACGAGGAGCCAACATCTTCATCGTCAGCACGCAGCCCGAGGGACTGGCAGTCGCACAAGCGTTACGCGGCACTATCAACTCTCAAGACGGAGTGGTATCTGGCACACAAGCCGCGCTCGAGTACGACGACAGATCGCCGGGGTACCGGTCGGGCAATGCCTCGGGCGTCGCCCAACTGCTGACCGGTGTCGATCCTCCCCCCTCGCTGATCATCGTGCTAACCGCTCAACCCGAACCCCTACGCTGGTGGATTGAGCAAACGCGAGTACATTACGGCGACGACTCACCGCCCATCGCGGTGGGGGTGAGTGCGGCTCTGGAAATAGCCGCCAGCCCATACCTGGATGCCAACGCCGACCAGCTAAAGGGGATTGTCAGCGGACTGGGCGGGGCAGCCGCCTACGAAGTACAGCGCGGCATGGTGGAGGAAACCACCCACCAGCTTGACGCCCTAGCGGCCGGACACCTGATCATCGTCATCTCGATGTTAGCGGGCGCGGCAATCTACGCCTTCGGTGGATCGCGCAGGAGGGGCAAGCAATGAGCTTTGAACTGGTCGGCGTGGCCCTTGGAGCTTTGCTGACGATTTTGGTGTTCAGCTACATCCTAGGCGACAACCCCTTCTATCGACTGGCTCTGCACGTCTTTCTCGGTGCCCTGATAGGCTACACCTTTGGCGTCATGATCCGCGAAGTTTGGCTCAAGCTGATTATAAACCCATTGCTAGAAGACTCAATAGGCAACATGATCGTGGTCATCCCCATGTTGATAGGCCTAGCGCTATTTTTCTTCAAGAGCATCCCACGACTGGCCTACATAGGGAACTTTCCACTCGCCTTCCTCATTGGCGTTGGGATCGCGGTGGCGCTGGTCGGAGCATTCGTGGGCACTCTTGCGCCGCAGTTCGAGGCGACCGCAAACGCTATGGACACCGACGACCCGTTGGAGCTTTTCCAAGGAGCTAGCATCGCTATAGGAACAATCTGCACGTTATTGGCCTTCGACTTCACTCTCACGCAGAAGCGACGAGGATTGGGAGGAGCATTAGGCACAGTCATCGGATTGGCTGGCAAAATAGGACGCTTCTTTTTGACCATCGCATTTGGTGTCGCTTTCGCAGGCGCAATCACGGCGGCGCTTTCCATTTTCATCGGGCGCGTGCAATACTTGATAGAGACCGTGACCAAGCTCTTATCGACATTTGGCTTCAGCTAGAGCATAGAGACGACAATGGCGCGAGAATCCAGCATCGACTCGATCCTACTTGTAGACTGCGGCACAGTGATGACCAAGGTTGTGCTGCTCGACCGGGTTGGGGGCCGATACCGCTTCGTGGCACGCGGAGAGGCCCTCACCACATCCGAGTACCCCTGGTCTGACGTGACGTCCGGTATCCGTCACGCCGCCGAGCAGATCGCCCAAGTCACGGGCCGCGTTTTCTTCGACACCGCCGGCGATCTGTTGTCAGCAGAGCAACGCGGCGCAGACGTGCTCACCGCAACCGTCAGCGCCAGCCCACCACTGGAAGTCGTGCTCGGCGGGTTGGTGCGCGATCTAAGCGTTGCCAGTGCCGAGCGAGCCGCGGCCGGCACCTATTCACGGGTCAAAGCAATCATCGCCAGTGACGGCAGTGGAGGACTAACCGAGGAAGAGCGCGTGAGCACGATCCACAAGGCCACCCCCGATGTGATCTGCATCGCCGGTGGCCTGGAGAATGGTGCAGAGAGACCGGTGCTCGAGATAGTCGCGTCGGCTGCGCTGGCCTGCTCACTGATGGACGAGGGGGCGCGCCCTCGCCTGCTCTATGTGGGAAACTCGCAGCTACGGCAAAAAGTGGCCGAAGTTGTGAAGGGGCACGTCGAACTTCGCGTCGCCGACAACGTGCGCCCCACCCTGACGGAAGAAAACCTGCTCAACGCCCAAGAGGAACTGGATGGGTTTTACCGCCAAAACAAGATGGTTCAACTTTCAGGTATGGATGCTCTGGAAGCGTGGAGCCCAACGCCTTTGACGCCCACCGCCCGCGCCTTCAGTCGCACGGTGCAGTATCTATGGCATCTGGGCGATTCCTCAAGGGGTGTACTCGGCGTGGACGTAGGCGCCGCCCACACGACGATTGCCGCTGCCTTTGACGGGCATCCCTTCCTCACAATCCGCGGCAACCTGGGGATTGCTTTTGGTGGAGAACGACTGCTACAAGAACAGGGCGTCGAAACTCTCACCCGTTGGATACCCGAACCAGTGACTGAAGATGAAATACTCGGGACCCTCATCAACAAGGAGTTGTATCCTGCCAGCATTCCCCAAGAATCACGCGAGCTGTGGCTTGAACAAGCACTGGTACGTGAGGCAATTCGAGGGACGCTTGAGGTGGCCCGTCCCGGTTGGAAGCCCGGCGTCGCTCAGACCTATCCCCACCTCCTGCCACTGTGTGACACGATCATCATCAGCGGCGGGGTGTTGGTGAACACTCCACGCCCCGGCCAGACAGCCCTCATGGTGCTGGATGCCCTGCAGCCTATAGGGGTCAGCACACTGGTACTAGACAAGTACGGACTAGCATCAGCGCTGGGAAGCGTCGCAGCGGTCAAGCCGCTAGCGGCGGTCGAGACCCTAGACAGCGGAGGTTTTGTCAACCTGGCAACGGTAGTTTCACCGGTCGGGCGCGCCCGCCCAGGTGACACCATCCTCAGAGTAAAGATGACGTACGACGATGGCAGCGGGTTCAGTGTCGAGGTGCAATACGGCAACATAGAGGTGCTGCCTCTGCTGCCCGGACAACAGGCCATCCTGGAACTGCGGCCCACCAAGCGTCATCGCTTCGACGTGGGCCTCGGCGGGCCAGGGAAAGGCGGCAAGCGGCGCGTCAACGGAGGCTTGGCGGGACTGATTATCGACGCCCGTGGACGTCCGCTTCGCCTGGCAAGCGAGCCAGAGGAACGCCAGGTACAAGCGCGGCAGTGGCTGTGGGATGTGGGCGGCTAGCTGCCAACCAGCGGATCGAGTGACTGAACGATGAACTATCTCTGCGAGACTCAAGTGGCTCCATTAGTCAACGTGCGCCGCGAGCGGATACTGCCCGCGTCGGGCGAGGTATTGGTCCGCCTTGGCGAACGTGTTGATCCCACTCAGGTTGTAGCACAGGCCAACATTCCAGGCGATTTCCGGGTCCTACCGGTGGCCCACCTACTAGGTGTCTCGGACTCAAAGATCAAAGGCTACATGCGTGTCAATGTGGGCGACGAAGTGCGCCGCGGTCAAATCATAGCCAAAAGAGGCAGCCGCGTCGTCAAGTCGCCCATGGCTGGCGTGCTGGCATCCAGGGGTGGTGGGCGCGTTCTGGTCGAGGCACCACCTATGCCGTTCGAGTTGCGCGCTTACATCCAAGGCACAGTGACCAACGTACTGCAAAACCGAGGCGTTGTCATCGAAACGACAGGAGCCGTCGTCCAAGGCGTGTGGGGAGCAGGCGGGGAGAGCTTTGGCGTGCTCAAGAAGCTGGTAAAAAGCCCTGATAGACCGCTGCGTGCCAGGGACATCGATCCCTCATGCCATGGGTCAATTGTCATCGGCGGCTCGGGGCTGAACAAGGCGGTGATCGAAAGGGCGCAGGAACTCCAGGTACGAGGGATCGTGACAGGTGGACTTCCGCCTGAACTGATCTCGCAGGTGAGGCGCTCTCCGATTCCCGTCGTCGCTACCGAAGGCATCGGAACCATTTCAATGTCAGAACCCTTCTTTCAGTTGTTGACGACGAACGATGGCCGAGAAGCCTCGATCAGCGGACAGGTCAAGTCACGCTGGGGCATTGTGCGTCCCGAGATCATCATCGCCCTACCGGCCGAGTCGCTGCCACCCACCCAGTCACAACCCGGCACGCCGCTGACAGTGGGAGTGAGGGTACGCGCGGTGCGCGCGCCCTACCTGGGCCAAGTGGGTACAGTGGTGACACTCGTCGAGCACCCTCGACACATAGAGACGGATGCCAGAGTACGTGGCGCAGAGGTGGATCTGGGACAAGCATCACCGATCTTTATTCCCCTGGTAAACCTGGAGATCTTGCGCTAGAAACCGCTTCAAGGAGGTAAATCATGGAAGATTTCGAGTTCTTCCCAGATGAGGAGGAAGAAGCAGCGGCAGAAGAAGAAGGGACAAATCGTACCTTTATCATCCTCGTGGCAGTATTTGGGGGCATACTGGCGATGGGCATCTGCGCCTTCGCCGTGTGGGGATTCGTCATCTATCCTCAAATACAGAAAAACATAGCACAAAACGCAATCGTGCGACAAACGGAAGAGGTGCTGACGGCCGAGGCGGCAGCCGCTCCAGATCAACCAGCGGCAACGGAGGAGACTGTGCCCACCGAGACATCTCCCCCGCCGACAGAAGAACCTACGGCGACGCCCGCAGAAGTGGCAGGAGCTACCGAAGAGGCGACGGCCACTTTGCAACCCACGCAGACCCGCCGGCCGACAGTCACGCCGCAAGAGGATAAACCGGAAAGCACTCCTACCAGCACGACAAAAGACGGAGCGTCCGAAGACGAGATACCTACCACGGGCATCGGTGCATTTGGAGCCGGGGGGATCGTCGTGGTGCTACTGGTCATATTGGTCGCCGCACGGCGGCTGCGCCGCGTCGCGTAACAAAACCAACGAGGGCCAGCCACGCCTGGCTGGCCCTCGCTACTTTGATCCCGTACGGCTACCCCGCCTTTAACTCGATGCTGGTGATCGCAAAGTAGTAGGCAAGCGAGGCCGGCATACCCTTGGCGATACGGCGACCTACCTGACCGGAAACATCCGCCGTGTACACGCCACTGCTCTCCGTAGGACAAAGCACAACCAGCCCCCTCTCCTTATTACTCTGCCCTCGCAGCGCCCACTCCCCTCCGTGATGGCGGCGGAACATCTCGCCCAAGAAACTAACCCACAGCAAACGGATTCTCTGCGAGGGTTCTGGGAACTGCCGCAAGTGGCGGTCGATCCACTCGTCCAGAAGCTGCAAGGCTGTCGAATCGTAGAACACCTCGTAGCCGGCAAAGCGACTCAAAGCAGCCCGCGCTTGCTCTGACATCTCCGCCAAGTAACGCACCTGTTCCGGAGCCAGGAACTTGAACGACTCTTTCATCGTCCTACCACACCATCACTATCCCATAAAAACCACTACACACAGTATAGCACGACAAATAAGGGAGGTCAATTGAGCCGGACGTGTTTCAAACAAGTTGGTAGCCGCGATTTCCGAACCGCGCGGTTCGGAAATCGCGGCTACTTCCAATTCAAATGAAACGCAACCAATTTAAACGCGTCTGAGCCAGCGTCATCCAAACCGACCGGTGACGTAGCCCTCGGTACGCTGGTCGCTGGGATTGGTGAACAGTTCCCCGCCCAGCCCTTCCTCGACCAACTCCCCTTGCAGTAAAAAGACCGCGTGATCGGCCACCCGAGCGGCCTGCTGAACACTGTGGGGGACGATGATAATGGTGTAGCGCTTTTTCAGTTCCTGCAAGCTGGCTTCGACCTTGGCCGTCGAGATGGGGTCCAAACCGGATGTCGGCTCGTCGAGCAGGATCACATCCGGCTCCAGCGCCAGCGTACGGGCCAGGCACAATCGCTGCTGCTGCCCTCCTGAGAGCGCACTGGCCGGCTCGTCCAGCCGGTCGCTCACCTCGTCCCACAGAGCCGCCGCCTGCAGGCTGCGCTCGACCAGCTCATCCAATCTGGCGCGATCCCGAACGCCGGCCAGCTCCGGCCCGTACGTCAGATTCCGCCGGATGCTCATCGGCAGAGGGACAGGCGTGGCAAAGACCATCCCCACGCGACGGCGCAGCGCGTGCACGTCCAAACCAGGCGCATAGAGATCCTCCCCATCCAGCAGAACGCGCCCCTCCAGGCACCTTCCGGGGATCAGGTCATTCAGCCGGTTCAGAAGCCGCAACAGTGTGGATTTCCCCCCACCCGCCGGCCCAAAGATGGTCGTAATCTGCTTGGGAAAGATGCGCAAATTGACGTCGCGCAACGCCTGGACGCCGTCCTCATAGATGTAGCTGACGCCCTGCAGCTCGCATTTGGCTTGTGGTTTCATCACCATTGTCGCTTGGCCCTGAATCGGCTGCGCATCACAGCCGCCAAGATGTTCATCGAAAGCACAAAGATCAAGAGCACCAGCGCCGTGCCGTACTGAATCTGCACCGGCATCCCAGGCACCTGCGTGCTGATGACAAACAGGTGGTAGGGCAGCGCCATCGTCTGGTCAAAAATCGAATGGGGAAGGCGCGGAAGGAAGAAGGCCGCCACCGTAAAAAGGATCGGCGCAGTCTCTCCGGCCGCCCGTTCCAACCCCAGAATCACGCCGGTGAGGATGCCCGGCAGAGCCTGGGGCAGCACGGTGCGCCGGATGGTCTGCCAGCGCGTGCCGCCCAATGAAAAACTCACGATGCGAAAAGACTGTGGCACGGCGCGCAGCGCCTCCTCAGCCGTGCTGATGATGACGGGCAAGGTCATGATCGCCAGCGTCAGCGACCCGGCCAGTATAGAGGTGCCGAACTGGAGAAAGATGACGAACAGCCCCAGGCCAAAGAGGCCATAGACCACCGAGGGCACCCCGGCCAGGTTGATGATGGCGAGCCGGATGATGCGCGTGAGCAACGTGTCCTGGGCGTACTCGGCCAGATAGATGGCGACCGCCACGCCCACCGGCACGGCGAATACAGCCGTGCCCAACGTGAGCAGCAACGTGCCGACGATGGCCGGCCAGACGCCGCCGGCGCGCATCCCGTCGCGAGGCATCTCGAAAATGAACTCCCACGAGACGTCAATCACCCAGCCGTCGATGGTGACGATGGCCGGAGCACCCTGGGCGACGATGGTGCCCACCACCCACAGGATAGGCAACACGACGAGGATGGTGACGACGCTCAGCAGAGCGAAACCGATTTGTTGGCGGAGCTGGCTCGATAACTTCATCTCTATGACAGTAATCTACCGTATCGCTTCCCTTGGCGGAAAATCGCCCACGCGGCGATCAGGTTGATGGCGAACGTGACGAGGAACAACACCAGGCCGACGGCGAACAGGACGTGGTAGTGCGTGCTCCCCTGAGCCACCTCCCCCATCTCGGCGGCGATGGTCGCCGTCATCGTGCGCACCGGCATCAAGAACGAGCCCAGGGTCAGTGGCATGCGCGCCGCGTTGCCCGTGACCATCATCACCGCCATCGTCTCGCCGATGGCCCGCCCCACGCCGAGCATCATCGCCGTCAGAATGCCGGAGCGCGCCGCCGGCACCGTCACCCGCCAGATGGTCTGCCAGCGGGTAGCGCCCAGCGCCAACGCCGCGTCGCGGTAGGACTTGGGCACGGCGTCCAGCGCATCCTCGGCCACGCTGATGATGGTCGGCAGCGCCATATACCCCAACATCACCGAGCCTGCCAGGGCCGTCAGGCCCGTCGGCGCGCCCAGCCACTCACGGATCAGGGGCGATACCACCAGCATCCCCAGGAAGCCCAGAACCACCGAGGGAATGCCGGCCAGCACCTCGATGAAGGGCTTTAGGATCTCGCGCATCCAGCGTGGAGCGACCTCGGCGATAAAGACCGCCGTCAGGAGCCCCAACGGCACACTTAGGACGGCCGACCCCAGCGTGATAATGAGCGATCCCAGCACCAAGGGCAGGAGGCCAAAGTACTCCTCGTTTGGATACCAGCGCGTCCGTATCATATCGCCCACCGGCACCTCGATGAACGTAGCGCTGCCCTCCCTCACCAGAAACAAAAAGATCAGCGCCAGAAAGAGGATGACCAGGACGCCGGTCACACGGATGAGACGCTCGATCAAGTACTCGACAAGGGCCGTCTGGACTCGCGGGCGTTTCGGCACCTCTTTCACTCTCCTCCTGACCCCAGCGGCACGAACCCCAGCTCTCCCACGATCACCTGCCCCTCCGGCGAGCGAATCCAGGCCAGATACTCGGCGATGGCCCCCTCCGGCTCACCGGCGGTGTACATGTACAGGTCACGGGAAATAGGGTAGGTTCCCTCGTTGACTGTGTCTATACTCGGCTGCACGTACGGGTCGTCGGGGCTCGCGGCAACGGCGATGGTCTTTTGATCGGGCGTGACGTAGCCCAGCCCATCGTAACCGATGGCATTGGGGTTCTGGCGCACTTCGGCGCTGATCCCCTCCGAGGAGGGCATCAGCAGCGTTTCCGGCGAAAACAGAGTCTTATTCTCCTTGTCCCCCAACCGCACCACTTCCTCAAGGAAGTAGACGTGTGTGCCCGAGTTGGATTCCCGCGAGAGGAGCACGATGGGGCGATCCTCCCCTCCCACTTCCGACCAGTTGGTGATGCGCCCGCTGAATATGTCTGAAAGCTGCTGAAGCGTAAGACGGTCCACGGGGTTGGAGGGATGGACGACGATGGCGATTGCATCGCTGGCGATGACGTGCTCGACCGGCGTGATGCCGTTCGCCTGCGCCTTCTCAATCTCCTCCGGCTTCATCTGGCGCGAGGCGTTGGCGATATCGACGGTGCCGTTGATCAGGCCGGCAATGCCCGTGCCGGAGCCTCCTCCGGTCACGGCAATGCGGACTTCAGGGTACTTCCCCTGGTATGCCTCTGCCCAGGCCAGCGCCAGGTTGACGATTGTATCGGAGCCGACGTTCTGGATGGCGACACCGGATACTCCAGGCTCTCCCTCCTCGGCCGAGCAGCAGGCGACGAGCGAAGCAAGTACGACGAGCACAAGGCAGATGAAGAGACAACGTCTTGGCATACCGGGCGAGATTATAACACCGGCAGCCCAGACGGTCAATCTTGAAAAGCAGAAACCCGTGGAGAAAACGGATTTCTAGCACCACTTGCCCACTCGGACGGCTTGCAGTACAATGGCCCACGATGAGCAAAATCGAAACGCACGACCTGCGGCTGTTCTATAACGACTTTGAAGCTTTGAAGGGCATTTCGATGCACGTCGAGGAACAGCGTATCACGGCCCTCATCGGACCCTCCGGCTGCGGAAAGTCCACCTACCTGCGGTGCCTCAACCGCATGAACGACACCATTCCCGGCACACGGGTCGAAGGGCAAGTCCTGCTCGATGGGCAAAGCATCTATGCGCCAGACGTAGACGTGGTCGAACTACGGCAGCGCGTGGGAATGGTGTTCCAACGTCCCAACCCCTTTCCCCAATCCATCTACGACAACGTCGCCTTTGGGCCACACGTGCTGGAAATGGTGAAAGGCAACAATCTGAACCAGCTGGTCGAGCAGAGTCTACGCGACGCGGCACTGTGGGACGTGGTCAAAGACAAGCTGCGCGCCTCTGCACTGGATCTATCGGCCGGCGAGCAGCAGCGGCTGTGCATCGCACGGGTGCTAGCCATCAAGCCAGAGGTAATCCTGATGGACGAACCCTGCTCGGCGCTAGACCCGGCCGCCACGCTGGAGATCGAGGACCTGATGCGTGAACTCTGCAAACACTACACCATCGTCATCGTCACGCACAACATGCAGCAGGCGGCCCGCGTGTCCGACCACACAGGCTTCTTCTGGCTGGGTGAATTGGTCGAGTACGACGAGACGAGCACGATTTTCACCAGGCCGTCCCAACAACTGACGGAGGACTATATCACCGGACGGCTGGGATAGGATAAGGACGGAAAGCAATTCCGAGAGGGCTGACTCTATGCACATAGCAATCGGTGCCGATCAAGGTGGATTCAATCTGAAGGGAAAAATCGTCGAGCATCTCGTCGCTCAAGGACATCAGGTCTTGGATCTCGGCATCCACGAGCTCAAGTCAATAGACTATCCAGACATCGCGGAATCGGTAGCACGCACCGTGGCCAGCGGTGAGGTCGAACGCGGCATCATCATCTGCGCCACAGGGATTGGTGTGAGCATGGCCGCCAACAAGGTGCGTGGCATCCGCGCCGCGCTGTGCACCGACCGTTACATGGCGCGCATGGCGCGCGAGCACAACGATGCGCAGGTTCTCTGCATGGGGGGGCGTGTAATCGGCGTCGGATTGGCGCTGGAGATCGTGGACGCTTTCATGGCCGTCAAGGCACAGGGAGGCCGCCACGCTCGGCGCGTTAACAAAATCAACGCACTTGATGAAAAAGGAGGATAGTATGCGCAACAGAGGCACCCTCGTTGTAGCGGGGCTCCTGATCCTGGTAGGCGCCTACATGCTGCTGACCGAGCTAAACGTCGGCATCCCTAGCTGGGACATCATCTGGCCCGTCTTTCCTCTGGCGGGGGGCCTGGCTCTCCTGGGCGGCTACGTCCTGGGCTGGCAGCGCGATCCAGGCAGGGTCTTTCTCGGCACAGCCGCCACACTCGTCGGAGTGGCTTTCCTCTTCATCACCATGGGCCCACTGGAATACCAGGATCTGGGTACCTGGTGGCCCATATTCGTCCTCATCGGCAGCGTCGCTTTTTTGGCTCAGTGGGCAGCGGCGCGCTTCCACGACTGGGGCGCGCTATTTCTGGGAATGGTCGCCCTCGTCATCGGCGGTGCGGGTCTGATCGCCACCTTGCAGTTGCTCGGCCCAGAGACCAGCGAGGCACTGCCTCGCCTGTGGCCCGCTCTCCTAATCCTGATGGGCGTGGTGATATTCCTGCGCGGCTTACTGCGTAAACGCTGATGCTGATCGGAATCGACGCCAGCCGCGCTGTCGCCGCCCATCCGACCGGCACCGAAATCTACTCACGGCAGCTCATCCAAGCCCTGCTGAGGCTCGAAAGCTCCCACCGGTTCCGACTATACTTCCGTGAGCCACCCGCGGCGGGATCGTTCGCGGGTGGCGATCTCTGCACCATCCCATTTCCTCGCCTGTGGACCCACCTGCGCCTCGCGTGGGAGATGACCCGCCGCCCACCGGACGTCCTCTTCGTACCGGCCCACGTCCTGCCCCTTGTCCACCCGCGTGCCAGCCTCGCCACCATCCACGACCTGGGATACCTGCACTTCCCAGAAGCTCATCCTCGGCTCCAGCGCCTGTACCTCGACGTATCAACCCGCTGGAACGCCCACGCAGCAGCCCACGTCCTGGCCGATTCCGAGGCCACCAAAGCCGACCTAGTAGCCCGGTACGCCATTCCGCCGGACAAGATCAGCGTTGCCTATCCTGGCTACGACCAAACCCTCGCCTCCGCCCGCGACCCTGCCAGAATAGCGGCAGTCAAGGCGCGCTATGGCATCGCCGGAGACTACTTTCTCTACCTGGGCACCCTACAGCCGCGCAAGAACCTGGCGCGTGTCATCGACGCTTTCGCCTCCATCGAAACCGAAGCCGTCCTGGTGCTAGCCGGAAAGCGTGGCTGGCTCTACGACGATCTCTTCAGCCAAGTACGCCGGCTGGGGGTAGAGAAACGTGTGCTCTTCCCCGGCTACGTCCCCGAAAAGGACAAGGCCGCCCTGCTGGGTGGCACATTGGCCTTTGTATTCCCGTCGCTATACGAGGGGTTTGGGCTGCCCGTGCTGGAAGCACACGCAGGCGGCTGCCCGGTCATCACCAGCACCACGTCGAGCCTGCCTGAAGCAGCGGGAGATGCAGCATTCCTGGTCGATCCGCAAGATACCCCAGCCATTGCCACCGCTATGCAACGCATCGCCGACGATCCCAGCCTGCGCAAGGCACTCGTCGAACGCGGCTTCGCCAACGCACGTCGTTTCTCCTGGGCCGCCTGTGCCCGGACCGTTCTGGACGCCATCGAGCGCTGTGCAGTCAGTGCATAAGCAAACCCCAAGAGGCACAAAAAAAGCCCGCCCCACGAGGCCGGCCTTCGTTTGCGACAACTCACGCCGCTCTCAGTCCTCGCCCCCTCCAAGATAGCGGGCGACCAGCACCAGTGCGTCGTCCGTACCCCTGCTGTAGCACTCGAGAATATGCTCGGCGATCTGCTGGGGCGCGTCGTTCAACGGCACATCATCGACAAAGCCGCTGCGCAGGCCATCTGTGGCAAAGGTGAGCGTATCGCCCGGCGCAACAGCTATCACAGCCGGGTAGAGCGACGGCAGGCGGTAGCCCATCACGCCTCCTCGCGGTAGCAGCGTCTCGCGGACACGCTTGGCCTGGCCATCGGCGCGCAGCAGCAAGCCGGTCACATTACCCACCCCACCCCATATCATCGCTCCATCGCGCGCACTGAACGATGCCAGGCTCATCACCACACCGCGCGTCCCGGCCAATTTCCGGTGACAGCGCTCGAACAAGGCGTCAATAGTTTCATTAGCGTGCCCCTTCAACGCAGCGATGGCAACTTTGGTGACCGCAGCCGCCTTGGAGCCATGGCCCAACCCATCCACGACTACGACCAGCACGCCATCAGGATGGGACTCGACCAGATACCCGTCGCCCGACTCGTCCTGATCGGAGAACGCCCGCATGGCGACACTCCACTCGATCAAGGAATCAATGCCCCGATCATCCTCGCTCATCACGCCTCCATTTCGCCATCGCTATGGTCGTTCCTCTTCCAGGCTGCGACCAAACCTCGAACTCGTCCATCAGCCGCTTGGCCCCCGCCAGCCCCAAGCCCAGACCTCCTCCCGTCGAATAGCCATCCTCCAGCGCCCTTTCGACATCGGAGATGCCTGGCCCTTCATCGCGGGCCACGATGGAAATACCCCGCCTGCCATTCCGTCCGATAACACTCAAGATGACCTCGCCGCGACCGGCGTATTTGACGATATTACGGGCCACCTCGGAGATGGCAATGACCACAACGACTTGATTGTCACCCTTCAGGCCCACTTGCTCTGCCAACACGCGTCCCTTCTGGCAAGCAAGCAGGATGTCAGTATCCTGCCGAACCACCACGCGCATCTCGGCCATAACCTCAACTCTGCTCGACACCGTCGACTAACCCCTTTTCTAGCATAACAACCCCTAGCGCAACCACTTCACCGCCTTGATCGTCGTTCCGACACTGGCAATCGATTGAATGTCAAATTTGTCCATCAGGCGCTTGGAACCCGCTAGCCCAAGTCCCAGGCCGCCGGAGGTCGAGTATCCACCTGCCAGGGCTCGCTCCACATCCGGGATACCCGGCCCTCCATCCTGGGCGATTATCAAAATGTACTTCTCATCCTCGACATGCGCAGTCACAGTGATAGAGCCTTGCCCCACGTACCGCTCTATGTTCCGACCCAACTCCGAGATGACAACAGCGATCTTGGTGGCCTCAGCCAGGGGAAAGCCTATCGCCTGCGCCATCTCCAGCCCACGCCGCCGAGCCCTCACCACGTCCACCAGGCTATTGATGGGAAAGTATTCTTTTTTCGACAGATCTTCGGCCATGGCTACACCCCTGTCCAGTCGTCGAGTGACGAATCGGTATAGAACGCATCCCACTCTTCCGATTCGTTGCTGGCTTGAGAACCTCCCTCATCGCGCCCGGAGGGCGCAGAACCCGCGCCTCTTTCACGCTCGAGAGCTTGATACTCTCGGCTCAGCGCCAGTGCGTCGTCCAGGTCAAGCACTGCGTGGATGTTGGGCAAGGTCATCCCCAACTCCACCATCGTCTCGACCACCGCATCCTGCAGCCCGGCGACGATGACATCCGCCCCCATCAACTTGGCCATCTGAGCCGTGCTGTGGATAAAGCGCCCAAAGAAGCTGTCGCAGATGTCCACCAGGGAAAAATCCAGCAGCACCCAGCGCGAGTCGTTTCGCCGGATATCGCGCAGCACCTGCTGGCGCAACCTGAGCACGTCGTTGTCCGTCAGGTCCCGTGGCACCGATACCAGCAGCAAATCTTCCAACTTCTGGACGACGGTAAAAGTCTCGAGGGTTTCCCCAGTTTCCGAAGCATCATAAGCTTCCATTGTCTGCCCCCCTAGATATGAGACAACCCGCAATCTAGCCCCATCACCGTGCTTGAAGTATAATGCATTTCTGCCCTTAAATTATACCCTCACCAGCTTGAAACCCAACCCACGCAAGGCGACCCGCAACCCGGTCTGCAGATCGCCTAACGTCTTGATGCTACTCCAGTCCAACCCCAGATCGACGATCGTCTCTGCAACCGCATCGGAGATACCAGTGACAATAGTCCGAGCCCCTTTCAATCGCGCCGCCTGAATGGTCTTATTCATGTGAGATGCCACACCGCTATCCACGATGGGCACACCGGTGATGTCCAAGATCACTATCTTGGCCCGATGCACCCGAATCCCCTCCAGCAGCCGCCGCGTGAGATCTCGCGCCCGCAGCGTGTCGATGCTGCCGATCAGCGGCATGACGATGATGCTGCCCGCCCCGGGCACGTCCATCACAGGGATGATGGGCGTGGAAAGCTCCTGAATGGCCCGCTGCTGCGCTTCGAGCACCTCCTGCTGCAAGCGCGCGCTCTCTGCCTCGATCCGCTTTTGCTCAGTAACGTCCCTGGAAATACCATACGTACCGATGATGTTCCCCTCCTCATCTCGCAAGGGCATCTTGACGGTCGAGACCCACGTCACCCGGCCCTCGGCCCACGTTTCCTTTTCCTCCTTTTCCAACTCCTCACCAGTACGCATCACTTCCTGCTCATCCTCGAACGCCTGGCGGGCGTGTTCCTCGGTGAAGAAGTCAAAGTCTGTCAAGCCCACCGACTCCGCAGGCTCACCTAAGCCATGCTTCTCGGTCAAAGCCCTGCTGACTCTGATGAAGCGACTTTCACGATCCTTGAAGTAAACTTGATCGGGAACAGTATCCAAGAATGCCTGCAGCAGCCGCTGATCCAATGAGGCTTCCTCTAGAGCCCCCTCTAACTCATCGATGCGAGTGCGCGCAGCTTCCAATTCCTCTATCAGTTGACGCTTCGTCTTCCTGGTATCACTCATACCGTGCCTCCTCTTTTACCACGT
>Ga0307430_1001710_pt1 | contig 15665 bp, 11 predicted proteins | sample SalMarWE160130MG_FD_202159 | JGI IMG/M metagenome (GOLD analysis project Ga0307430, IMG submission 202159) | Salt marsh sediment microbial communities from the Plum Island Ecosystem LTER, Massachusetts, United States - WE1603-130 | ecosystem: Environmental > Aquatic > Marine > Intertidal zone >... | reverse complement strand
GCAGCGAAAAGTACATTTACCACGGCAACGATGGCACCAGCATGCCGTGGAACGACACCGCCCAGTTGAACTTTCTCAAGTCCGAGGTGCGCGAGGCAGTGATCCAGACGATCCTGCACGTGGCGCGCAATTTCCCCATCATCCGCTTCGACGCGGCGATGACGCTGGCCAAGAAACACTACCAGCGGCTGTGGTTCCCCGAGCCCGGCAGCGGCGGCGACATCCCCTCGCGGGCCGAGCACGGCATGACGAGGGAGGCGTTCGACGCGGCGATGCCGAACGAGTTCTGGCGCGAGGTCGTCGACCGCGTGGCCGCCGAGGTGCCCGACACCCTGCTGCTGGCCGAGGCGTTCTGGCTGATGGAGGGGTATTTCGTGCGCACGCTCGGCATGCACCGCGTCTACAACAGCGCGTTCATGAACATGCTGCGCGACGAGGACAATGCCAAGTACCGCAGTGTGGTCAAGAACACACTCGAGTTTGACCCCGAGATACTGAAACGGTACGTCAACTTTATGAACAATCCCGACGAGCGCACGGCGGTCGATCAGTTCGGCAAGGGGGATAAATACTTTGGCATCTGCACGCTGATGGCGACGATGCCGGGCCTGCCGATGTTCGGACACGGTCAAACCGAAGGATTCACCGAAAAGTACGGTATGGAGTACCGCAGGGCCTATTGGAACGAGCAGCCCGACGGCCACCTGGTCGAGCGGCACGAGCGCGAGATTTTCCCGCTGCTTCGCAAACGGTACCTGTTCGCCGAGGTGGAGGACTTTGCACTGTACGATCTGTTCACCCCCGAGGGCTACGGCTCTCCGAGCCGCGTCAACGAGGACGTGTTCGCTTACTCAAACCGTGCCGGTGACGAGCGCGGACTCGTCGTATATCACAACAAGTACACCGAGGCGCAGGGCTGGGTACGCACCTCCGCCGCGTACGCGGTCAAGACCGGCGACGGTGGAAAGGCGCTGGCGCAGAAATCGTTGGGCGAGGGACTGGGACTGCAAAACAGCGCCGAGACCTTTACCATCTTTCGCGACCACGTCACCGGCCTGGAGTACATCCGCAACAACAAGGCGTTGTGGGATCAAGGGCTGTACGTCGAACTGGCGGCCTACAAGTGCCAGGTGTTCCTCGATTTTCGCCAGGTGCAAGGGGGGCACTACGCCAAACTGGCCTCCCGCCTCGACGGGCGCGGCGTGCCGAGCATCGACGCAGCGCTCGCCGAGATCGTCCTGCGGCCGGTGCTGGAGCCGTTCGGAGAGCTGGTCAACGCGGACGTGTTCCGACGGTCGATAGAAGCAAGTCAGCAAGTCAGCGAGCCTGCCCTGAGCATAGCCAAAGGGTCAGCGAATCAGCGAATCGACGAATCACTGCTGGATGAAATAGAACAGAAAACAGTGCGCCTGCTCCACGGGGTCGCACAAATCGCAAATCGCAAGTCGCAAATCGCCCCTATCGCCCAGGATGTCCAGCAAAAGCTGGAAGCCTTGCTGCAACTCGCCACGCTGAGGCGACGCTTCCCCCTACCTCGCTCGCGGAAGTACAAGTGGGCCAACGACTACCTGACTGCGGGTTTGGACGACCCGGCAGCCTGGCCCACGCTCCTGGGGTGGCTCTTCACACACACACTGGGAAAGATAGTTGACGAAGCCAGCTTCGCGCAAACCAGCCGCGCGTGGATCGACGAGTGGCTGCTGGGCAAGATCATCGTGCGCACACTGCGCGACATGGAGCTGGGCGAAGGCACAGTCGGGCGCGCGGTCGAGGTGATCAAGCTGCTCACCGGCCACCAACGCTGGTTCGAGATGGAGACGTCCAAAACAAGGCAGGCATCGGAAGTACTGCACTCATGGCTGAGCGATGACGACGTGCGGCGCTTTCTCCAGGTGAATCGCCACGACGATGTACTGTGGTTCAACAAAGAGGCATTCGACCGACTGCTGTGGTCGATGTTCGCCGTCGCAGCCATCACGGCCAGCGCCGATCCAAGTCGCCCGGCGGACGAGGTCGCACAAGAGATCGTCGCCTGTTACGACATCGTGAGGAAACTGCAACGCGCTGAGGAGAAATCCGAGTATCAGGTGGAAAAACTACTCGAAACCGTCTAGTCTGCTCCTTTCACGGATGTTGCCACCGAGCGCGTCCGGTGGTACAATGCGCTGCTGGAGGCGTTCCCAAACGAGCAACCTAGCCAAATAATCTATGTCAAGCTGCTATCTTTGTATCCATGGTCATTTCTACCAGCCCTCGCGGGTCAACCCATTCACCGGCGAAACCCCGCCGGAGCCGGACGCCGCGCCCTACGCCAACTGGAACGAGCGTATCACCGCCGAGTGCTACACCCCCAACGCCGAGCCTAGGCCCGATGGGTCTGGGAGCAATTTCGAGCGCATCAGCTTCAATCTAGGGGGCACGCTGGCCCGGTGGCTGGATGAGCACGCTCACGAAACCTACGAGCGCATTGTCGCCGCCGAGCGCAGCAACTGGAAAACCCACGGTGTCGGGAACGGGCTGGCTCAGCCGGTGCACCACACCATCCTGCCGCTGGCCCGCCGCCGTGACAAGATCTGCCAAATTCGCTGGGGCATCGCCAGCTTTGAACACCGCTTCGGGCACCCGGTGGAGGGAATGTGGCTTCCAGAAATGGCGGTGGACTATGAGACGCTGGAGGTGATGACAGCGGAGGGCATCCGCTTCACCATCCTCTCCGGCGAGCAGGTACGCGGCGACCTGGGAGCCGGGTCGGGCCCCTACTGGGCACAATTGCCCAACGGTGAGAGAATCGCCATCTTTCTGCGCGACGCAGATCTCTCCAATGCGCTGGCCTTCAATATGCCAGATGCAGACCAAATGGAAGAATGGCTGCAAGAGCAGATGGATTGGCGGTGTCGCCTGGGTGGATTGCACCTCATTGCCACCGACGGGGAAACCTTCGGCCACCACCATCGCCAGGGTGTGCAGGTCTTGAGCCACATTCTGCAAGGAGGGGTAGAACACAAATACACGCTCACTACCCTGGGACTCTACCTGCGACACCATCCACCGCAGATAGACGTCGAGATCGTAGAAAACACCGCCTGGAGTTGCTCTCACCGGCTGAACCGCTGGATCCTCGGTTGTGATTGTACACCCGGCGACAGTCGCTGGAAGGCCGCGCTGCGGCGTGCGTTGGACAATCTGGCCTGCGAACTGGACTGGATTTACGTGCAAGAGGCTCAACGGATGGGCGCCGACCCCTGGCCACTGCGAGACGGTCACATCGCTGTGGAACTGGGGCAGATGGATGGACACGCCCTTCTGAGGGAACACAATTTGAGTCACCTCAAGAACGAGGACGCCCAACGCCTGCTCTGGCTGCTGGAGGCCCAGTTTCACCGGCAGCGCATGTATGCCAGTTGCACGTTCTTCTTCGCAGACCTGGATCGACACGAACCGCACTACGCCATCGCCAACGGCGTGCAGGCGATGGCCCTCACCCACTACGCGACCGGCAACGACCTTTCGCATACCTTCCGCCGCGACCTGAGCATCGTGGTCAGCGAAAACACAGGCCAAACGGGAGCCGACATCCTCGATCAAATGCTGGAGCAGGCAGAGATATGAGCCATCCCAAAACGCCCCCCTACTCCGACATCGACCTCAACCGCTGGCGGGAGTACGATCACGTCTGGACGGACTCGCTGTGGCTGATCGAAGGACGTGACCGCACCGGCGGCCACCAACTGGACTATCACGGCAACTTTGTCCCCCAGATCGCCACGCAAGTTTACCTGCGCTACACAAAAGAAAATGACATCGTCCTCGACCTGTTCCTCGGTTCCGGCACCTCCGCTATCGAGGCCGCGCGGCTGAACCGGCGGCTGATCGGCGTCGAGCTCAAGCCCGACTTGGTGGAGTACGTGCGGGCGAAGATGAGTAAGGCGAATTGCCAATGCGCCCTACTGCAGGGCGACTCAACCCAACCGGAGACGGCGGCGCGTGTGCGAGAGGCGCTGGCAGCGATGGGCGCCGAGCACGCGCAACTGCTGATGCTCCATCCGCCCTACCACGACATCATCCCGTTCAGCGACCAGCCGGAGGACCTCTCGAATGCCCCCACCCTGGACGCCTTCCTCGACTGCTTCGAGACCGTCGCCCGGCGCGGCTTTGACCTGCTGGAGCCGGGGCGCTTTGCCGTGCTCGTCATCGGCGACAAGTACACCAAGGGCGAGCTGATTCCCCTGGGCTTTTACTGCATGGAGCGCATGCAGCGGGCCGGATTCCGCACCAAGGGCATCGTGGTCAAGAACATCGAGGGCAACGAGTTAGGCAAGGGCCGCGACAGCAACCTGTGGCGCTACCGCGCGCTGGCCGGCGGCTATTACATCTTCAAACACGAGTATGTCATCGTCTTCCAAAAGCCCGCTGCCCTCACCGACGTGCGCCGGGAACTGCTCAAAGTCAAGCGCATGCCCCCCTGGGGCCGCGTGCAAGGCGACGAATGGGACCGCGCCAGCCGCTTTATCTACAGTACCGCCAGCCTGAACGCACTCCGCCGTGAAACGAAGCGCGTAGCCGCCGAGGCGAGCCTTCCGCTGCGCGAGTTCGGCAGCTACGTCATCCGCCGCTGGTACAACTTTCACACCCACCAGGTCGCGCTCGACATCGTCCTGGCCCACCCCAACACTCGCCCCGAGCCCGACCCCTTCCATCACACCGTGGACCTTTACCTAAACGATGAAGGCTTCGACCTCAAGCTGACGACGCTGCCCAAGGGCTTTGGCCACGATATTGCTTATGCCCAGGCTCACCCGCAGGAGCTGGCCCAGTGGCTGTACGCCAACCAGTCGACGCAGGGCCGCTTCCACGCCGCCAACCGGCTCTTCGTCGTCCTGCACGATGCCGGTGATCCCAAGCGCACGTGGGAGCTGCGGCGCGACTTTTCACGGCTGGAGCAGGCCATCGGCGACTTTCTCGACGAGCCGCGCTTGCTGCGCGTCGCGTTCGAGGATCGAGAGGGGACCCAGCATCAGCCCACTGCCGGCGTCATATTTTGCACGCGAACACCGATTTGACAAATCCTCCAAATCGTGGAAAATACGCTCTAACAAACATAGCCAAACAGGTTCTCATCCAGAGAGGCGGAGGGACCGGCCCTGTGAAGCCTCGGCAACCAGACAAGCGTCAGGTCATGGTGCCAATTCCGGCAGAAACAACTTCTGGAAGATGAGAGGGATGACGACGCGGATGAGTAACTCCGGCCCCCCCACCTCCTTTCAGAAGGAGGTGTTTTGTTTTCCCTCCTGCCGCCTCGGATGACGCGAACCTTCGGTTCGTAGGAACCTTCGGTTCGTAGGAACCTCCGGTTCGTGCGAGCCTGCAGTTTGACAGTGTCAAATTTCAGTTTGACGATGTCAAAGTGTGGCTCGATGAGCCTCAAGCAAGCAAAGGAGATGACACAGTGAGTAACAAATTCTCCACCCAAGCAGTTCACGCCGGCGAGGATAAGGTCAAGCCCTACAACTCCCTGACCATGCCCATCGTCCAGACCTCGACCTACGCGTTCGAGGACACGGCCGCGCTGATCGAGCACATGCAGCGCAAGGAGGACAAAAAGCCGCTGGAGCGAGACGAGTACGGCAGGTACGGCAATCCCACCCAGCGCGCGGTGGAGCGCAAGCTGGCCGCCCTGGACGGCGGCGAGGAGGCCCTGCTGTACGCCAGCGGGATGTGCGCCATCACCTCGACCATGCTGACGTTGCTCTCAGCCGGCGATCACGTCGTCTTTACCGACGACTGTTACCGCCGCACGCGCGAGTTCTGCCTCACCTACCTCAAGCGATACGCCATCGAGGCCACGATGGTTCCGATGGGCGACTATGCAGCGCTGGAGGCGGCCATCAAGGACAATACCCGCCTGATCTTTTCCGAGACCCCCACCAACCCCTACATGAGAATCTTGGACCTGGAGCAAGTGGTGACCGTCGCCCGCCGCCACGAGGTGCAGGTGCTCGTCGATAGCACCTTCGCCACCCCCTGCAACCTGCGTCCCCTGGAGTTCGGCGTCGATCTGGTGACCCACAGCATCACAAAGTACCTGGGCGGGCACAACGACCTGCTGGGCGGCGTGGTCATCGGCTCGGCAGAGACCATCGCCAGGCTCCGCGAAGCGCAGAGCGTGCTGGGCGGCGTCCCCGACGCGCACAATGCCTATCTCATCCTGCGCGGCCTCAAGACGCTGGCCGTTCGGATCGCCAGGCAAAATGAGAACGGGCTGAAGGTCGCCCGTTTCCTGGAATCCCATCCCAAGATTCGATGCGTTTACTATCCCGGCCTGCCCAGTCACCCCGAGCACGCGCTGGCCGCCCGGCAGATGGCGGGTTACGGCGGCGTGGTCAGCTTCGAGCCGGAGGCCGACCTGGCAAAGACCAGCGCCTTCATCGACGCCCTGCGTATCCCCTACATCGGTCCCAGCCTGGGCGGCGTGGAGAGCATCGTCGAGCAGCCAGCCCTGATGTCTCACTTCACACTGGACAAAGCAGAGCGGCTGGCCATCGGCATCAAGGACGAGCTGGTGCGCTACGCCCTGGGGATCGAGGACGCGGACGACTTGATCGCGGACCTGGAACAGGCCCTGGACAAGATCTAGCGAAACGTGATGCGTGACGCGTGATTTGCGACTTTTCACGAATCACGCCTCACTTTCCCCCCGTTTGACCTCGCCGCGATTCTGTGCTAAAACCATGCTGGCATCGCTGCAATGCGCCTTCCAAATGCCCAGTGGAGGTATCTTCTCAATAACTTGGAATGTAGGGCAAATTGCCAATTTGCCCTACGCGCCGCCCTGGATTATTCGGATGATACGTGGAGGATCGAATAGACAACGAGGCGTAGCACATAACCCGGCGGGTCATTCAATGTGACCCGGCGAGTCATTTGATGTGACCCGGCGAGTCATTTGATGTGACCCGGCGAGTCACTTGATGCAACACGCCGTGTTATTTGGCGTAGCACGGCGTGTTACCGGGAGCGCTACGCCAGCAAACTCGTAGCCTGGGCCGAGGGACGTCCGCGCAAACACTCCGCTCCCCATTTGACTTCACCTAATTTCTATGCTAAAACAAAAGTAACCGTTCACCCTCTCCCCCTGGCAGGGATGGGGGCGAGCCTCTGCTTGACATAGGAGGTGAATCGTGCACATCGTCGTATACACCAAACATACGCCCGACAGCGAAGCCAAGATGTCGGTCGACGAATCGGGCAACGTCTCTTGGGGCACGTCCCCCCTGATCATCAACCCCTGGGATGAGTATGCTGTGGAGGAGGCGCTCAAGCTGCGCGATCAGCACGGCGGCACCGTCACCGTCCTCTCGATGGGGCCGGAGGAAGCGCTGGAGGCACTCAAGCATGCCATCGCCATGGGCTGCGACGAGGCCGTGCGTGTGTGGGACGACGTGTGCGCCGGCTCGGACACCCTCGCCACCAGCTACGCGCTGGCCAAGATCATTGAGAAAATGGGCGACGTGGACCTGATCCTCTTCGGCAAGTCGGCCATCGACACCGAAACGTGGCAGGTCGCCCCGGCCGTTGCCCACAGGTTGGGCATCCCCGCGCTGACGTACGTCATCAAGATCGCCGCGCTCGACCCCGACGGCGGGGCCATCACCGTCGAGCGGCTGCTGGAGGAGGGGCGGCAGGTGGTGACGGCTCCACTGCCCGCCGTCGTCGGCACGTCCAAGGGCATCAACGAGCCGCGCTACACCTCCTTCATGGGCATCCGCAAGGCGGCCAAGATGGACTATCCCCTCTGGACGCTGGCCGACATCGACGCGGAAACGGGCAAGGTGGGCACACCCGGCTCCGGGGTGCGCTGGCCGGAGGTCTTTGCCCCGCCCGCGCGCGCGGGCGAGGCCGAGATCATGCAGGGCGAGACAGTCGAGGAATCGGCCCGGCTGCTGGTCGAAAAGCTGCTGGCCGAGAAGGTGATCTAGGAAAAACCCGTTTTCTGGGAGAAAACGGGTTTCTGGCAGGAGACAATAACATGAGCAATAACATCTTTGTCTGGGTAGAGCAGTTCAAAGGCAAGCCCGCACCCGCCTCCTGGGAGGCCATCGGGGCGGCCCGCCGCCTGGCAGACGAATTGGGCGGCAGCGTGACAGCCTGCGTCTTTGGCGGACCGGGCGTGGAACCCGGGGTAGAACCCTTGGCGCAGGAGGCCATCTCCTACGGGGCCGATAACGTCCTGCTGGCCGAGGATGCGACGCTGGCCGATTTCCGCGTCGAGCCGCAGGCCGCGCTGCTGGCGGAGGCAGTACGCGCCGCCGACCCCGCCGCCGTGCTCATAGGTGCCACGTTCCGCGGGCGCGAGCTGGGGCCAACCCTGGCGGTGGAACTGGACACCGGCTGCATCGCCGACTGCACCGCCCTGGAGCTGAACGGCGACCGGCTGGTCGCCACGCGCCCCATCTACGCGGGCAAGCTGCTGAGCAAATGCGTCATCCCCGAGAGACGACCGCAGGTCATCACCACCCGCGCGCGCGCCTTTCCCAAGCCGGAGCCGGACGCCGCCCGCAGCGGCGAGACAAAGCGCGTGGAGCCGCCGCTGTCCGAGGAGGACATTGCCTGCAAAGTGACCGGCTTCCTGGAAAGCGAGGGCGGCGTGAGCCTGGCCGACGCGGGCATCGTCGTCTCCGGCGGGCGTGGCGTCGGCGGGCCGGAGGGGTTCGAGCCGGTGCGCGAGCTGGCACAGGTACTGGGAGCAGCCACGGGGGCCTCCCGCGCCGCCGTGGACGCCGGCTGGGTGCCCTACGCACACCAGGTGGGCCAGACCGGCAAGACGGTCAGCCCCGACCTGTACATCGCCTGCGGTATCTCCGGCGCGATCCAGCATCAGGCCGGCATGCGCACCAGCAAAATCATCGTCGCCATCAACAAGGACCCCGAAGCGCCGATCTTTAAGCTGGCGCACTATGGCATCGTCGGCGATCTGTTCAAGGTAGTACCTGCACTGACGGCGGCCTTTAAGGAAAAGTTGGGGTAAGGCAGACTTCGCAAGTCTCACAAATGAACTCTGATTGCCTGATAAGCCGTTTGTGCTATAATCATCAGCCGTGCGAAAGTTCATCGAACCACCGATTTGCGCCTTCGCGTTTTCCGTGGTAGATCACGTCCTGACATGAGCAAACAAAACGACCCCGTACAACCCAGCACCGCCGAGATACTGGCCGAAGTAGAGCACCGAAGGGCTGAGGCGAAGCATCAAAAGAGCGCAGGAAGCCGTCGGACCATCATCTTTCTGGATCGCTGCATCTTCTGGCTTTCCAAACACTGGCTCGCTATCGTCAACACCCTGGCCTTTTTGTACGTGGGGCTTCCCATCTTGTCCGCCGTACTGCTGTACCTGGGCGTGGAAGGGCCGGGAAAGCTGATCCAGACCATCTATGGGCCGCCCGTCTGCCACCAAATTCCGCAACGTTCCTGGTTCCTCTTTGGGGAAAAGCCCGCCTACTCGGTGGACGAGTTGATGGCATATGCAGGGATAGAAACGTCGTCCGCGCAATGGCAGAGTATCGAGATTCTCTATCACGTAATCGGCTACGGGGATGCGACCATAGGGTACAAGATCCCCCTGTGCCAGAGATGCATCGCCATCTATGGCACGATCTCGATCGCCGGATTGGTGCTCTCACTGCTGCGCCGCCGGTGGAAGGTGCACCCGATACCCTGGTGGATCTATATCGCCTTCGGCATCGTCCCCATCGGGATAGACGGCGGTTATCAATGGATCACCTACATCCTCGACATCTTGCTACCTGCATCTCCTATCCCCGTCCACGAGACGACGCTGGCGCTGCGCACTCTCACCGGGGCGCTTTTCGGCCTGGCGACGGTCTGGCTGGCCTACCCGCACGTCCAGGATGCGATGGACGATTTCCGGAACACGCTGCACAAGCGGTTCGGGTGGGAGTGAGTCGGCAGAGAGAGAGCTGGAATGAGTGACATCGGACGTAACCTGACGCAAGTGCAGGAGCGCATCGCCGAAGCGGCGCTGAGGTCCGGGCGCGGGCCGGGCGACGTCACGTTGGTCGCCGTGACCAAGACCCATCCTGCCGAGACGGTCGTTGCCGCCTACCGGGCCGGCGTACGCCACTTTGGCGAGAACCGCGTCGAAGAAGGGGCGGCCAAGATTCCCGCCGCCCGGGAAATCATCTCCGGCCCGCCGCCCAAGTGGCACATGGTGGGGCACGTGCAGAGCCGCAAGGCGCGGGCCGTCGTGGCCCACTTTGACTACGTCCACTCAGTGGACCGGCTCAAGATCGCCCGGCGGCTGAGCCGCTTCGCACAGGAGGCCAGCCTGACACTGCCCGCGCTGCTGGAGTGCAACGTCTCCGGCGAGGAGAGCAAGTACGGTTTCGACCTCCAGGGTTGGGAGCAAAACGAAGCGCAGCGAGAGACTTTTTTCGCCGCCGTCGAGGGGATCGTGGCGCTGCCGGGGCTCGCAGTGCGGGGGCTGATGACGATGGCCCCCTTCGTCTCCGACCCCGAGGGCGTACGCCCCGTCTTTGCCAGCCTGCGAGGGCTGCGCAACGCGCTGGCGGAACGCTTTCCAGCAGGGGACTGGCGACATCTCTCGATGGGCATGACGGACGATTTCGAGGTTGCGGTGGAGGAAGGATCGACGATGGTGCGTATCGGGCGCGCCATCTTTGGCGCGTGTCTATATGGCTGAATGGGCGCGCCATCTTTGGCGCGTGTCTATATGGCTGAATGGGCGCGCCATCTTTGGCGCGTGTCTATATGGCTGAACGGAAGCTATTCTCTTACAGGCCCTTGGTGGAGGTTTATGTGGGCGTATTGATGTTACTAATCGACTGGCTTTTCTTCCTCTACTCCCTGGCCATTATCATCCGCACGTTGCTGCCGTGGTTTCGCGTCAGTCCTTATCACCCGATAATGCGCTTCCTGGTCCAAATCACCGAACCACTCTTGGCCCCACTGCGCCGCCATATCCGTCCCATAGGTATGTGGGATATTACACCGATGATAGCCTTGATCATCCTCTGGGTTGTGGAGTTGATCGTCAAGCAGATCATCCAGACACTATCAATGCTTTAGCGAGGAGACCGGTTTGACGCTCCAAGTGGTTGAAAGAAAGGACGGTTGTACTTTCCGCGTGCGCGTTCAGCCGCGTGGCAGGCGAGATGAGGTCACAGGCCTGCACGGCGACGCGCTCAAGATACGGCTGAAAGCCCCGCCGGTCGAAGGAAAAGCCAACCAGGCGCTGCAAAAGTTCCTCGCCAAGCAGTTGAACGTCCCGCCATCAGCCGTCGAAATCCTCGCCGGCCACACCTCGCGCCAGAAGCGGGTACGCGTGGCCGACGTCTCGGCCGATGCCATCCGCGCCCTGCTGAAAACGTAACGGGCTGGCCAGTTGCCAGCCCGTTCCTGATTCCTATCACGCCGCCCGCCTATTTTCGCCCGATTCTCAGATCGTACCGCTTGCTGATCTCCTCCAGCGCTCCCAAGGCCACACGTGCGACGCCAGGATCGGAATCGGCCAGCACAGCGTGCAACTCCTCAATATCGTCAGGACGACCGACCTGGGCCAACACTTGAGCAGCGGCGAGGCGAACCTGCTGATCCCCCTCGGCCAGGGCTCGTCGAAGCATCTGCCGCGCAGCATCGCCCATCCCCACCCCCTCGCCCCGGGTCGCCGCCCACGAGATAAGCCAGGGCAACTGCTCGACCTCAGGGGGAGGTGGGGCCCCGGGGGTCTTTTCCAGTTCCTCCAACTCCTCCAGCGCCGCCGACGCGGCCGTGCGCACAATCCACTGTTCATCCTCTCGCGCCATCTGCCTCAACACATCTAGCGCCCCCATCCGCACCAGCCCAAATACCGCCGCCCGTCGGACCATCACATCCTCCGAATCGACCAACTCACGCAAGAGGTCGGTGCCCTCCTCCCCACAACCGGCCAACGCGGCAGCGGCAACGGGCCTGAGCTCGTCATCCCCCTCCAACAGCACCGTCGCCAGCAGACGCTTGGCGGCATCGGTGCCCAGCCGAGCCAGGCCCTGCACGGCCGCTTCACGCACAAAGACGTCTCCGTCCACCAGCGCCGTCTCAAAGACGGGTACGTCCGCCTCCGTCGCCACCTTCGATAGCCCAAGAAGGGCGGCGATGCGCGTATCGGCCTCTGGGTTTTTCAGAGCCTGCTTTAAAAAGTACGCAACACCAGACACCCCGGTCGTCGCCAACGCCTCCGCCAGCGCCCGCCGGGTTGGCGCGTGAATGCCCGGCTGAAGAAAGACCCGGGCCAAGATCGCCATCGCGCCATCGCGCCACGCTGCGCTCTCCGAAGCAGCACCGACCCAGGAACTGAGCGTACGCAGGCGGGTATAAAATATATCGTCCGGCGTGCGCAGCCATACCTCCACCAAAGGCCTCATGTCACCGAGCTCGGCGTAGAAACGAAACACATCCGACCAGCGAGTATCCTCCAGCCATTCGGCCAGCGTAAGGGGGTCGAAAGCAACCAACTGACGTGCCGCCAAATAGGCTTGCCAGAGCGGATCAAAAGCGTAACAGTCGGAGCCCGCCGAGCGAAACTGCCCGCGCGCGCCGGTCAGCGCCTGAAAAACGCGGCTGGCCGCGCGCACCGGGCGCTCCTCGTGCGGAGGAAGCGCAGCCTCGATGGCCGCTTCTATCTCTTCGCCGCCGACGATTGCACGCCCCTCTTTCTGAAGCTCCAGCGCCACCTGTCCCAAGGCCGCGCGGCAGGTCGCCAGCCACCAGGGTTCCTCCTCCGCCTGCTCCTGCAACAGCAAATCGAGCACGCGATCAAACAGCACCGCCCGGCCAGCCGGCGCCTGCCGATCCGAAAGATACACAAAGGCTCGCAGCGCCAGTTCCAACGAGGAGGCCCCCAAGCGCAGAACACGCTGGAGTTCAACCGCCAAGTCGCGGGACAGGGAAGGGGACGCGTCCTCGGGAACGTAAGCCTCCACCCAGCGCCTGGCGAACGCCTCGACCTGAACTGCATCCCACTCGGCGAGTTCGAGGAAAACGAAACCACCCTCAGTCAAAGGCGCATAGCCACGAGTCCCCACGGCAACCAGCCACAGGTTCCCCGGCAAAGCATCGGCCAGCTCGACCAACCACGCCGCCGCCCACTGCTGCTGGTGCGACTCAAGCTTATCCCACCCATCGACAAGCACGATGGCGCGACCGGACTCCAGGTATTCTCGCAGGGCGCTTGTCAACCCACCGCCGCCCCCGACGGCGGACACTGCCGCCTTGAGCAGCCCATCCAGGCCATCGCCGCGCCGCGATTCCCGGCCCTCCGCCTCCTCTTTACCTTCACCCTCGCCCTCTTCCCCCTCCTCTTCCTGATCGACCTCGCCCCAATCCATCGTGGGGAGCAAGACGTAGAGAGGCAACCGCTTCCACACAGACTCCGGCATCGCCCCAGGGCCAACGCGACGGCCCTCACGCTCCTCAAACGCCGTCGCGCACACGAGGGCGAGGTATCCCAACGCGGTTGTCTTTCCCATCCCGGAATCGCCGAGAATGATCAAGCGAGGATGCCCTTCCAACGTTCGATGCAGCGGCACGAGCCGAGGGCCAGCAGCCGCAGGCTTTACATCCGAGAGAGACTGAGAAGGCAGAGGGGGGACGAGCAATTTGGGCTCGACGAAGAGAGTTTCCAGCGAAGCTACGTGCGCCGGGATGATAAAGGTGCGCGCTTTCGCAGCGACCAGCCGTCGATAGTCCTCGTCGGCGCTGGCCCTCATGTAATTCATGAACTTGGCAAAGGCGGCCGCAACAGCCTCCCAAACCTGACGCAGTGCGCCGCGAAAGGCATAAAGCAGGCCAACCAACAGAAAGGCAATTACCGCGCCGATCAACGCGGACAGAGGGTCAAAGCGCCAAGGCCGAGAAGCCAAGGCTGACTCTGGCAAGCGTAAAATGGTGGTATACTGTGGAATGTGATGCACGATCCGCCCTCTGCTCTGTCCTACTCATATGATAGCCAGATTCGCCGCGGATGTCAAACGTCAAATAGATGCGTTATCTCACTAAACCGAGGGGCGGGGGATGTGTGCGAGCAGCTCCGCCGTCCGCACACACCCCCATCTTCCCCTATTTGTTGAGAAGACACGAATAGATCAATAGTGCATAGATCATATGGTACAATAGTACTATTGACGAAAGTCCTACTATACGCTAAAATATGGTCGACTTAGGGGGACGGGGCTCTAATCCCTAACCCAAGTCAAAGGTTGTTCGTGGTTACCCTCCTTTCGCAAGTCACGGCCTCCCAATAGGGAGGTCGTGACTTTTATAGGCACAGCCAGAGAATCCCCCACTTTTCTAGCGCCTCACAGGCGCACGATGATGCGCTCACAGTTGCTGCAGGTAACCAATTTCCCCTGCCGCAACTGCCACTCCAAAACTGGCGATACGGCGACGCCGCATCCCCCACACGTACCATCGCGCAACTCAACCACGGCCGCCCCACCCTTCCTGCGCCGCAAGCCTTCGTAAATGACCAGATCGCCCGCGTCGATGCTGGGCAAAAGCCCTGCCCGCGCCTGCTCGATCTCTGCCAACTCCTCCTGTAGCTTTTCCTGCTCGCCTGTCAACTCCGCTTGACTGGCCGACCAATTGGCCTGCTCCTCGTCGAGGTGCTTCTGCGCCTCGGCCTGCTCAGCCTCCGCATCCTCCCGCGCGATCATCGCCTCCAGCAGGTCCCCCTCCAACTGCTGCCGCCGCCGCTTGAGCGCCGCGACTTCTGTCTGTATATCCTCCAGCTCCTTGGGATTCTTGATCACGCCACTGTAGAGCCGCTGTTCCTCGCGCGAGATCTTGTCCGCCAAGCCCTGAACCTGCAGATCCAAATCACGCTGCTTGCGCGCCCACGAGTGGGTGCGCTTCTCGGCATTCTCCACGCCCCGGCGTGCCTGGCGCAGCGCTTCGCTCTCACCCAACACGGCCTCTATCTCTTTCAAGCGCCGTCGCTTCTTATCCCCCTCGCTATCGAAACCCTGCAGGCGGTAGAGATCTGCACCCTTAGTCATCGTTGCCCCCTCAAACGTAGTGGGTGCGTTTCATTTCATTTGTAGCATAGGCCCTCGTGGCCGTTTCCGGTGCTAACTCACCGCCCACAAGGGGCTATGCTACAGGCCTTCAACTCGTTTGAAACACACCCAAATGTAGTGACAAATAAAAAGAGCCTGATGCCGCTAGAGCACAAGGCTCGGCATCAGGCTCTTCAGACAATCATCTGCGCCGCGTGCCCGTCTGTCAAGCCACGCGGCTATCTTCCTCTCAACTCTGCAAGGCGCAGCGCTCGCCATCAATCCTCCGACTCTGGTTCCTCCGTCTCGTCCGGCTCGGGCTCAGAATCTGCTTCGGTGACGGCCTCGACAATGCCCTCGGCGACACCCTCGCCGGCGGCTTCAAGCTTCTCACCGACGGCCTCCTCATTGGTCTCTTCTGCCGGCATCGCACGCCCCGCCAGAACGTGCTGCACGACCAGCGTCACAGCTCCGCCCAGCACACACGCGACGGCGAACCACTGCGCCGCTGCCAGCCCGCCCATCATCCAGGCGTCGGGACGGAAGAAATGCTCGATGAAAAAGCGCCCCAGTGGATAGCCGATCAGATAGCCCCACACG
>Ga0307430_1001709_pt1 | contig 15675 bp, 9 predicted proteins | sample SalMarWE160130MG_FD_202159 | JGI IMG/M metagenome (GOLD analysis project Ga0307430, IMG submission 202159) | Salt marsh sediment microbial communities from the Plum Island Ecosystem LTER, Massachusetts, United States - WE1603-130 | ecosystem: Environmental > Aquatic > Marine > Intertidal zone >... | reverse complement strand
GCTTCTATCTATTGTGATTGTATCGGCTCTCATCCGCTATGAAACCGGCGACCGCGACGCCGCTATCAACTTCGCCATCACCCTGACCGGCGTGTTCTACCTGGGGTGGATCGGCGGTTTTTTCATCACCTTTCGCGCCATCCCCCACGGACGTGGATGGATGCTGACCGCGTTGCCTGCCGCCTGGCTGGCTGATTCGGGCGCTTATTTCATCGGGCGCTGGCTGGGTAAGCGCAAGATGACCCCACACCTCAGCCCAGGGAAAACCTGGGCGGGGTTGATCGGCGCCGTGCTGACCGGCACCGCCAGCGGGCTGTTGCTGGTCCTGCTCTGGCGAGCGGTGGGCTTCCTGCCCCCCGAAACGCCCCTCTGGCAGGGGCTGGTCATGGGCTTCGTACTGTCCACCCTCACCCCAGTGGGCGACCTGCTGATCAGCCTGTTCAAGCGCACGGCAGGGGTGAAGGACACGAGCCATCTGATCCCTGGTCACGGCGGAGTCCTCGACCGGATCGACACCTGGATCTGGGCGGCGATGCTGGGATATTATCTGGTGCTGCTCTTCTAAAAAAGCAAAGCAGCCAATCAAACCCAAGATTTCTCAGTTTGGAACGAATCATCACAAAAACCGTCCCCCTGATACCTAATACCTGGTACCTGATTGCCTGATACCTTTTCCCCCTCACGGCAGCGCAAAATAAATTACCCACTCCCCGCCTGCGGGCTGCAGCGTCTGCGAACTTTTCCCGACGATCACTATCCAGGTTCTACCCGGCTTGAAGGACAGCGAGTCGCCCTCCGGCGTTTCAAAAATGATCGGGCGGTCAGGTTCCGGCACGCGCCAGGTGCCGTAGGTCAGCACGCCATCCCGGAAAAGTAGCGCGGAGTGGTACCCCTGGGCATCCCGGATGATGACATCGTGCAGGGTGGGGGCATATTCAATGTAGTCCGCATACATCACCACCAGGTTCTCAAAAGCAATGGCTTCCTCATTATTCCGGTCTGTCATCGGCGCCAGGTCCAAGCCCGCTTCCGTTTCGGCTTCCATCCACAGGCGATATTTACCCTCTTCCTCGTCATAGCGCCATTCCATGATACTGAAATTCGCATATTCCACACGCAGCAAAGTTCCCCGTGCATCGCCCTGAAGCGGCGCTACCTGGAAGTACATCCCGCGTAGGTCCGGCTGGGTGTTGTCCACACCAATACGGAGGGCGTATTCTGTAAGGGCTGCCGAATCGGCGAAGACCCCCGTGGCGCTGTGGGTCACCGTGCCGCACATGGGCGGGCATGGCAGTTCCGCAAAAGCCAGTGCGCGGTCTCCCAACCCTTCGACGATCACCTCATCAACTTGCGGGTCAGCGTCGCCATAAGCGAGCAGCCCCTGGTACAGATTGACCAATTGGGGGTCCACCAGCCGTCCCGAACGCACCGGACCGATCACTTCAGCATCTTCACCATAATAGAGTGCCAAAAAGCGATTCATCTGATTACCGATGAAGTATTCAAAGACGATATCAGCGCTTGACAACCCGGCGTGGGGGCGACCTTCCCGAGGCCAGTTGGAGACCTTGACCATCACCGGACGACGCTCCAGGATACCCGGATCATCAACCGCCAGCCCGGTCAGCGGGTTGATGCCGGGTTCGAAATAATAGTAGACTGCCGGATCATCTGTTATGGTCGGCGTGACGGAATCCTTTTGCGGTGCTGTTGCCGTTATGATTGGCTCTGGCGTCCATGAAGGCTTGATTGCCAACCTGGTGGTGGAGGTCATTTCGCTGTGTTCTGCCAGGGTTGTGGTAATAAAGTAAGGGTTTACTTCATCGGTGCCAACCGTTGTGCAGGCAGAAAGCACAAACACAAAAAGAAGGGCAAAGAGCAGTCTTCGCTTGAACATGAGATTATTATAACGCCAGACAGGCTTGGCATTCACCATAAATTATCGTAAAAAGCCCAATAATTCTTGTAAATTGGCCTTTTATCCACATGAAACAAGGTTAAACTCTCAATTTGCAGCCCGTATTTTCATCTTCAACCCTTGACAGCACATTTTGTTAATGATATTATAGTTATGTAAACGCTTACAATAAACCTGTTAACATTATTTAATTAAGAATAGGGTTTCTCAGTCCTTTTTCAGCCAACCAACGCTTCAACATCCATTAATACCCAAAATTACACCTTGGGACGGACATTTTACAAGTAAAAACATCAATTAACTTCATCAAGTACAAATTAGTATGTAAACGCTTACAGGATTATGGATAAAAAAGAATCTTCTAAAGTAACCATTTTCGACGTCGCCGCTGAGGCAGGGGTTTCCTTCGGGACGGTGTCACGTGTGATCAATGACGATGTGCACGTTAAAAAAGAGACTCGCGAACGCGTTTGGAAGGCAGTAGAGCAACTTAATTACGTTGTCAACCGGCAGGCACGCAGCCTGGCAGGCGGGAAAACCAACAGCATCGGTTTGCTTGTGCCTGACCTGGGAACGGGATATATTGGCGAGATCATCCGGGGAATTGACGCCGAATTGAGTTTGGCGGATCTTGACCTGATCCTGTACACGACCCACCGTGCGCCTTCCAAGGAGGCGAATTACGTCGCGAACCTCGCACGTGGTATGGTAGACGGTCTGCTTCTCGTCCTACCCCGCCGCCCAGCAGATTTCATCGACACCCTGACTCAGCGGCACTTTCCATTTGTACTCATTGACCATCAGGGAACCGGCAGCGACTGTCCGGCTGTCGGCGCCATGAACTGGTCAGGCGGTTACAGCGCCACAGAGTATCTGATCAAGTCAGGTCATAAGAGGATCGGCTTTATCACCGGCTGGATGGACCTGGGTTGTGCCTTAGACCGCCTGGCTGGGTATCGCTCCGCCCTGCGAACATATCACATTGAAGAAGACCCGGATTTGATTTATGAGGGCGAATTTTTCCAAACCGACGGACACGCCGGCGCAAACGCTTTCCTGGACCTGCCAGAGCCGCCCACAGCTATTTTCGCATCAAATGACGTCATGGCGATGGGCGCGATGGACGCCATCCGCAACCGTGGTTTACGGGTTCCGGACGATGTCTCGGTGATTGGATTTGATGACATACCCCAAGCTTCGGTAGTACGCCCTGCCCTGACGACCATCAGCCAACCCCTGGAGAAAATGGGGCGTGTCGCCACCCAGGTTTTGTTGGATATGCTTGAAAATCCAGAAAAAGAAGTTGAACGCATTGAATTACCCACACAACTCGTGGCCCGTGATTCATGCAGCGAGCCCATTAAAGTTTAGATTATTCATCATCTTTATTCGTCATCTCTGCAGAGAAAGCATGATTAGTGAGGAGGTGTTATCGGAATAAGACATGTGAGTGAACTCTCTCGTACAAAATTCAACATTCGTTTTTAAATTCAGGAAGGAGAAAGTTTTATGTTACGCAAATTGTTAACCCTCATCAGCATCGTGCTGATTGCGACCTTTGTGCTGACAGCCTGTGCTCCAAAAGAAACACTGGAACCCACGGTTGAGGAAGTTGAAGAAACCGAAGTCGAGGAAGTGGAAGAAGAACCCACAGAGGCGGAAGAAGCTACTGAAGAGGAAGAAGAAGCAGAACCGGTCACGATTGAATGGTGGCACATCACAACCGCCGATGAGCAAAAAGCCGTCTGGCAAAAGCTCGCTGACGAATACATGGAAATGCACCCCAATGTCACCATTGAGATCACCGTTTTAGAGAACGAAGCCTTTAAAACCAAGCTGACCACCGTCATGCAATCCGGCACACCGCCAGACATTTTCCAAAGCTGGGGCGGCGGCACGATGAACGAATATGCCGAGGCTGGTTTAATGAAGGACATCACAGCCGATCTGGATGCTGACGGCGGCGCGTGGCGCGACACCTTCGCACCTGGTGCGCTGGGCGTATTTTCCTATCAAGGGAAGAACTACGGCGTTCCGTGGGATATGGGCATGGTTGGTATGTGGTATAACAAAGCTCTCTTCGCTGAGGCTGGCATTGAAGCCCCACCCACAACCTGGGAAGGATTACTCGAGGACGTCCAAGCACTCAAGGATGCCGACATTACCCCGATCGCCGTTGGCGAGGGTGATAAATGGCCTGGCGCCTTCTGGTGGGAATACTTAGCCACCCGCATTGGCGGCGAAGCCGGCTTTATGGCTGCCCAAGATCGCACCGGCAGTTTTGCTGATGCACCCTTTGTCCAGGCAGGTGAAGAGTTATTACGCCTGGTCGAGATGGAACCCTTCCAAGACGGCTACCTGGGCGCCACCTGGGGCGATGAAGCCACAGTGATGGGCAACGGCGAAGCCGCTATGGACCTGATGGGTCAATGGGCACCCGGTGCATTCAAAGAGAACAGCGCCTCCGGCGAGGGTCTCGGCGATGACCTGGGTTGGTTCCCATTCCCAATGGTTGAGGGCGGCGCAGGCGGCGCAAATGACGCAGTCGGCGGCGGAAATGGTTTCGGCGTCGGCAAAGATGCCCCTCCGGAAGCCATTGATTTCGTCAAATACCTGACCCGTGCCGAATCTCAGGTGCAATGTGCTGAGGTTGGATTCTGCATTCCCGTGGTCAAGGGTGGTGAGGCGGGTCTGAGCGATCCACTCATGATCCAGATCCAGGAATCCTTTGCACAAGCAGAGTACTTCCAACTCTATTACGATCAGGCATTGACCCCAGCCTTAGGCAGCGTGGTGAACGATGCCATCCAAGGTATCTTCGCTCAAACAATGACAGCAGAAGAAACAGCACAAATGATCGAGGATTCCGCAGTCGAAGAATTAGAGTAAGAATACGGTTCAATTGCGGGGATTGGTCGTTTACGGACCAATCCCCGCTCATTTTTACCATCAGTGTGTCATTGGTGCGATTCTGAAGGAGACCCTCTATGGCTGCGCAGTATCAACCCCAATCAGCGCAAGAATCCCAAGGTCCGCGAGGTTATGGACTGACCCGCCAGGCTAAAAACCGAATAACGATCATCCTGTTCTTATTGCCCGCCATTGTCATTTTTTGTGCATTTATTATTTATCCCATTTTTCGATCGGTTTACTTCAGCCTTTTCGATTGGAATGGCTTGGGACCTGCGACCGACTTCATTGGATTAAAAAATTTTAAACGAATCCTTACCGATACCATTTTCCAAAAAGCCGTCATCAACAATCTGCTTATTGCCGCTCTCTCTCTGGCAGTCCAGCTTCCCATCTCGCTGGCAATTGCCATCATGGTTGGGCGGAACTTTCCGGGACGCGGGCTTTTCCGCACGATTTTCTTCCTGCCCTATGTGCTGTCAGAGGTCATCACCGCCATCATCTGGCTAGGCATGTTTAACCCCAACCCGGAACGCGGGCTTGTTAATGCGCTGCTTGAATTGATGCCCTTTGTTGACCCTGTAACTTTTCTGGGTGACCCGGGTTTAGTGCTCGTTGCGATTTTTATCGTGTTGAGTTGGAAGTATTTCGGATTGCACATGCTGCTTTTCATGGCAGGTTTGCAAAACATCCCACACGAAATTGAAGAAGCCGCATTGATTGACGGCGCTAACCACTGGCAGATGCTGACTCGAATCACCATCCCTTTGCTTGGCGGCACGATTCGGACAAGCGCTTACCTGTCCATCCTGGGATCGTTAACCCAATTCACACTCATTTGGGTGATGACGAAGGGTGGACCTGTCAACGCCAGCGAGGTCATGGCAACTTACATGTACCGCTATGGCTTTGTGCGCTTCTGGCTGGGTTACGGCTCAGCGGTGGCGATCGTGATGTTACTGATTGCCTTAATCTTCTCTCTGATCTATCGTCGACTGATGGAAAGACAAGATTACTTAGCAGCGTGATAAAAGGAGTTTTTAATGGCGAAATTCGGCACACGACACGCGGGAGACTCAAAAAAAGTCATCCCCATCATTCTTAAATATCTATTTCTCATCATCCTCACGCTGATCATCCTCACACCCATTGTTATTTTAATCTTTGGCAGTCTGAAGACCCGCGGGGAGATGTATTCCCGACCCTACACCATTCCCAACCCACCCAGGATTGAGAACTACATCCGCATCCTCACAGGAAGCACCTTCTGGCGCCTCCTCCTCAACAGCATCATTGTGATGCTCGGGACCACGTTCGGGGTGCTCTTAGTTTGCAGCTTAGCAGCATTTATCTTCTCACACTTTAATTTTCGCGGGAAGGGTCTCACTTATAATTTCTTAACCCTGGGATTGATGTTCCCAATCACGGTTGCTATTATGCCAGTGTACCTGGTGATCCGCCAATTAAACCTGACGGACTCCCTGTTGGCGGTTGTGCTGGTGCAAACCGCCTTTAATATTTCGGGAAATATCATCATCCTGCGGAACTTTTTCAACGCTATCCCGCACGAACTTGAGGACGCTGCCTATATGGACGGCTGCACCGCATTCGATTACTTCTGGCGCATCCTGCTCCCACTGGCTCGCCCAGGCTTGTCAGCCGTGGCAGCGCTGACGATGATTGTCAGCTGGAATGACCTGCTGACGCCCTTGATCTTGCTCAACGACGATTCCCTATGGACTTTGCCGCTCGGCACAATGCAATTTCAGGGGCAATACGGACAGGACCTGGCTTTGGTGGCGGCTTTTGTCTCCCTCGCTGCCCTCCCAACGGTCATCTTCTATTTGATCGCTGAAAAGCAGATCGTATCGGGTCTCACCGCTGGTGCGGTCAAAGGATAAATCTGGAATGTAACAGTTATGAATACAGTTATTAGACATATCGCTTTCGTATTGGTTGTTGCCGTTCTTCTCTCCAGTTGCACAGCATCAACTTCTGAATCTATGGATAACCTATCGCCCACATCCATCCGCTCATTTGAGAGCGGTGAATATCGGAACCTCTTCAAGGAATATCTTGGAAAATCAGATGAAGAAATCCAGGATAAGGTTGACGCCGCCTGGAATCAACTCTTCTATGGTGATGACGGTTATCAACGTGTTTATTATCCTGTCGGCGGGGACATGGCTTATATCGAGGATATCGGTAATGGGGATGTGCGCTCTGAGGGCATGTCCTACGGCATGATGATCGCTGTGCAGCTCGATCAGCAGGAAGAATTTAATCGCCTGTGGAAGTGGACGAAAACCTATATGCATCAGGCTGACGGACCTTATCGGGGTTACTTCGCCTGGCACTGCACCACCGAAGGCGAAAAGCTGCATGCCAATCCTGCCTCTGATGGCGAAGAATGGTTCGTGACAGCTTTGTTCTTTGCTGCTGGTCGCTGGGGGAACGGAGACGGCATTTTCAACTATCAGGCTGAAGCTCAGGCAATCCTGGACACCATGCTGCACAAGAATGAAGAGGATACCGGACTGGCAACCAACATGTTCGACCCTGAGGAGAAACAGGTTGTCTTCGTGCCGCGCGGCAGGGATGCCACCTATACCGATCCCTCCTATCACCTGCCCCATTTTTATGAACTCTGGTCAGAATGGGCAACGCAGGACAATGATTTTTGGGAAGAAGCTGCCCAGACCAGCCGGGGATTTTTCCACAATGCTGCCCATCCTGAAACTGGATTGATGCCCGATTATGCCCATTTCGACGGTTCCGCAAGGCAAGGCAACGAGCACGCCGATTTCCGCTATGATGCCTGGCGCACGCTTGCCAATGTGGCGATGGACCACACCTGGTTTGGGGTTGACCCCTGGCAGGTGGAGCAATCCAATCGTGTATTACAATTCCTAGGCTCCCATGGAGAACGGTTCCCAAACCTTTACACCCTAGATGGGGAACCCTTATCTTCGGGGTATTCAACTGGGTTGGGCGCAATGGCTGCCGCGGCTGCCCTGGCTGCCAACCCTGAAATTGGGACACCTTTCGTTCGAGCGCTGTGGGATATGCCAATCCCCACGGGTAAATGGCGCTATTATGACGGCTTGTTGTACTTCCTCGCCCTGCTCTATGACAGCGGGCAATTCCAAATCTACGCACCGCAGGACATCAATTCGGATTAGAATAAAAATGAAGACTGAGCATAATCCAATCAGCATATGCTCAGATAATACTTATTCAATAATTAATCATAAGGAGTATTGATCATGAAAAATTTCACCCCTCGTCCGGAACATAAATTTACCTTTGGTCTCTGGACGGTTGGCAACACCGGTCGAGATCCATTTGGCGGGCCGGTGCGCGACCCCAAAACACCCGCCGAATTGGTTTACCTGTTGTCAGATGTAGGCGCGTACGGTGTGAATTTTCACGACAACGACCTGATCCCGATTAACGCTTCGCCATCCGAGGTTGAGGAGATCAAAAAATCATTCCGAAAAGCATTGGCGGATACTGGTTTAAAGGTGCCGATGGCAACCACCAACTTGTTTTATGATCCAATTTTTAAGGACGGCGCCTTCACCTCCAACGAACCCAAGGTGCGCGCCTATGCCCTGCAAAAGACAATGCGCGCCATCGATCTGGGCGTTGAGTTTGGCGCAAAGGTGTATGTGTTTTGGGGCGGTCGCGAGGGCACGGAAACCGATTCCAGCAAGAGCGCCGTCGATGCCATTAAACGCAATCGGGAGGCGATGAACTTCTTGTGCGAATACGTCCTTGATCAGAACTACGACCTCAAATTCGCCCTGGAAGCCAAACCCAACGAACCGCGCGGCGATCTCTACAACCCGACCACCGGGCATATGCTGGCGTTTATCAACACCCTGGACCATCCGGAGATGGTAGGCGTCAACCCGGAAGTTGCCCATGAGCACATGTCCGGTCTCAACTTCATGCACGGTGTCGCCCAAGCCTGGGAAGCGGGTAAGCTGTTCCATATTGACCTGAACGATCAATACCCGGGACGCTATGATCAAGACCTCCGGTTCGGGTCGCGCGACCTCAAAGCTGCCTTCTATCTGGTTAAATTTCTGGAAGATGTTGGCTATGAGGGGATGCGCCATTTCGACGCACACGCTTACCGCACGGAAGATTATGAGGGCGTCAAGGATTTCGCGCGCGGATGCATGCGCACCTACCTCATGCTGAAAGATAAAGCCGACCAGTTTAACGCTGATGAAGAAATTCAAGCCCTTTTAGCAGATATCCATGCAGACGACGGTTCCATGGATGCTTACACTGGTGCCTATTCCGCCGAGAAGGCAGCAGCCTTGAAGGAAGAAAGCTTTGACCGCGCTGCCCTGGGTGCCAGCGGGCGGCAGTATGAACGGCTGGACCAATTGACAATTGAGCTCTTATTAGGTCTGCGATAGTTTTTTCGAAACGCTGATCACATTCCGGGAAGTTTCTCGTCTCACGAGCAACTCCCATTGAAGGGAAAAACACAATGGATTCCAACGAGAAACGTGCGAAAAAACTCCTCGAAAAGATGACTCTGGACGAGAAACTTGCCCAGATCGGCTCATTCTGGATCTTTGAACTCCAGACCAGTGGAAAAATTGACTGGAAAAAAGCGACTCACAAGCTGAAGCACGGCATCGGTCAGATTACACGGCTTGCCGGCGCCTCCACCTACGAGCCCCAACAGGCTGCTAGAGCCGCCAATGAAGTGCAAAAATTCCTGATTGATGAAACACGATTGGGCATCCCAGCCCTCCTGCATGAGGAATGCTGTTTGGGCGCGGTGGTTTTAATGGGGACAACCTATCCACAGATGCTGGGACTTGCCAGCACTTTCCAGCCTGAACTGGCGAAACGCATGACCACGGAAATCCGTAAACAGCTGATGGCGATTGGCGCACGCCAGGGGTTGGCGCCTGTATTAGATGTGGCTTTAGATCCGCGCTGGGGGCGGGTTGAAGAGACTTTTGGTGAGGATCCCATTTTGGTCAGCCACTTCGGCACGGCTTATATCCGGGGATTGCAGTCGGATGATCTCACCAAGGGGGTGATAGCGACAGCCAAACATTTTGTCGGTCACAGCCTCTCGCAGGGTGGTCTGAATTGTGCGCCCGTCCATATTGGACCTCGGGAAATTCGTGAGATTTACATGATGCCCTTCCAGGCAGCCATTGAGGAGGCGCGTGTGGCTTCCATCATGAATGCTTACCCTGAGTTGGATGGCGACGTGGTGGCGGCATCCCCCCGTTTTCTCAGAGACCTTCTGCGGGATGAGCTGGGCTTTGAGGGCTTGCTCGTCTCGGATTACCAAGCAGTGCACATGCTGCACAATTACCACTTTATCGCGGAGACGCGCGCCAGGGCTGCCGTCCTGGCATTGAAGGCAGGCATTGATGTCGAACTTCCCACGACCGTATGTTACGGCGATCCCCTCCGGGAGGCTTTGGAAAACGGCGACATCGAACTGGAATTTATTGATCAAGCCATCCAACGCCACCTTGAAAAGAAACTGCAGCTGGGTTTATTCGACAACCCCTATGTGGATGAAGGGCTGGCAGTTGATGTTTTCGAAACCCCTGAACAGCGCAGCCTGGCGCGTGAGATCGCCGCGAAGAGCATGGTGCTGCTCAAGAACAACAACGTACTGCCTCTGGTGAAGGATATCCATACGCTGGCAGTCATCGGTCCCAACGCGGACAGCGGGCGCAACCTGCTGGGGGATTATTCCTTCACCGCGATGAGTGAATTCATGAACAGCGAGAGACCTGAGAAATCTTTCTTCACGAAGTCTCGTCGGGATGCTGTTGATCCGCAACAGATCAATATCATCAGTATTCTCGAGGGCATCCGTTCAAAGGTTTCCCCGAAGACAAACATCCTATATGCCCAGGGATGTGAAAACCTGAGTGATGACGATTCCGGCTTTGCTGAAGCGTCTGCCGCTGCGGAAAAGGCAGATGCGGTGATTCTGGTTCTGGGAGATAGCTCCGGGTTGACGCCAGCATGCACCTGCGGTGAAACCCGTGACAGCGCCAACCTGCGGCTGCCCGGGGTTCAGGAAGCCTTAGCCCGAATCGTCCTGGCGACCGGCAAGCCTGTAGCGCTGGTGCTGGTCAATGGGCGTCCATACGCCATCCCCGAATTGGCAGAGAAGGTGGATGCCATCCTGGAAGCCTGGCTGCCCGGCGAGGAAGGCGGAGCGGCTGTGGCGGATGTTTTGTTTGGGGATGTCAACCCGGGCGGCAAGCTGCCGATCACCTTCCCGCGCTCAGTAGGGCAAATTCCAATGGTCTACAATACCAAACCTTCCGGGACGCGATCGCACTGGTATGGTGACTATGTGGATGAGAAGGTGCAGCCCCTGTTCCCCTTTGGGCATGGCTTGAGTTATACGAATTTTGAATACAGCAGCCTGCAAATCGATCCGGCGAAAGTCGGCGCTGGTGGGGAAGTGCGGATTTCACTGCGGGTGAAAAATTCAGGAGAGATGACGGGCGATGAGGTCGTCCAACTGTATACCCATCAAATCTACGCTTCCATCCCGCGTCCCCTCAGAGAACTGAAAGGCTACCAGCGCCTGACGCTGAAGCCGGGCGAAGCGAAGCTGGTGACCTTCCATTTGCCCGTGAATATGCTGGCTTTCTACGGACACGACCTGAAGCTGCGCCTGGAGCCCGGCGAGGTAGAAGCCCTGGTGGGCAGCTCATCAGAGGACATCCGCCTTTCGGGGTCTTTCGAGATCGCAGGGAAAGACGCAGAATTAATAGAACAGCGCACCTTCACCTGCCCGGTGGAGGCTGAATAGCCAAAAACGTCATCAATTCCAGACGAGATAAGATGCTTCGTACGTGGTCTTCCACTTCGAAGCATTTTCTCTTAAGAATGAGTGTTGATCAACACCAAGCGTGAAGACATCTCATGTGTCAATAGTCATTACTCACCCCTTCCCGCCCGCTTTACGGGCACACTTCCCCACGGTGAGGAGAAGAGCTGGGGATAGGGTTTTTATGAAACAAAGATTACTACAAACAATGTGAAATGATATCCATCTTCAACGATTGAAGGTGTGGTTGGTTCTATAAGCGCGACCATTCCCCAATTTTTTCGTCCATCAACACATGATCCGTCAATTCATGCAGAGGTATATAGAACGGAACGATTTTCTGATTCGTTTGACAATTTTTCTTTCAACACCCTCGACATCTGGCGATTGACATCATTCAAACGACTCTACTATAATATTAAAGCTCTCTGTCGGATTTCTTTGCTACTTTTTTCCTCCCTTCGCAGCCATTTGACTTGCCAATGAATATCGGCACCGCAATATATCAACCCAGCGTTTAGACATAGCCTATCGGTAGATTACCCCCCCTATTGGTATACGCTCCTCTTATTGAGGAGGATCATTTCATTTTAAAGTTAAATTGGTGTGCCAGTGAATGCCATATTGCCATTCGGTAGATAGCATGACTAACACAGAAAGAGGATTAAACATGCAGAAATCACGAAAATCCAAAAGCGATGGCCGCTATCCATTAAAATTTTGGATCACATTATTTGCGCTGGGTTGTTCGGTGCTGACAATGGGGTGTCTGCTATCCCAATGCAGCGGCGGGGCGCCACCGCCCATTGTGGATGGGGAAGCCTTCGAACCCGATAGAGATGTTTCCATCGAGGGTGGAGAATATCACATCCCTTCTCTGGATATTACCGAAGATGTCAATGTAGCTTTTGATGAGGATGTTCACCTGATTGTCGACGGCGATGCGACGATCAACGGCACCTTGTCAGCCGGTTGTGCAAATCTTACGATGGATGTGGGCGGCGCATTTGACATCAGCGGTAGTTTGAATTCGGAATGTGAGGGGGAGGATGAATCCGCCAATGTAACCCTCAACCTGCCTGCAGATGCACCCATCTCATTTGGCGGCGCAGATGCCGCCATTGATCTCGAAGGGGAACTGATTGTCAACGTTGGAGATGTGCAGTCGGAGAAGATCCCACCCCCTCTGCCCTTCACACCGGTCGAAGACCCGCTGCCGCCAATTTGCTCATTGACAACAAATTCACTCGTTTATGAAATGAACGATGAAGGCATCGCTACCATCCCCTTGATCGGCGAGTGCCTGGATCCAAATGAGGATGCGATTGAGACCCTTGAACTCACCTATCTGAAGTATAAAACTTCTAACGATTCGATCGCCATGCCGGAAAAGGCATCTGAACTCTTCGAAATGGGGGAGACGAGCATTAAGCTGGACGAACCAGGTCATTACATGATCCACCTGGCAGCCGAGGATGAGGACGGACAGGAAAGCGAACCGGTAGGTTTCACGGTTTATATCATTGACCCTGAATTGGAACAGCAGCCTGATCATCTCGGATTGGGTATTGAGCTGCCCGATCTTTTCTATGAGGTTGGCGACCAATTGACGCTGTCGGCGGTTACAGAAAATATTCAAAGCGAGCCCGGAGATATTTTATATGATTGGCGATTCCTTGAAGAGGACGATACATGGACATCCTACTATTCTGAATGGTTTAGCGGGGAAAAAGAACTCACGATTGACCTTGATGAAACGGGGATCCTGAACATCCTCCTTCATACCTTAATTGGCGAAGATGACTCGCCCAGTTTTGCTGTCGTATCCATCTATGTGTATGAACCCCAAGAGGAAGATTCCTTTGCCGGCGTCTTAGGCAAGCCTGTACCGGTTGGCGATGAAGATTTTTATGAAAATCCCATCGTTATTAAAGCGGGCGCAAAGCCATATATTGTCAACCGCATTGAATTCCGGGTACTGCCAGTCACCACACGACCGGTTTGGCTGAAAGCCAACGTCACCATCATCGCCAGGGATGGAGTCACCAAAGCGCCTAAGGTGGGTAAAGGCTATGTGCACGGCGCCGACGGTGATGACGGAGGCGGTATCCTGATATATAACTTGAACGGCAGCATCGCACTTTCCAGCGGCGTCACCTTGCAGGCTGGCAGCGGCGCGAATGGACAGGATGCGGTAGCCACCGCAACCGGTCCAGGTCGGAAAGCCGAAGCAGTAGGCGGAATCGGCGGGAAACCTGGTCGGATTTGGATTGGAGCGTATACTGGATTCTATGTCTATATTAAGGACGACCCTGCTGGCAAAATCCCTGAGGTAACCCTTATCCTCGGAAAAGGCGGGGACGGCGGAAACGCCACCGCCACAGGCGGAGACGGCGCCATCGACTGTAACAATCCCACCAACGGTGGTAGAGCCGTCGCCCTTGGTGGATTGGGAAGGAGCGCTTCTCGGGTTGTCTGGTTTTCCAAGACAATCTATGATGCTGCCGGACAAGTGATCATCCTCAAAGCTCCCGGCGGTGGAATGGCGGGAGCGCTGGGTGGGAAGGGTGGAGATGCTGAAGCCATCGGGGGCAACGGAGGCAATGCGGCAAATCCCGCAGGCGGCGACTGCTTCTCCTGCAAAACAGGCGGCAAAGGTGGATCAGCCTGGGCTGTGGCTGGCAAAGGCGGAAATGCAGCCTTAAATCCTAATCTCAACAGAGTTAATTATGCTGGGTTCCCCGGTGGAGACGGCGGGGATGCCTGGGCTGTAGGGGGCTGGGGTGGGGACGGCTCGGACTGCGACCAGGCAAACGAGGGCGCTGCCGGTGGTCACGGTGGAGCTGCAGAAGCAAGGTTCGGCAGGGGCGGGAAAAACTATGATTCCTCTTTTACGCCACGGCTGCACGGCGCAGACGGCATGTACCTCGGGGGCGGTGGGGACGGCGGGGACGGCGGAGATGGGCTGCTCTTGGGCGGTCCAGGCGGCAAGGGCGGAAATGGTAACCCCCCTTATTACAGTGGTATTCCGCTTCCCGACGGTGCAGATGGTCTTCCCGGCGGCGTCATCCCTGGCTTGGCAGCGAAAATTAAATTGATTAAGATCAACTTGGTGGACCCCGTCATGAAATTCATTGAATTGGCGATTGAATTCGACGTTGAACAGGGCGCACCGCCAGCCGTCAACCAGGTGGCTGCCCAACTGCAGGATCAGTTTTTGATCCTTGACGTGGATGAAAATGCATTTGTCTCGAATGATACCCTTGAAGTGACATTGTATTTTGATGAGCAACTGGCAGAAGACATGATGAGCGTTTGGGTTATCGATGAAGATGGAAATTGGAGTGAGGAATTCGCTGTGGAAGTGATCCTCCCCGAAGCTGATGGCGGCACGCCCCCGGTGATCACTGCGGTGGAATTCCCGGAGGGAAATGTCATGGATCCCATCGCTAATGACCGCATCGAGATTTCTTCTGATGGTACGCCGATTGACGGGTGGATTCACTTCACCGATGCGGAGGGCGATATGGCATTCGCTCAATTCGAGCCCATGGAAGTGGACAGCGCTTTCGATGGCTTCGAATTCACAGTTGAGGAATATTTCCTGGAAGGCGATTTCTTCGAGGGTCGCTTCGAGTTCAACCTGTGGTGTGGGGAAGATCGCGCCGGTGAGCAGATCACGCTCAGGATCATGCTGCAGGACGCCGCCGGCAACTGGAGCGAAGCCGCCATCCTGGCGCTTTACTGCGATTGAGGCGTTTTAGTCCCATCCGGTCAGCGCAAGGAGGAACATCAACGCGTGGAAGGCTGGATGGGTGAAAAAACTGGTGGTGCGAATTTTTTCGCATCACCGGTTTGATTGTTCAACTCCACAAATATAGATTAATGTGACCGGCGTCAATCCGACGCGCAGAACCATTCTTCTATCCGCGCCATTTGAAACCCTCCCTCAAACAACCCCGGATTCTCGCGCGCTATCCCCCGCCAGAGAGTGCAGATCCGC
>Ga0307430_1001703_pt1 | contig 15700 bp, 10 predicted proteins | sample SalMarWE160130MG_FD_202159 | JGI IMG/M metagenome (GOLD analysis project Ga0307430, IMG submission 202159) | Salt marsh sediment microbial communities from the Plum Island Ecosystem LTER, Massachusetts, United States - WE1603-130 | ecosystem: Environmental > Aquatic > Marine > Intertidal zone >... | reverse complement strand
GGATTGACCACGACACCCAGGTCGGGGACGTAGACGGGGGCGTTGGGCACCACATCCACCACCACCGGCATGTAAGAAGCAAAGCCGCCGGCGCGGGACGTATCGACTGGCTGCGGGGGTGCGGGTGTGGCGGTAGGGCCGGGGGTAGGCGACGGCGTCGAGATGCAGCCAAAGGCCAGAATGGTAACAAGGACGATAAAAAACAGAGAACGCTTAGTCATTTGTCTACCTCCATCTTTGAGTTACATGCTTCGGGTTGACGCCGTTGCTCATCCTGCCCAATAGACGACGGACGGGCCAGGAAGGTTCCTCAAATAGGATACTATGCTAAAATAAGGGTGTCAATCCCGGTGTGCGTCAGTTGCGGGCAAATCTGCTTCGCTGCTGTAGATATACCACCTAAAATTAAGGTGCAGTTTCGGCGTGCCGAAACTGCCAAGGCGCGCTTCTGGCCTCGAAACGGGCGTTTTAGCGGCAAAAGCAGCACGTTGAGGGAGTAACAACATTCTTGCTCAAAAGTAGAAGCGCGCCCGTCAACCTCTTGACTCTCACGCTACGTAAAGGTGTATAATGATGACGGCCAACTTCCGCGCGGAGAACGGTTATGCTCAAAATCGGTGAGTTCGCCCATCTCGGCCAGGTGACCGTGAGGACGCTCCAGTACTATGACGAGATCGGGCTGCTCAGACCGGCCCACGTCGATCCCTGGACCGGCTACCGCTACTACTCGCGGGATCAGCTGTCTCGGCTCCATCACATCCTGACCCTCAAGGACCTGGGGCTATCGCTGGAGCAGATCGGGCCGCTGTTGGACGACGATCTGCCGCCGGCCGAGGTCCGTGGGATGCTCAGGCTCAAAGAGGCCGAACTCGCAGACCAGAGGCAGGAAGTAGAAACGCAGTTAGTGCGGGTGCAGGCGTGGCTGGGAGAAGTTGAAAAGGAGACGGCAATGAGTGAATACGCTCAAGTTGTTCTTAAGGACGCCATCGAGGCGTTCCGACGCACCGAGCGAGAGATCAAGCATTGGCAGCCGCGCAGCTTTGTACAGGTGCGCGTGGTCTGCATGCAGGCAGCAGGGTGGAAAGATGCCGATTACGACACGATAATGACCATTTCGGGCTTTGGCCCCAGCTTTGCGTACCACCCAAAAAAGTTCTGGCCGCAGTACCTTGCTTCCAGTGGCTGCGACGAGCGCATCGCCAGAGCCACGGGGTTCGGCTGGGAGTGGAAGAGGTACGAGACGGTCGAAGAGTACTGGCAGGCACTCAGGGAGACGATCGACGCCGGCAAACCCATCCACGCGCCGTATTACGAGGAGGTCATTTTTGCCGGCTATCAAGATGCTGACGGACAAGGCGAACGCAAGGCCCGCCCGTTGGTGCCTCACGGTGTCGGTGCCGGACCCGATGCCTGGTGGGCCTGGAAAGAGTTCGAGGAATGGTTCGACGAGTGGAGCCATAAGGTCCTCGGTCGTCACACCGAGCGGGTGGCTCAAGCCACGCCCCGCGAATCGGCCGTCGAGGCATTAGAGGCCATTGTCCAGATGGTCACCGACGACCCGCGCGCTCAGAACCCGGATTTCGACGGCGTCAAGTGGGGCCTGGAGGCCTACGCCGACGATGTGGGCGATATGTCCAGATCGGGCAAGCCGGACGAGTACTTTTACGGCGGCTGGCTGGGATGCCACGCCATCTACCCACAGATCTCTGGCCGGGCGTCCGCAGCCGTCTACCTCGAACGCTTGGGCAAATCGAGCATCTTCCCCGGAGCGATCAACGAGCACATTCTGGTCGCCGCGGAGGCGTACCAAGCCGCGCGTGCGGCCTGGGGAGAGTACGAAAAGCACCTGGGCAACGAGGAGACGGCGGAAGCCAGCGACAGTTGGATGGTCGAGGAGCACCGCTTGGCTGGTGCGGCGGCGATCCGCCAGGCCATCGAGCACGAGAGGGCGGCTATCGACCAAGTCCGGCAGGCACTGGTGGCAGTTTGACCTGCCGACGAATAGTTCCATTCCACACAGGCGGGCCGACGCGGCCCGCTTGTGTTTCCCCCAGACTGGTAGTGTCTCAGGATTATGCTACAATGGTCACAAGCAAGGTTTGTCGGAGTTTTGCATGACCCGTCGTTACCTCCGCACGTCCGATCTCGCCAAAGCCGTTGGCGTGCACCCCAACACCATCCGCCTCTACGAGAAATGGGGTTTCTTACCCCCCGTTCCCCGCAGTCCCAGCGGCTACCGCTTGTTCACCGAAGACCACCTCGCCCATGCCCGTCTGATTCGGCTGGCGCTGCATTTCACCTGGCTAGGAGGCGACCTCAAGCACTCGGCGTACGCGATGGTGCTGCAAGCTGCCTCGGGCGACCTGGGTGGCGCGCTGGAGCTCGCATATCAACTCCTGGTGCTGGTACAGGCCGAGCGCGCCCGCGCCGAGGCTGCGGCGGAACTCCTCAAACGATGGGCTCAGGGCGCTACTACCGATACAACCGCTGAGCCTCTGCACATCGGCGAGACGGCCAAGCTCCTGGGCGTCACGACCGACCAACTGCGCAACTGGGAGCGCAACGGCCTGATCGAGGTGCCCCGCAACCCGCGCAACGGCTATCGCCTCTACAGCGCCGCCGAGATCAGCCGCCTGCGCGTGATCCGCATGCTGCTCCGCGCCGGTTACAGCATGATGGCTATCCTGCGCATGCTGCTCCAACTCGACCGGGGAGCCGACCCGCGCCGGGCGCTGGACACCCCCCGCTCCGACGAAGACGTCTACACCGCCGCAGACCAGTGGCTCTCGTCGCTGGCCGAGCAGGAGCGACGCGCTTCAAGCATCATCGCGCAGCTAGAAAAGATGATGGGCGCCTAACCCTCCACTTACCCACCAAGGTTGTATAATCGAATCAGAAAACTACTAGGAAGGAGGCTGTATGTCCCAACCCCATATCGTCGTCCGTGACCTATTCAAGACCTACTGCGTGCCGGAGCGGGAGCCGGGGCTGGCGGCGTCGCTCAAGAGCTTGGTGCGGCGCACCACGCGCGACGTGGAGGCCGTACGCGACGTGAGCTTCACCGTCGAACCGGGCAAGGTGGTGGGCTTTATCGGCCCCAACGGCGCGGGTAAGACGACCACGCTCAAAATGCTGGCCGGGCTGCTGCATCCCACGGCGGGTGAGGCGCGCGTGCTGGGGTTCATTCCCTGGGAGCGAAAGCGCGACTACCTGCGGCAGATCAGCATGGTGATGGGGAACAAGAGCCAGATGCTGTGGGACATCCCTCCGCTGGATACCTTCAGCGTGCTGGCCGAGATCTATCACGTGGAGTCCGCCGACTACGAGCACACGCTGGACGAGCTAGTCACGCTGCTGGATATGGAGGACCTGCTGACCAAGCCGGTGCGCAACCTCTCGCTGGGCGAGCGCATGAAGTGCGAGTTGGTGGCCGGGCTGCTCCACCGCCCGCAGGTGCTCTTTCTCGACGAGCCGACGCTGGGACTGGACGTCTCGATGCAGGGACGGCTGCGGCGCTTTTTGGCCGAGGTAAACCAGCGCAGCGGCGTGACCGTGATCCTCACCAGTCACTACGTGGCCGACGTGACGGCCCTGTGCCCGCGCGTGATCCTGATCCACCACGGGCAACTACTCTACGACGGTGAGTTGAGTGGATTGGCCGAGCGCCTCGCGCCGTTCAAGCTGATCCGCGTGGCGCTGGGTAAGTCGGATTGGCAATCCGACCTACCCGCGGGCGTGGACGTCATTTTCTCCGGTGCGATTATACGTGAGGGAATACGGGTCGTTGACTTTTGGCGTTGAATGTGTTAAGATACTTTTGCTTGGCCTTATAGCGGGTGTTGTCATCATTATTTTGCCCGCCGTGCGGTTCAGTTGCGTGTACTCATTGTTTTATTTGTCTTTGTGAAACCGTTTAGCACCAGAACCGCACCCATGCACAGCAGGTTAGGCTGCGCGTGGTGTCTTGTACAGGTGAGGGCCTTGCAGGCGCTCATCTGTTTTGTTACGGACACCGCAAATCAGCCTGGTACAAGGAGGGAGATGTTATGAGTGCGGATTTTGTTTCTCGCATCGTAGGCGCGATTATAATGGCCACCGTGGGGGTTTTTATTGGCATTTACATAGCACCTGCCGGAGCCCCTCCCTATTGGTATGCAACTCTTTTTCTCTTCATCGGCGCGTTATTTGGCTTGGTGCTGGCGCCTTACCTAACCGTGCGGCCTTTCGTGGCCTTGCGTAGGAGTATTCGCCAGGCACCGGTGCAAAAGCTGCTGGCTGTTGTCGTTGGGCTAATCGTCGGTTTGATCATCGCCGCTCTTTTTTCGTTCCCTCTCTCCTATCTCCCAGAGCCCTTCAGGCAAATTCTGCCTTTCGTTGCCGCTGTCGTTTTCAGCTCTCTGTTCATCATGATTTTTTGGATGCGCGATACCGATATATTCGGGACAATCCGGGGGCGACTTTCAAGTTGGGGAGGCGAGGTTTCAGAAGACAGGTTTGTCAATCGTAGACCTGTGCTGCTGGACACCAGCGTCATCATCGACGGTCGCATCGCCGATATAAGCCGCACGGGTTTTATCGAAGGCGAGATGCTGGTACCGCGCTTCGTGCTTAGCGAACTACAGCATGTCGCCGACTCTCCCGACTCACTGCGCCGTAATCGAGGGCGGCGTGGGTTAGATATGTTGCGCCGCCTCCAGGAAGAGTCTGTCACGCCGGTGCGCATCACCGATCGAGACATCGAGGAGGCGCGGGATGTGGACGACAAGCTGGTGATGCTGGCCAAGCGGCTGCACTGTCCGATCATCACGAACGATTACAATCTCAACCGCGTGGCAGAGCTGCAGGGGGTGAGGGTGCTCAATATCAACGAGTTGGCCAACGCTGTCAAGGCGCTCCTTCTCCCCGGTGAGTCGCTCTCCGTCGAGATCGTTCAAGAGGGCAAAGAGATCGGCCAGGGGGTAGGGTACCTGGATGATGGCACGATGGTCGTGGTGGAAGATGGAAAGCCGTACATTGGCCGAGAAGCAGAAGTTATCGTGACAAAGGTGCTGCAGACGGCCGCCGGTCGCATGCTTTTTGCTCGCCTGGAAGATAGAGCAACTGGAGGAGGATGATGGGACTACAGGTCTACAACTATCTAACCCGTGAGGAAGAGCCCTTCGAGCCTTTGGAGGAGGGATACGTGGGGATGTACGTGTGCGGCCCGACGGTATACGATCACGCTCACCTGGGCCACGCCAAGTTGTACGTAGCCATGGATGTGGTGGTCCGCTACCTGCGCTACCTGGGCTACAAGGTTCGCTACGTGCAGAACATCACCGACGTGGGCCACCTTCTGGATACGGGCGAGGACCGCATCATGAAAGGGGCACGGCGCGACCGCCTTGAACCGATGGAGGTCGTGGAGACCTATATGCGCTCCTACTTTGATGATATGGATGCGCTGGGGGTTGTGCGTCCCAATATCTCCCCACGAGCCAGCGCTCACATCCCGGAGCAGATCGAGATCACGAAAACGTTGCTGGAGAAAGGGTATGCCTACGAGACCGAGACGGGCGACGTATATTTTTCGGTCGAAAAGTTTCCCGAATACGGCAAGCTTTCGCATCGCAAGGTTGACGAGCTAGAGACGGGATCCCGGGTCGAGGCGCGAGAGGAAAAACGTCACCAGGCCGACTTTGCGCTATGGAAGCACGCTGAGCCAGAGCATATCCTGCGCTGGCCGTCACCTTGGGGGTGGGGCTATCCGGGCTGGCATCTGGAGTGCGCGGCGATGGCAAACAAATACCTGGGCAAAGCGTTCGACATCCACGGCGGCGGGTTGGAGAACATGTTCCCGCACAACGAGTGCGAGATCGCCCAGTCGGAAGCTGCCACCGGAGAGCAGTTCGCTCGCTACTGGATTCTGGTCGGCTCCCTGACCGTCGACGGCGTCAAGATGAGCAAAAGCCTGGGTAATTTTCTCACACTCAAGGACGCGCTCAAGCTCTACAGCCCGGAGGCGATTCGCTACTTTGTCCTGTCGGGCCACTACCGAAGCCCGCTGGACTTTGGTCGTGACGCGATGTTGGCCGCGGAGCGGGGGATCGAACGGCTTCATAACACCGTGCGCACGCTGCGTATGCGGATGAAGCACGTCATACCGGCAGGCACAGCAGATCTCTCCCACGTCACCGACCTGATGAGTATCGGGAATGAGTTTGTGGAGGCGATGAACGATGACTTTAACACTCCCCAGGCCCTAGCCGCTCTTTTCGATTTCGCTCGGGAAGTAAACACGATGCTGGACTCGAATCAACGGCTGAGTGTGGGCACGCTGGCGGCGATAGACGGCCTGTTTCGCGAGCTGGGTGGCCAGGTGCTGGGCATCATTCCCGACGATCTGACACAGGATGTCAGCAGCGAGCTGGTCGATGGGCTGATGGATATTATTCTGGACGTCCGCCAGCGATACCGCGAGTCCAAGGATTGGGATCAGGCGGATATACTGCGCGAGAAACTGAGCGAACTTGGTATCACGGTCGAAGACAGGACTGAAGGCCCGACCTGGCGGTTGACCAAATAGGGGCAGGAGATATCTTGATGGCCAGGGGCAGAGCATTCTGCGCCTGGCCTTTTTGATGGGAGGGACCGGCTGATGTTTGAGACGCTATATGGTCGAAACAGTGTTTGCGAGGCGTTGAGGGCTGGACGGCGCAAGCCTTACAGGTTGCTCCTCGCCGAAGGTATTCGGGAAACGGACATCGTCAACCAGATTGTCTCCCTGGCCGAGCAAGCCGGCGTGCGGATCACCCGAGTGCGGCGGCACGACCTCGATCAACTCGGCGACGTGCATCATCAGGGCGTGGCGCTGGAGACGAGTGATTACCCCTATAGTTCGTTGGATGAAATGGTGACGGCGGCCCAATCGCACGGCGAGACCCCATTGATCTTGCTACTCGATCTGCTGAAGGACCCTCAGAACGTGGGGAGTCTGTTGCGCACGGCCGAGGCTGTGGGTGTGCACGGCGTGGTGATCCTGCGGCGGCGGGCGGTGGGCATCACACCGGCGGCGGTGCAAGCCTCGGCGGGCGCGGTTGAGCATCTGCGGGTGGCGCAGGTGACGAACCTGGTGAACGCCATCGGCAGGCTCAAAGGATACGACGTGTGGGTGGCGGGGCTGGAGGCGACGCACGACGCACAGTCCTACGCCGAGGCCGACCTGACCGGCGCGCTGGCGTTGGTGGTGGGTAGCGAGGGTGGGGGGCTACGGCGGTTGGTGCGGGAGCGCTGCGATTTTTTGGTGCAACTGCCCATGCGCGGCCGGGTTACTTCGCTCAACGCGTCCGTGGCGGGATCGATCGTGCTGTACGAGGTGCTGCGGCAGCGGGAGGCAAGGGCAAGCTGCGAATAGCAAGTTGCGACGCGCACGCTCTGCTGTTAATCTCACGGCGATTGGTTGGCGGGTGTACATGTTGTGAGAGATGTGGTAGAATGGCGCGCTTGGTTTTACTTTCGGCAGCGGAGTCTCAATGGTGAGTGGTGAACGGGCGAGTGCGAGAGCGGGACGTCTGCGCCGCATCAACTGGAGGATCGTCCTTGGCCTGGCAGTGAGCGGCGTGTCGCTTTACGTCGCCGTCCGCAACTTGCAGCCCGCCAAGGTCTGGAAGGCCTTCCGACAGGCAAACTATCTGTGGATCGTGCCGGCAGTGATATTATATCTCGGCGCTCTACTGGCACGCACTGCGCGCTGGCAGACGCTTCTTTCGTCCGAACGGCGCATTCCCTTTCGACAGCTTCTGCCGACGATGGCCATTGGCCGGGGAGCCAACAACGTCTATCCCTTCCGTGCAGGCGAGATCGTGCGCGTGCTGCTGCTTCGCCAACGAAATGAGGTTTCCGCTACTGCAGGATTGGCCTCCATCCTGGTCGAGCGTGTCTTTGACGGCCTGACGATGATCCTGTTTCTCCTCCTGGCCGCCCTCATCGGCGGCATACCGGGAGCCCAGGAAGTCGAGCTCTTTGGCGAGGGTGTAGTGGTGAACGTGCGCTATATCCTGTGGTTGGCCATCGCCGTCTTTGGCGCTGCGCTGGGCGGCATCTACGCCATCGAGCTGTGGCCCCAGCTCATTCGCAAGATCGCCGGGTGGCTGATCGGCCATCTCACGCCTCATCGCTTTCACCAGCGGCTGTTGGGGATCGCCGAACGCTTCATCGGCGGCTTTTCTTTCGTCCGATCGGTTGGAACGCTGACGGTGGTGCTGCTTTTCTCCATCGTCGTTTGGACCGCCGAGACGATCAGCTATCGGCTGCTGATGAACTCGTTCACATTCGGCGTCGATCTGCATAACCTGTTGCTGATGAGCGGCGCGGCCAATCTGGGCACGGCGCTCCCCTCGGGGCCGGGTAACCTGGGCACGTTCGACGCGCCGTCCATCCTGGTGCTGACCGGCGTCGGTGTGCCGAAGGATACGGCCATCAGCTACCAGTTTCTGCTGCACGCTGTCCTGTGGTGCACGGAGACCTTTGCCGGGCTGTGGTTCATGTGGCGCGGCGGTCTCAAGAAAGCCGACCTGGACCGTTCGCTGGGCGGAGCAGAGGATGCCGAACCCGGCGCTTGAACCTGCGCAGAGATGGTAGGCCCGGTCGCCGTTGGGGTTTGGTCATCAGTCATCGGGATTTGAAGTATGGACATCGGCATCGTCGGCGCGGGGATCGCCGGCCTCACGGCGGCCTACGACCTGACCAAGGCGGGGCACTGTGTCACCGTCTACGAAGCGCGGCCCTACGCGGGCGGGCTGGCGGCAGGCTTTCGCGACGAGCGCTGGGAGTGGCCCCTTGACCGCTTCTATCATCACTGGTTCGCCTCCGATAGCCTGGTGCTGGGCCTGATCGACGAGCTGGGAGCCCGCGAGCGGGTTTTCTTCCCCTGGCCCACCACCTCCATCTACACCCAGGGCCAGATCTATCCCCTGGATAGTCCCGTCCCTCAACTCAAGTTCATCCCGATCTCACAGGTGCACCGCGCCGTCCGCGTGCTCCAGTTCACACCGCTTTCACTGATCGACCGGTTGCGGGTCGGACTGGCGGCGTTCTATCTGACGCTCACTCGGAACTGGCACAGGTTGGAGCGCGTCTCGGCGGACGAGTGGATGCGCCGGGCGGTCGGCGAGCGGGCCTACGAGATATGGTGGAAGCCGCTCCTGATCAGCAAGTTCGGCGAGGAGCACTACCGGGACGTGAACATGGCCTGGATGTGGGCCAGGGCGTACAAGCGCACGGCCAAGCTGGGCTACTTTGTCGGCGGGTTCCAGGGCTTTATCGACCTGCTGGCCGAACGGGTGCGGTTCCAGGGCAGCGAGGTGCGATTGGAGACGGAAGTGCAGTCCATACGCTTCATCGCCGAGGGTGTCCTGCGCGTGGAGACGGCGGATGGCATCGTCGAGCACGACCGCGTCATCGCCACCTGCTCGCCGCAGGAGATGCTGCGGCTGGCCCCCGGCCTTCCCGACACTTACGCCGAGAAGCTGGCGGGGCTCAAGTCGATGGGAGCCATCACCCTGATCCTGGCCCTCAAACGTCGGTTTACCGACGGCCACTATTGGACCAACATCCCCGCCAGCGAGGGACTGCCCTTCATCGGGCTGATCGAGCACACCAACTATATCTCTCGCGAGCATTACGGCGGCGATCACTTGGTCTACTGCGGCAACTACCTCTCGCCCGACCATCCCTATTTCGACTATGGCAAGGAGAAGCTGCTCGAAACCTACCTGCCGGGCCTGGCTGCCATCAATCCCGATTTCAGCCCCGATTGGATACGCGAGAGCTGGATGTTTGCGGAAAATTACGCCCAGCCGGTTCCGGGGCTAAATCAGTCGCAGAGCATTCCCGAATTGAGGACGCCCATCCCCGGCCTGTGGCTGGCGAACATGAGCCAGGTCTATCCCTGGGATCGCGGCAGCAATTACGCGGTCGAGATGGCGCGGCGGGTAGTACACGAGATAATAGAAGAACTGTAGGCAAGGTTTCCAACCGCGCGATAACGAACAGCCCCACTGCTCTTGCAGTAGGGCTGTTGTAACCGTTCAGCCCCCTCTCCCTGGCAGGGAGAGGGTTGGGATGAGGGTGGCTCTGTGAGGCTAAAAACGGAGCCAGTGTGCAAGATTTTACTGCCCAACGTCGCACGACCCTCCCCCACCGACCGCAAACGGTCGGCCCCCTCCCTCGCAGGGAGGGGGGAACGCTTACCGGCTGTTTTCTCTCCTAACAGGTGGCGGGTCTACCGCCTGCGCATGGCCATCGCCGCGATGGCTATCACCGCCACCCCGATGGCGGCGAGTCCGCAGCAGCCCAACGCGATTCCGACGATGATCAGATTGTCTTCGATGAGCTTTTGGAGATCCTCCAGGCTCGCCGGGAACGAGGGGGGTGATGGTGGGACGTAGTAGTAGGTGTTGCCGCCCCAATCCCGGCCGTCGACGCGCTCGACGACGGTCACGCTGAAGGATGCCGTTTCCTTTTCGATGGGGGCCTCGATCTCGAGTTCGAACTCTGCGTCCTCCCCGGGTGCCAACGGCACGTTGCGGATGATGGTCTCCCTCTCATCAAGATCGGCGAGGATGCGGTCGCCCTCGACGCTGCCGCCCTCGACTTCTCCGCCCCCATCCTCCCAGCGCTCGAACAGGTCGTCCGGCATGATGATCCACACGCGCGTGCCGGGAGGCGCGTCTGGGATGATGACCACGACGTCGATGATGCCCATCATGTCCTCTGGCGGGGCGGTGACGTCAAAAGATACCTGGTCGGTGGTTTCCTCCTCGCCCGGGCCGAGATCAAGGACGTGCAGGTTACGTTGAGCCAGGTTGTTATCGCACGGCACGTCGCCTTCGCGCGTGACCGGATCGTCATCCGACTCGATAATGGCCAGGATGCAGAGGTGCTCGTCACCCGCCGTGCCAGGCGGGTCCCACGCCATTCCCTCTGTCCAGACCGACTCGCCTTCAGGGATGTCCAATCGCACCGAATCGATCTTTTTCCAGTCGTCGGGCCAACGGAGACCAATTCCCGCGTTAGCCCAGTAGAGAGTGACCTTCACATCGCGGGCATCCTCGTCGCCAATGTTGTGCACGCGGGCGTAGAGGTAGTTGGATTGGCCGCGCACGGGGTTTTGGTGCGGGGGAAAGCCCTCGCCATCGCTGCGGAAATCGTCCGCCAGGCGGTTGACGACGTCGTTGCTAATCCAGAAAGGCCCCTCCGAGCAGATGGTGCCGTCGTCGTTGTCGTTGTCTTCGATAAAGACCTCAGGACCGCTGGTGCACCGCCGCTCGTAGTCGATCGAGACGGTAATGGTCTCTAACACGGCTCTGTCTCCATTCAGGATCAGCTCGATGTCGTACTCACCGTCGTCGGCGCCTCCATCCAAGGGGCAAATTCTGACGGTGAATTTCACGGTCTCGAAGGAACCAACTTTGGTGTAGCTCTCGGGCGTATAAGCGGCCCAATCCTCATACCCCTCGGTGACGTGCACCGTCAGCAAGTCTATGACGCTGACCTCCTCCTCGACCGATCGGGCTACGGCCTCGGGGATATCGTCGGCATCGCGGAGTGGAAAGTAGAGGCCTCCGGTCTCGTCGGTGACGTACCTGAAGAACTTGACCGTGTTTTCCGACGAGCCGCTGTTGACGCCGATGACCGATATCTTCTCATCGACGAGGTCCTGTACGACGTCCACGAAAACGAGGTCATCCTCGGTGCCTTCGGTCTCGTCACGGCCGGGGTCGACGCCATAGTCTTGGTCGAAAAAGGTGCGGTCGTGGGGATAGGCATCGCCGAAGAGGATGACGATGCGCTTGGCATCCTTCCTCCAGTTCAGAAACAGCATCTCCCACAGCGCGCGGCTGTAGCTCTCGGGCGTGTCGTTGCCGAACTCCAGTTCGATGCGGTTCAGCGCCGACTGGATGGCTGCCGTGTCCTCGGTGACGTCCTGATCCAGACGATAGGCGTAGTCATCTTCAGAACCGTATATTGCCCCATACTTGGAATCGGTAAAGTCTTTATAGTCCACGAACGACGCGACGCCGAAAGCAGAGTCGGTCACCAGAGAGCGCACCGAGTCCATGATCTCCAGGGATTGATCCTGTACTGTTTCAATCACTTCCTCCATGCTTCCGCTGGCGTCTATCAGGAAAACGACATCTACCTTGTTGATGTGTAGATCGCCCATCTCGAAGGTGATCTCCTTCTCGACGCACTCCCCACCGCAGATTTCGACCCTGTCGAGACGGGCATGGTCGCTGGCGGCGGCAGGCGGGTTCGGGGCCAACAGGACCAATAGCCCGCCTATGATCGTCAGGGCTATTCCGACGCGCAATAGGACGTGATACTTGACGCTTGGAAGTGAATGGGGCAATCTCATTTGAAGGTCTCCTTTGAAAGTCTCCTCCCATCGCCGGCCTCCATAGGATGTTAATGGGGCACGTCAGGGCTGTGGAGGCCGGAGCGTAATCTCGTCGCACACTCGCCGTGGGGGGATTGCTGAGCTGATATGGCTGAATTATACCTGTCTCCTGTGAAAATACAAACAACCCCCACGTTCTCCCGTCCTACGGAGCAGATCACATCTTGCGTGGGCCAAACGCAATCGCCCTATATCCACTTGCCAGTTTGGGTAGGTTCAAGTATAGTTGCCTGATGTGTTTGATTCTGAAAAGAGGAGGATAGAGTGCAATGCAAGCAGCCGTTCTTACCATCGGTGACGAACTAATCTGTGGCTACCAGTTGGACACGAATGCCCAGTTCATCTCGCGCCGTTTGGCCGCCTTGCCCGCAGACGTTGTCCTGCACATGTCGGTGGGCGATGATTTGAATGCGATCCACACCGCCTTGCACGTTGCGATGCACATGACCAGTGCGGAGGGCGAACCTGCCGCCGTCGTCCTCTCCGGTGGGCTGGGCCCTACGGAGGATGACCTGACCCGCCAGGCGGTGGCCGCTCACTTTGGCCTGCCTTTGGTGGAGGACGCTGGCGCGCTGGCCCACATTCGGGAGCGGTTCGCCCACCGGGGCCGCCAGATGCCGGAGAGCAACCTCATCCAGGCGCAGGTGCCTGCCGGCAGCCAGATCATCCACAACAGCCGCGGCACGGCCGCCGGCTTCTACTTGCAGGCGACGGATGGCAAGCACGTGTTCGTGGTCCCCGGTGTGCCCTACGAGATGCAGGGCATGCTGGAGGATTTCATCCTGCCGCGCCTGCGGGAGCTGGTAGAGACCGACACCCACGTCCGGCGGGCGTTCGTCAAGGTCTATGGCCTGCCGGAATCGGAGATCAACGAACGCATCCGGCCGATGCTGGTGCGCGACCGCAACCCGCTTCTGGGGCTTCTTCCCAGTATGGGCACTATCACCGTCGAGATAGTCGCGCGGTCCGTTACTCTGGAAGAGGCCGAGGCGCTGAGCGCCGCCGACGTCGCGGCGCTTCGGGACGAGCTGGGAGAGCACGTAATCAGCGAAGACGGGCGAGATCTGCCGCAGGTGGTGGCCGACCTGTTGGCGGAGCGCGGGATGACCATCGCCGTGGCGGAGGTGGGCACTGGCGGGCTAGTGGCCGCTCACTTGACCGAGGTGGATAGTTGCGAGCGGTGGTTCCGGGAAAGCAATGTGCTGGAGGGCGGCACGGGAGACCCAGAGGCTCTGGCGCGGACGCTGGCCGCTCGGGAGGTCATCTGTGCCGATGTCGGCGTGGGGGTGGGGCCGGTCGTCGTCCCCGACGACAGCTCCCCAGATGGACCCTACGGTTTGATCGACGTGGCGGTGAACGTGCGTGGGCAAGAGACCTGCCGCCGGCTGCGCCTTAACGGCGACCGCGCCCGCGCGCGGCAGTGGGCCGCCGACGCGGTGCTGGCCCTGGCGCGGGAGTGGTTGTTGAGCCAGGAAGGGGCGATGGGTTTCCCGGTTTGATCACAGTGGCTGGCGTAGTGGCGTGCTTCGCGCAACGCACCGGCTTGCCAAGTTTGGCCAAAGACGGTATATTCGGGGCCGGTGTGATGAGAAAGTCGCCACATCCAAACTGAGCGAGAAAGGACGAGCCACGGGCGGGACAATGGGCGACACCAAGTATACAAAGAAGCGCAAGCGGCTTGAGGCTTTTGCATTTTACATGGACGCGCGGGTGGCCACCCTTGAGCGCCTGAACGATCGGTTCGTGCGTGCCGTTACAGAACTCGTGGGGCGGTTTGGCGCGCCGCGCTGGGGCGCATTCCCCCGAGTGCGCTGGAGGAGATTGGCAAAGCTCAATCTCTTGCGCACCTGGCACGTTTTGCGCGCTGTGTTGACCGCCCGCTATTGGCCGTTGATCGTGCTGGCTCTGGGCATCGCGTTTGCCGCACCCACGCTGTGGGCGGGTTGGGGGGTCGAGGACGACGTGATGCACCGCGCCAAGCTGCTTTCGGCCTCGCTGCCCGAAGCGCTCACCGGGCTGTACGTGTTCCTCGACCCGAACGGGAGCGCCCAGCTCGTGGAGCTGGATACGATCCCGTGGTGGGCTTTGGACGCGGTGCGCGTCTCGTTCTTCAGGCCGCTGGCGGCGCTGACGCTATGGCTGGATTATCAACTGTGGTCCAACTCGGCCGTGTTGATGCACGCGCACAGCGCCCTGTGGTATGGCGGCGCGTGCGCGCTGGCGGCGCTGCTCTACCGGCGGGTGATGGATCGTACCCTGGTGGGTGGGCTGGCCGCTTTTCTCTTTGCGGTGTGTGCCACTCACCTCAATTGCGTGGTCTCGCTGGCCGCCCGCAACGCCGTGCTGGCGCTCTTTTTCGGCCTGCTCACCCTCGTGTTTCACGATCGCTGGCGCCGTGGTGGCTGGCGGGCCGGAGGTGCGTTCGCTCTCCTCGGACTGGCGCTGGCGCTGCTTTCGGCGGAGGCGGGTCTGGCGACGACGGCTTACCTGGGCGCCTACGCCCTGTGCCTGGAGCGCGGAAGGTGGTACAGGCGGCTGGGATCCCTCGTCCCCTATGGCATCGTCGTCGTGGCCTGGCGGGCGGCGTACCAGGTCATGGGCTATGGCGCGTGGGGTTCTGGATTTTACCTCGACCCGCTGCGCGACTCGCTGCGCTTTGCCGCCGCTGTCCTGGAGCGCGGGCCGGTGCTGCTCATGAGCCTGTGGAGCCTGCCCGATCCGGGTATCTACGCCATATTGTCCGTCTGGGCGGGCCGCGTGTTCTGGCTGGCCGCCGTGCTGTTCATGGCCTTTGTCGGCGCGATGCTGTTTCCCTTGTTGCGCAAAAATCGGGCGGCGCGCTTCTGGGGGCTGGGTATGCTGCTCGCCGTGATCCCCGCCTGCGCGATCAGCATGCCCACCGGGCGGCTGCTGGTCTTTGTCAGCGTGGGGGCGATGGGCCTGATGGCGCAGTTCATTGGCGGGCTGCTGGAACGGTCCGCGTGGCTGCCCGCTCACGGCGCGTGGCGCGTCCCGGCCACTGCTTTGACCGTCTTTCTGGTGGGGCTTCACGCCGTCGTGTTTCCCGCCCTGCTGCCCTGCGTGCAGACTTTTATGGAGCCTTTCGTCAGCACCGTGACAGACCTCGGCCCGCTTCCGGGTGTCGAGGATCAACAGGTCGTCATCGTCAACGTGCCAAGCCCGGGCCAGTTGATCTACGTGCCGAGCCTGCGGGAGGTTCGCGAGCAACCCGCGCCTGCCCGGATTTGGATGTTATCGCCG
>Ga0307430_1001700_pt1 | contig 15722 bp, 11 predicted proteins | sample SalMarWE160130MG_FD_202159 | JGI IMG/M metagenome (GOLD analysis project Ga0307430, IMG submission 202159) | Salt marsh sediment microbial communities from the Plum Island Ecosystem LTER, Massachusetts, United States - WE1603-130 | ecosystem: Environmental > Aquatic > Marine > Intertidal zone >... | reverse complement strand
GCCGGAAGCGCCGTGGGGTCGGAGGTGACTCCCTTCGCCAACAGCGCCGCCAGCCGCATCTCCTCCCACATATCCAGGTCGTTGTTGCTGGCCGGCCCGTCGGTGCCGATGCCCACGTTCAACCCCAGCTCCAACATGCGCGTCACCGGTGCGATGCCGCTGGCCAGCTTGAGGTTGCTGGTGGGGTTGTGCGCCACGCCGACGCCGTGCCGTAGCAGGATGTGCATCTCCTTCTCGTCGATGTGAACACAGTGCGCGGCGATGACCTTGGCATCGAGGATGCCGTGGCTCTCCAGCCAGGGAACGACTGCCGTCCCGTGCTCGGCCAGGTGCTCCTCCACCTCCTGCCTGGTCTCGGCGACGTGGATGTGCAGCGGCACGCCGAACTCTAGCGCCAGTTTGGCGCTATCCTGCAACAGGTCAGTCGTTGTGGTGTAGGGTGCGTGAGGCCCCACCGCCGGTACAATCAGCGGATGGCCCTCCCAGCGCTGGACAAAACCGCGCGTGCGCTCCAGGCTCTCGTCGTAGCTCAGCGCGTCTGGCGAGGGGAAGCGCAACAGCGTCTCGGCGCACACGGCACGCATCCCCGCCTGGGCCGCCGCGTCGGCCACCGCCTCCTCGTAGTAGTACATGTCAGCGAAGCAGGTCGTGCCGGAGCGGATCATCTCGGCGCAGGCCAGTTGCGTGCCCAGCCAGCAAAAGCGCGAGCCGACGAACTCGCGCTCAACGGGCATCATGTAGCCCATCAGCCACACGTCCAGCCGCAGGTCGTCGGCCAAGCCGCGGAGCAACGTCATCGGCGCATGGGTATGGACGTTGACCAATCCCGGAGTCACAGCGCAGCCGCTGCAATCCACGACCTCGTCCGCCGTGTATGCTTCCGCAATCTCGTCGGCAGGCCCAACGGCCTCGACAAGCCCATCGCGCACGGCCACCGCGCCGGGGGTGAACAGGTCAAAATCGCCGTTCATCGTAGCCACGCTGCCGCCGGTTAGAATCACGTCAACTTTGCTCATCATCCCACCCCTTTTGGTTCATTATAACCCGAACCAATCCCTAGGGCAATTTCCCCACCGACCTCAACCTATGCTATAATAAAGCCACAAGTTGCACTTTTGTTCACATCAACAGCGAGGTGGTGGCCTATGCACGCAGTAGACGTGATCACCAAAAAACGCGACGGAGGCGAGCTCTCGCGCGAAGAAATCGAGTTCTTCGTCCAGAGATACACCCGCGGCGAGATTCCCGACTACCAGGCCGCTGCCTGGCTGATGGCCGTCTACCTGCATGGCATGAGCGACCGCGAGACGCTCAATCTGACGATGGCCATGGCCCACTCGGGCGATATGCTCGACCTGGACGACATCGCCCCCATCACGGTGGACAAGCACTCCACCGGCGGCGTGGGCGACAAGGTCAGCCTCGTCGTCGCGCCGCTGGTCGCCGCCTGCGGCATGCCGGTGGCGAAGATGACCGGGCGGGGCCTGGGCTTTACCGGCGGAACGGTGGACAAGCTGGAATCGATCCCCGGATACCGCACCGACCTGAGCGACGCCGAGTTCAGAGCGCAGATCAAAAAGATCGGCGTCGTGCTGACCGGGCAGAGCGCCGACCTGGCCCCGGCCGACCGCAAGCTGTACGCCCTACGGGACGTGACGGCCACCATCGGTTCCATCCCCCTCATCGTCAGCTCGATCATGAGCAAAAAGATCGCCGCCGGAGCCGATGCCATCGTGCTGGACGTCAAAACGGGCCACGGCGCGTTCATGAAGACAGTGAAAGAGGCCGAGGAACTGGCCAAGGCGATGGTGCGTTTGGGAGCCCAGGCCGGGCAGCGCGTGGTGGCCCTCATCTCCGATATGAACCAGCCGCTGGGCTGGGCGGTGGGAAATGCGCTGGAGGTGAAAGAGGCGATCACCACGCTGCACGAGAGCGGCCCCGCCGACCTGCGCGAGCACTGCCTGGTAGTGGCAGCGGAGATGCTGGTGCTAAGCGGCAAAGTTGCCGACACGAGCGACGCGCTCACGCTGGCCCTGGAGACGCTATCGTCCGGGGCCGCCTGGCAAAAGTTCAAGGAGCTCGTGGAGACGCAGGGCGGCGACGTGCACACTATCGAGGAGCCGGAACGGCTGCCCCAGGCCCGGCTGATCGAACCCGTGCCCGCGCCACGCAGCGGCTACCTGGCCGAGCTCAACGCAGTCGAGGTTGGCGTGGCGGTAGTGGAGCTGGGCGGCGGGCGGGAGAAGAAGGACGACCCGGTCGATCACAGCGTGGGCGTGGTGGTGCACTACAAGGTGGGCGACCTGGTGCAGAAGGACACACCGTTGTTCACCATCCACGCGGGCGACGAGGAAAAACTGGCCGCAGCCCGCGAGCGGGTGTTGGCCGCCCACACCTTCAGCGACAGACCCGTGCAACGGCTGCCGATTTTCTACAAGCGCGTGGCGGAATAGAAAACCGCCCGGCGCCTCCCTTTGCGTGTCGTGTGCATTGCGCAGTTAGCCCAGGCCCCGGTATGTGCTCTCGCTCCGTCTGGCGACCCGCGCTACGACGACCACTCGCTCATTGTCCAGCACGGTGTAGATCACACGATAGTCGCCCACGCGCACGCGATATGTGCCTTGCCCGGCTACCTTGATAGGCTTGCAGCCTGGCGGGCGGGGGTCTTGTGCGAGGGCTTTGACAGCCACCAAGATTCTGGCCTGATCCTGGCGGGGCAAGCGGGCTACTTCCTTTCTAACCCTCTTGCCGATTCTGATCTGATAGGCCACCGGCGCCCTCTTCCAGTTCTGCGATGAATTGCTCCAAGCTGATGGTTTCCCCTGCCTCGTATTCCGCCAGGGCCTCGCGAACCGCCAAGGTATCCTCCAGCTCCTCCAAGCGCTCCAAGTCCTCAATGCTGATCACGGCCGCTTTGGGTTTCCCACGGCTGGCAATGACGATTCGCTCATTTCCATAAGCCGCACGGTTTATGACCTCAGACAGCGTGTCCTTCATCTGGCTAACACTTACTGTTGTCATCCTCTTACACTCCATTCAGTCCTTTAAGGCCATTTTACCATTTATGGCCTTTATGGTCAAGTCCTGTTTTGCCCGAGTTAACGCCAGACCCGCCGGGTTTTCGAAACCTCGACGGGCCTAGCATCCTCTACACGCACACGGTGGCGTTGCTATGGCAGGCATTCCAGCGCACCGCCCGTCCCGATACAATACCAGTACAACGTCACATCGCCCAATTCCGACTCGGCCAATGCTACCGCCATCCCCTCGCGCGTCGGCGCGCCGTTGGCAGCGATGTCGCGCTCCAGCACCTCCAGCACCCGCCAGGTGGCCTCGTAGGCCGGGAGGGCCAACGGGCCGGGCGGCTCTACGTGAGGCCCCATCCCCTGGTACGCATCCACGAAATCGGCGCTATCCGGCAGGTCACGCGGAAACGGCCATGGCGTGACGAAGCGCGCTCCCTCGGCGGCCTCCCTCGCCACGGCGGCGAAATCGGCTGCGGCCAGCTCTGGCCCGCCCAGAAAGACGCCGTCCCAGCCCGCTTCCCGCAGCGCCTTCACCACCTCGCCCGCCGTCACCGGCGGGGCGTCGCAGACGACAGCATCTGAGGCCAACACCTGCTCCAGCCAGCCCGCGTCCTGCGGCGACACCACCGGCCCGATCCGCGCGTCGCGCTGCAAAACCAAGCCGAGCGGACCGCCATCGGTCACCAGCGCCGCGCGATCCAACCCGGCTTCTTCCAGGTAGCGCAAAAGCTCGTCGGCGACCGCATCGGTGTAAGGTGTGATCAGTCCAGGGGAAATCAGGGGGATGCCAGCACCGGCGTAAGCGTCCACGGCGGCAGCGGTGGTCTCGGGGCGAAAGTGGCCCACGGCGGCGACGACCTCGGGATCGACAGCCAGCTTGCGCGCCTGCTCGACCGCCATCGCCGGGTTCGCTCCGTCGTCGTAGGCCACCAGCTCGACGCTATAGCCGCCTATACCGCCGGCGGCGTTGGCCTCCCGCACCGCCAGCCGCACGGCATAGATCACGTCGTAGCCCACGTAGCGGTAGCGCCCCTCGAAGGGGGCCACAAGCCCAATCTTGACCGTGGAGCGGACAGTGCCGGGGAAACGGCATGAGACGAGAAGCAGGAAACAGGAGGCAAGAGACAAGAGACGAGAGACAACACGCAATACGTCATGCGTGATATGGGCAACCCTCGGTTGTTTGGCGCGACTATGGGACTGTCCCACCGCACATCGCATAGTTTTGCAGGTGCTCCTCCTCCGTCACGGCGAAAAGGTGGCTGCCGTCATCCTTGGTGCAATCGACGAGGAAGTAAAAATAGTCGGTTTCGGCCGGGTACGCCGCTGCCTGGATCGAAGCCAACCCCGGGCTGCAGATAGGACTCGGCGGAAGCCCCAGGTTGCGATAGGTATTGTAGGGCGAGTCTATCTCCGTATCATCCAACGTGATCGTGGGCCACCACTCATCCGGGCTGCCAAGCGCATACTGCACAGTGGGACAGGCACTGAGAAGAGGCCAATCCGACGCCAGGCGATTGTAATACACCCCGGCGATGAACGGGCGCTCCTCGTCCAGCACCGCCTCGCGCTCGACGATGGAGGCCATCGTGATCCACTCGTAGAGACTCATTCCCTGCGCAGCAGCGGCCGCCCGCATGTCGGGCGTCACACGCGCGTCAAAGGTCTCCAGCATGCGACTCAAAAGATCCATGGCGGTGGCCTCCTCAGGCAGACGATAGGTTTCAGGGAAGAGGAAACCCTCAAGCGTTGCGTCAGGGGGTAGCTCGGACAGAAAGGCGTAGGGAGATTCCGCGGTTTGCCAACCCGTCGTCGTCAACGCCAGGAACTCGTCCTCTGATATACTCGTCTGCGCGGCGACGGCAGCAGCGATCTGCTCCAACCGCAGCCCCTCCTGAATCGTGACGCTCTGCTCAGCGACCAGCCCACGTTGCAGCGCCTCGGCGACTTCGGGGATGGTCATCGTTCGACGCAGCGTGAACTCCCCGGCCTCGATCGTGGTATCCAACCCACGGTATTGCACGTAGCGCCGAAACAACTCGGCGTCCAAAATCAGGCCCGCCTCCTGCAATCGCGTGGCGATCTGGGCCACCGTCTCGCCTGGATTGATGACGAAGGTCACGGGCGTGTCGTCGTCGCCGGCTGGCTGCTCCAGTTTCTCGGCATTGGCGTCGAGATAGGCACCGATGAACACGTCGTCCGCCCCCGGCACATCTTCCAGGCCGATGGAACTCTCGCCACCGACGGACAGGGCGCTTTTCACAAACCGATAGGCGCGAAACCCTGCCACGGCGAGGATACCGACTGTCGTGCAAAAAACGATGATCTTGCCTATGGTTTTGACGGTTTTCTTGTTCAAAGCCACTGCCTCCTACAATCGACATCCATTAGCCGTCGCCCACCGGCGGCTCGCCATCGCGGCGGCTGTGCGTATAACGAGCACCCAGATAGCGGCTATCTAGATAGCTCTGCAAGATCACAGCAGCCGCTATCGCGTCCAATTCACCACTGGCGCGTGCGCGGCGACGCTTCTTCTCACTGCGACGCTGCCGCAGGATCTCTTCCGCCTCCATCGTCGTGAAACGCTCATCCCACAGAATGACCTGGACGGGCAGATGGGCGGCCAGCGCATCCGCATAGCGGGCAACCCGCTGCGCCTGCGGCCCCTCCGTCCCATCCAGAGCAAGCGGCTGGCCAACTACGACCAGGCCGACGTCATGCTTGGCCACGATGGCCGCGATAGCAGCGAAATCCTCCTCACGCGAGCCCCGCACCAGCGCCTGCAGCGGGCGCGCCAAAAAAGCGGTGAGATCGCTGATGGCAATTCCCACACGTCGCTCACCCATGTCCAAAGCCAGTATACGCATGTTCACACACAATGACCTTCCCAAAAGCTCGACTGCAGCATTCCATTCATAGCTTTCGGGAGGACACCTAGCGTGCCTGGTTCGCCGCCAGGGTACGCGACTCAACCCTCACGTTGATGCGCAGTGAAAGCAACGGCATTCGCTCCAACCATTTGAACCCCGCCGGCCAATCCGGCCAGAGTTCAATCCGAGGCTCCTCGGCCAACGGGAGGTTCGCTACCAAGCGATTGCGCGCATCGGCCAAACGCTGCCCACGGACGAGGGAAGCGGCCAAGGCAGGGTCGAGTGCAGCATCGGCATAGCCGTAAGCCGTGACGAAGAACGTAAACTGACCGGGGCCGATTTCCTCTTCAGCGACCTCGCCCACTTCGAAGCGGGCATCCAGCAGCGTGTAGCCCTGGGGGATGCGGCGCGAAAGGGCAAAGTACGCCACCGCCTCAGCGTTGTCCACGTCTATCGCCCAGCCGCCCACCAATATACGCATATTGACTCCCACTCTGTCCGCCTGCTCGGTGACAAAACGGTCATACGCCAGCTTGGGCATTGCCTCGACGCGCAGCGACTGGCGCAGAAGGATCTCGTTGGATTCCAGATAATAGTCGCTGCTTAATTCGGCGTAAGCCTGATCGAGCAATTGCTGCATCAGCAAAGACCGCCCCCGGTCGTAATCGGCCTGGGTGACAACGCGCGCCTCCCGAGGTTCCGCGCCCGTCGTTGCACTGGGATTGATCACCGCCACGGCGGACGCAGCCACACCTTCCACCTGATTGATCTGATAAGCACCCACGTTGCCTACCCCATCTTCCAAAGCCTCGATGGGGGCTATGGCCCGCCCTGCGGCAGGGACGACGACCGCCTCGGTGGTACGAAAGCGAATCGGATAGCTGGTCGACGAGGTGCGCACGATCGTGCCCTTGGGCACGACATAGTCCTGCGCCATCAGGCTGGTGAACTCGACCTCGCCGGTCGCTCGGCCCGTCACCAAATGCATGATACCCGTCGTCTCGACCTCGATAGTGGCCTCGAAATAATCGCCGACCTTCCGCGCGGGGATGCGGCCGGCCGCGTGATCGACCTCCTCTATCTCCACGTCGATCGAAACCGGCACGATGGTGACAAACTCCTCACGGGCAGGCACGAGCGTCACCGAACCGCTGGGCACGATCACGTAGGCGCTCGCGACGACAACCAGCAGCGCCAGCAGGAAAATGACGAGGCGAACACCCACCTTGACCCAGTTGAACCATGAGGGAATAAGGCGGCGCAGGCGTGAGAGTGGACGGGGTTGAAGGTCCACCTCTGCATCCCACCAATGACGAGGCGGCGGCTCTACCGATTCTGGAGCACGGAGACTCCACTCCTTAACGCGCCGCGCCTCCGAGGCCTTGGCGAAGGTGGGGAACCCACACCTGCGAGCCAGCCCGCGTCGCTCAAGATCGACAGAGACGATGGCGATCTCCAACTGGCGCCGCTCGGCCTCACGCCGCAAGAGTTCAAAATCCAACCCGCGGGAGAGGAACTGCATATCCCAGGGGACGACCAGGATGACGCGATCTTCCTCCACCAGGTCAAGCCAATAGCTAATGGAAGCCAGATCATCCTGAGTCTGAAGTTCTACAACCTTGCACATGGCTACGAGCCATCAGCAGCGGGCAACAAGCCCGCCACCGCTATCAGAGCATCTCCTCAAGCAATTGCGGCGCTTGGCCCAGCGCATCGTCCAGACGGTTGGGGTCACGTCCGCCTGCCTGCGCCAGTGTGGGCTTGCCACCGCCGCCGCCGCCGATCAACTGCGCCATGCCGCGCACCAGCTTGGCGGCATCCACACCGCGCTCCACCAGATCAGGGGTCACGGCGACGACGAGCGCCGGGCGCTCCTCCAGCACCGTGCCCAATGCGACGACGCCAGAGAGCAGCCGGTCGCGGAACCAGTCGGTCATCTCGCGCAGCACATCCATGCTCGGCGCGCGCACGCGAGCGTTCAGCAAAGAAACCCCCGCCACTGTTTTCACCTGCTCCATCAAAGTCTCGAACTCGCGACGCGCCAGTTGCTCTTGAAGGCGTGCGATCTCCTTGCGAGTGGACTGCAGTTCATCCAACAACCCAAGCACTTTGCGGTCCACCTCTTCCGGTGTAACGCCCAGATAAGCCGCAGTGCGCTTGAGGATGCCCGTCTGATGCTCCACCAGTTCAACCGCCGCCCGGCCGGTCACCGCCTCGATACGACGCACCCCCGCACCCACACTCTCCTCGGAGACGATGTGGAACAATCCAATCTCGCCCGTCTCGTGCACGTGGGTACCGCCGCACAACTCCTGGCTGAACGGTTCGCCCGGCCACCCAATGCGCAGGACACGCACCACGTCGCCATACTTTTCGCCAAAGAGCGCGATCACACCCTCGCTCACAGCCTGCTGGTACTCCTCTTGGCCAATCTCCACAGGGTAGTTGACCAGGATGGCGTCGTTGACAGACTGGGTGACCAGATTCAACTCGTCCTCGGTCAGCATCGCCGGATGTGTAAAGTCAAAGCGCAGGCGATCGGGCGTGACCAGCGAGCCAGCCTGCTGCACGTGCTCCCCCAAGATATAGCGCAGTTCGCTGTGCAGGAGATGGGTGGCCGTGTGATTGCGAGCGATGTCCATCCGTCGTTCATAGTCCACGATGGCCCAGGCCGCGTCGCCGACCCGCGGGCGACCCAGCTGAACAACCCCCGCGTGAACGATCAGTCCGGGAACAGGATGGCGCACATCCTGAATCGCGATCTCCCAAACCGGCTCGGTGCCATCCGGCGGATAGGCCGAAACAAAACCCATATCAGAAACCTGCCCGCCGGACTTGACATAGAAACAGGTCGCCGACAGCACCAACTCGACCTGATCGCCCTCCTTGGCCAACTTGACCCGCTTCCCATCCCTCAAGATTGCCACGGTTGTGGTCTCCAATTCGGTGGTCGCATAGGGATCATGAACGACACCGGCTTCATCCAAAAGCCCCTGGCGTTGCAGGTCCTCCAGAATCTCGGTATAGCGCTTGAGCGTTTCCTCATCCTGGAACTCGAACCTATCCGCCTGGCGAGCGCGCTGGCGCTGTTCCTCAAGCGCTTTGCGATAGCCAGCCTCGTCCACGCTCAAGCCCCGCTCCTCGGCCACATCGCGCGTGATCTCCAAGGGCAAGCCGAAAGTGTCATACAGCCGGAAAGCCACATCGCCGGGGACAGAGTCGAGTATGCGAGCAACCTGCTTCTGCGCCTCTTCCAGTGCAGGCTGTATAGCCTTGGCCATTTGCTTCTGCGTCGCCCCCAACACAGGCTGTACAGCCTTAGCCATTTGCTGCTGTACAGCCTCAGTTATTTGTTCCAGATATTCTCGCCACTGATGCTGAGATTTGTCCAGCACGCTCTTTTGAGCTTCTAGAACCTTGTTAGCCATCTGATACATGGCCTTGCCCATTTCTGCCGTCGAAGGAAGCTGCGAAATCACATCTACCTGTCGATTAAGTTCCTGCAGCGTCTTGTCTCGAAGCTCTATCTGAAAATCAAGAAACTGTTCATTCTCACTTAAACCCACATCCAGGGTTCGCAGGAAACGCTCCTCCTCCTGCGTGATCGTGGTGAGAATGAACTGGCGGCGGTTCGCCAGCTCGGGAAAGACAGACCCCATCGTCTCGATCACGACCTTGGCGACCTCGGCCAGAAAAGGGCCGGTGAAACCGGCTTTGCGCCCAAAGCGAGCCGCCCGGCGCAGGATCATGCGCAGCACGTAATTGCGCCCCTCGTTGCCCGGCAGGACGCCATCACCGACGAGGAAGGTAATCGCCCGACCGTGATCGGCGATGACGCGATACGCGACGATGTTCTCCTTCACCTCCGCGTCGGTGTGGCCCGTCATCTCCTGGACGCGTCTAATAATCGGCGTGAACAGGTCGGTCTTGTAGTCCGAACCCACCCCCTGCAATACGGCGACGGTGCGCTCAAACCCCATCCCGGTGTCCACGTGTTTGGCAGGCAGGGGATGCAAAGAGCCGTCGGCCTCGCGGTTGTATTGGATGAACACGAGGTTCCACAATTCAACAAAGCGTCCGCAGTACTCGCCGTTGACCTGGCAGACGTGTCCAGGCTTGTTCTGCATCGTGCAGGCCGTGGGGCCCATGTCGTAATGGATCTCGCTGTTAGGCCCACATGGCCCAGTCTCTGCCATCTCCCAGAAGTTGTCCTTGCGGCCAAAGAAGAGAATATGCGCTGAATCCACATCCGTCTCAGAACGCCAGAAACCTGCCGCTTCGTCGTCAGTCGGCAGATCGCCCCGGTCGTCCTCGAAGACGGTGACCCACAGCCGCTCCTTCGGCAGCTCCCAGACCTCGGTCAGCAGTTCCCAGGCCCAGGCAATAGCCTCTTTCTTGTAATAGTCGCCGAAGGACCAGTTGCCCAGCATCTCGAAGAAGGTATGGTGGATCTCGTCGCGCCCCACGTCCTCCAGGTCGTTGTGCTTGCCGGAGACGCGCATGCACTTTTGCGTATCGGCGGCGCGCGTGTAGGGCCGATCCCCCAGGTCGAGGAAGACGTCCTTGAACTGGTTCATCCCGGCGTTGGTGAACAGCAAGGTCGGATCGTTCACCGGCACCAGGCTTGTGCTGGGCACGATGGTGTGTCCGCGCGCCTCGAAGAAATCGAGAAAACTCTGTCGCACCTGGGCGCTGGTCATTTTTTTCATCGGCAACTCCTGCTCCTCCTGGGTGGGCGATATTGTAGCCGGAATGGTAGAATTTGCAAGTGACGAGTCGCCAGCAGGCAGCGGACGCAGGCTACCTGTTCGCCATCCTAGCCCCAAGGCGCACCAACCTTCGGCCGTCGGCTTGCAAGCACAGCCCGGATGTGCTATGCTTCAAGATGTTAATAGTGGTTTCTCTACAGTCGCGGCGCGGGTAATGCCTGTCCGTTAAGTGCCCAAGGGATCGACATGTCTTGGCGAGTCAATTCACCGAAAATTAGGAACTTGTGGGCGGCAGCGCTTGGCGGTTGCAAGAGATGGTTGATTCCGATTCTCTTCATCGCGCTGGCGATGCAATGTGTGTCGCCACCAGCGGTGATGGTTGGCTGCTTCGCGCTTGTCTAAGTGGCGTGCGGTCTATGCAACTGTGAAAAGAGAGGAAACCATGAGAAGTCTACGAATCGGGCGAGTCGCTGCTTTCCTGCTTCTCACCTTCGCCCTGTCCTGGGGCTTTGGTTTTCTGATTGCTGTCACCATCGGGCATGGAGCCTATCTTGAGCTGGGCATGTCGCCGCTGGACATGCTTTTTCCGGCTTTCGTGGCCCTCGTCCTTCGGCTCTTTGTCTTCAAGGATAGCCCTGTCCATTTCCGGCGCTACCGGGGAAAGCCTCGCTGGATTCTGTACGGCTTTCTGCTGCTTACAGTGCTCTATGGGATTGTCACACTCATTGGGATATTGGCCCAGGGTCAGTCTGCAGTCTTCCAAGGAGTGGGCAGTCTGCTGACGACGCTGTGGACACTGCTGGCCCTCTTTGTGGCTGGACAGAGCAGTAAAGAGGATCTCGAACAAGCCGGGTTGCAGCTAGGGAATACAGACCAGGGAATGAAATTGGTGTTGGGCGTGGTAGCCTTCTTCGCCTTACAGGCTGGGATGAACCTGCTTCTGGGGCTGGGGCAATTCCAGGGTCAAGTTGAGCAGGTGTATGGGATCGCTGTTCCAGAAGGTCTGTATCCTTTGGCGCTGGTCGTGGCCTTTGGGCTTGCGGTGACCGGAATCCCACTCAGTGGGTTAGCGGTGGTGTTTGGTGAAGAGTATGGGTGGCGGGGCTTCCTACAAGACGAACTGGTCAAACTGGGGAAACGCCGTGGGGTTGCAATAGTGGGGTTGGTCTGGGGCTTGTGGCATTTCCCGGTGATCCTGAGCGGCGCTCATACCTACCCGTCAACGATTCTGGGGCTAGGATTGGGCTTGGTGTTCTTTGTTTTGTGGGGTTTCGTTCAGAGCTATGCAGTGCTGAAGGCCAGGAGTATCTGGTTAGCGGCATTTCTGCACGGTGTGGTGAACAGCGTGTACGCCTTTATGCTGGAATACGTAGCGCGCCCGGATGATAAGGTGCTTTCTTTCGGGCTTGGGGTGTATGGATTGACTTGCTTGGCGGTTGTCGTGCTGTTTATTTTGCGAGATTCGATATGGCGGACGGAGCCGAGCGAAAGGTAGGGGCGAATCTTGTCAGATGGGATGTGATCTTGTACATATCCATGCAACTTGCCGTCGTAGTGCGATCTTCCAGATCGCATGTAGAGCACACAGATTGACTTCTCCCCCAATCCAGGGTAAGATAGATGGCGAGGAGGAAGAGACCAAGGTGGCACGGCATTCAGGCGGTCACGCATCAGCCGTTCGCGAGGAAGCGTCGGGCACTCTACTCAACGCCTCACGTCTGGTCGTCATCGTCGCTTGCGTGGCCGCCATCTGCGCGATGTTCTACGGGCTACTAGGAGCTCAACAGACCGCCGAGCCCACGCCAGAAACCGCCCCCGCATCCATCTTTTCGACCGCCCCACCCGTCCCATCCAGCGATCCACCTCCATCCCCTGCGGCAGGCGAGACGCCAGCGGCGACGTCCCCTCCGACCGTGACACCGTCCCCTGCCCCGCCGCACGTCGGCATCGTGGCCGGCCACTGGGGGAACGACACAGGCGCGATATGCCCGGATGGATTGCGGGAAGTCGACGTCAATTTCGACGTCGCCCAGCGAGTCGTCAATACCCTGAAAGCGCGCGGCTACCAGGTCGATCTGCTGGAGGAGTTCGATGATCGGCTGCAAGATTATCGCGCCGACGCACTCGTCTCAATCCACGCCGATTCGTGCGACGAGATTCCCAACGCCACGCCGCCAGCCAGCGGGTTCAAAGTAGCCCGCGTCGCCAACAGCATGGTGCCGGAGGAAGAAGATCGATTGGTCGCCTGCCTCAAAAAGCACTATGAGGCGCGCACCGACCTGTACTTTCACGCTAACAGCATCACCCCCGACATGAGCCACTACCACACATTCTACGAAATCAACGGTTACACGCCAGGGGCCATCATCGAGACCGGCTTCATGTTCGCCGACCGCGAGATGCTCACCGAACGGTCAGACTTAGTGGCCCAGGGTATCGTGGAAGGCATCGCCTGTTTCATCGAGAGGGAAACACCGTAGCCAAGGAGGTATACCATGCTATTTGCCAGAGCCGGATTACTGGTCGGGAACGGCCCCGTCACGGCAGTCGATCTCGACGTCATTCGTCAAGCCAAGCTGGAGGCGATCAAGCTGCGGGCCATCGTCAACCCGGCCTCTGACCTCGCCATCTACCGCGACAACGGAATCCACACGTTCCTGGTTCAGACGCTCAGCCCGGAACCAAGCGAGCAGCCTACCTCGCCGCAGGCTTTCATCGACTATTTTGCCCCGTCGATAGAGCGCTTTGTCCAGGCCGGCGTGCGCGACTTTGAGATACACGGCGAGCCAAACCGGCCCGACCGGGGATATGGCGTCTCTTGGGATAACCCCACCGCCTTTGGCGACTGGTTCGTCTCCGCCAGGGAAATTTTGAAAACCACCTTCGGCCCCCAGGTACGGGCCGGCTTTCCCGGTCTCACGCCACCGCCGCCCTGTCAGCCAGGGGCCACGGCCGCCATCACTCCGAACGAGTTTCTACAGAGCTGCGCCGCCGCCGTGGAGGAGGCCGACTTTGTATGCGCTCACGTGTACTGGGACAGCGCCTCCCAGCTGCATGCCTTCGATGGCGGCATGGGCTTCATCCACCAGTATCTGGAGACCTTCCGAGACAAGCCACTGGTCATCTCCGAGTTCTCCAACGTCAACGTCAGCACGTCCGGCGCTGCCAAAGGCGACCAGTACACCGAGTTCTACTTCACCTGCGCTCAGTACGACGGTTGCTATCAGGATTGGCCGGGGAATCAGACCAATTGGCCGCGCGTGCAGGCCGCCTACGCTTTCATACTCCGCTCGCCCGACCCCGCCTATGCCTCTCAGGCCTGGATGGACGCCGACGGCCAGCCCCGGGCAATCATCGAGCGGATCGCCGCCCGCCCGCGTATGCCCCACCTGGCCGCCCTGCGCCTCACCTGGCCCACCGAGTTCCACCACTACACCCAGTTCTACGGTGAGAATCAACGGCGCTACTACGAGACCTCCTTCGCCAACTCGCTGCGCGGCGGGCACAACGGCGCCGACTTTCAGGTCAAACACGACGACCCCGCCAGCTCCCCCATCCGCGCCTGCCTCGGTGGCATCGTCACCCGCAAGCAGATGATCGAGACCGGCTACGGCCACCACGCTTATATCACCAGTGAAGTAAAGAGCGTAGGACAGGTGACGCTGCTCTACGGCCACATGACGCACGTGACGGTGGAAAAAGGCGACAGCGTACAGGCCGGAGATCCCATCGGCACCGCCGGCAGCACGGGCGCGAGCACCGGCCCGCACCTACACCTCTCATTGAAAATCGACGGGTTGAGACTGCCCGCCAACGGCGACTACCTCAACCCGCGTCCATACCTCGATCCACTACCGCCGCCGCGAGGGCTTCCCCGCGAGCCTTACGCCCGCAGCTACGTGCTCCTCCCGCCGGGCGCCGACGCGGCCTGGGCACGCGCCGTGGTGGACGCAGCCTGGGACGCGCATCGCTTCACCGTCGGCGGCAGCGCCGACGACGCCGGCATCGGCGACCTGGACTTTCGTCGCGTCATCGCCGTCAATCCCGCCGCCTGGGGTGACGATCTGCGCGCCTTCTTCAGAAGACACTATCCAGGCGCCATCTACGTCCCTCTGGAAACGGAGAGGCCCAGAAATCTAAAGGCCGCCCTGGAAGCACTGCCGGGGCTACCCGCAGAGCCGCCTTTGCAACCAGAGCCGCCGCGAGGGCTTCCCCGCGAGCCTTACGCCCGCAGCTACGTACTCCTCCCGCCGGGCGCCGACGCGGCCTGGGCGCGCGCGGTGGTGGATGCAACCTGGGACGCGCACCGCTTCACCGTCGGCGGCAGCGCCGACGACGCCGGCATCGGCGACCTGGACTTTCGTCGCGTCATCGCCGTCAATCCCGCCGCCTGGGGTGACGACCTGTTCGCCTTCTTCGAGACCTACTACGCCGGCGTCGCGTACGTACCCGTCGAGGCAAACACGCCGCAGGAGCTGGCGAGACGGCTGGAGAAATTCCAATAGCAGCACGAGTCACGGGAGACACAAAGGTGAATCGGACTCCTTCCCTGCCGGTCGTCGTCCTGTGCTTACTCGTCATCCTCGCAGCAGGCGCACTGTGGGTGTTGTCAGAGGAACCACCGGCGATGGCGATCTTTGCCAGTTCCCCGACCGCGACGGCGACCGCCATCACGACACAAACTCCAAGCCCCACGCCGACGACCAGACCCTCCCCCTTTCCCACCTGGACGCCAACCTTCACGCCGGCCCCGACCCGCAGACCCACTTCGACCTCACCACCGCTCACGCCAACCGGCCCATCACCCACACCAACCGAGACCCCGTTTCCCCTGACCTTCCACGGACGCTGGATAGACGTCAACCTGACCCGCCAGCAACTGGTGGCTTTTGAAAGGGAAGAGGTGATATGTGTGACGCTCGTCTCCACGGGAAAGAGCCAGACCCCGACGCCAACCGGCCTGTACCGCATACACACCAAGTTGCGGTACGACGACATGAGCGGCCCCGACTATTACCTGCGCAAGGTGCCCTACGTGATGTACTTTTACCGGGATTACGCCCTGCACGGCACCTACTGGCACACGAACTTTGGCCACACGGCGAGCCACGGCTGCA